>CEWJ01018961.1_pt1 | contig 10723 bp, 7 predicted proteins | sample 350291 | NCBI WGS metagenome assembly CEWJ01 (sample SAMEA2622923, study PRJEB7988) | marine metagenome | isolation source: saline water (ENVO:00002010), including | reverse complement strand
GAAAGAGGTGACCAAACATCAGCCAGCACGAGGGTCCCCGATATTCCGTACATCAGAAGGAGACCCAACGCCGGTGCCAGCAGCGCTTTTCGCCAACGATCGCTGCTGCCGTCCAACACAGAGCACAGGGCCCATCCGGGAAGAAGACTCGGCGCCAGCACAGCGACCGAACTTCCGAGCATGTTCCGTCCAGGGGCAAGGCATGACTTGATGATTCGCCGAAACCTCAAGTAGAATTGACTGTAGGGAGCCTCATGCCATCAGCCGAGGGGTTCTTTTTCCACCCCACGGTCGTTTTTGATGGGCCTTATTGGGTGCACGATTTCACCCAGCCCAGCCCTGATGGCTGGTCCTCGCCCTACCCGTTTTCGGTCGGTCGGTACGATGAACGCCGACCCGGCATGTACACCACCGAATTGTTTGGTGGCAAGCGCCTTCATCATGTCGGTCTTGATTTGGGGGCGCCCGTTGATGCACCGGTCTACGCCTTTGCCGAAGGCCGTATCCACGACATCGCCATCAACGACGAGGACGGTTCTTACGGTCCCACGCTCATCACCGAGCATACGGTGTGCTTGCCAGCGAAAGTCGGCGGCCCGCTCGCCAAAGAAACCAGCACGTTTTGGGTGCTCTACGGCCACCTCAGTTGGGACAGCATTTCGGGTTGGAAGAAAGGCGACACGTTCGGCAGAGGCGACCTTTTGGCGCGACTCGGCGATGAGGACGAAAACGGTGGTTGGCCGCCGCATGTTCACGTTCAACTCTCCGTCGAAGCCCCGACGAACGGCGACCTGCCCGGCGTGGTGCGACCCGAGGACAGGAAGCGAGCGCTTGAGCTCTATCCAGACCCTCGCTTGATTTGCGGGCCGCTCTACTGAACGGCGTCAAGATGCGCTTTCAGGGCGTTGATGGGTGCGATGGCTGAAGGGTCCTTGCCGTGGAGGAAGGCCAGCGTTATGGACAGCCAATCCATCACCATGCAAAGGTACAGCAGGCATTCCAACAGCGAATGCCCCTCGGCCACAAGGTTCCAAGCCGTTTCGGTTGAAGCGTGCGCCACCATCCAATCCAACCGTTGCTGAACACGCGGGTGCATGCCCGGCCATGTCAGCAAGAGGAGCGCTTGGGAAGACGCGCTTGCGTCGCTGTCCGGTCCGACGCCCCCCCAGGCCACGCTTTCGTTGTGATTCATCTCCGGAAGCACGCCGATTCGAACAAACCTCGCCGCGTTTTCGTTCATTTGATTTTTGAAGCGATTGAGGGCCGGAGAAAGTTCGGTGGGACCGACAACGCACATGGGCTGTTCCAACAAGCCCGCAGCGAGCAAGGCGATGTCTCCTTCGGGCTGGGAGAGGACGTCAAAGTGTTGGTTGTTGGCGGCCAGCCTCTCCAGCATGGCGTGCCTTTCTTCCTGTTCCTGGCGGGGCAGCAGACCGAGGTGCTCTACGGCGGCGAGTTGACGGCTGAAGATGTGCCCAAAAGCCGTCCGAGGAGGCTGTCCACCAACGGTAGGAATGAGATAACAACGGGGTGAGAGTTCTGCCAAACCCGCCAACACACCTCCGGTGGCGATGACGATGACGGTGGCGTCCCGTTTCAGCGCCGCTTCAGCAGCGGCAACGGTCTCTTCCGTGTTGCCGCTGTGGCTTGTGGCCAAGACCAACCACGTGGCGTCAAACCAAGCCGGTAGGCCGTAGTCTCGGTGCACGACCACGGGGCAACCGCCTTGCTGAGCAGCCAGAGCGGCCAAAAAGTCGCCTCCCGCTGCGCTCCCGCCCATGCCGAGGCAAAGGATGCCCGTCCACGGGGCTTTTTTGAGGTCGTTCAGCCACGGAAAAAGGTCGGTGTTCACGGCATCAAACCCGTTCTGTATGTCTTCGTGAAACCGCCGTGTGAAACCGATCATGCCTTCTTTGTCCAGCGTTGCGGCCAAATCCAGAATGGTCGGTTCGGGGACATTCTTCTCTGCTTGTTCCATCTTCATTCCTCTTTGTGTTCTGGCTGGTCAACCGCCATGAAGGGCAGCCCAATCCACGCATCGTCGTGGCGCATGAGAAGGCCTTTTCTTCCCGTCGTGTGGTCGTAAGGCAAGCGTACTTGTTCGACAGACCACGATGTGGGGTCCAAAAATTCGCCGACAGAAGTGTCTTCGGTGATGAACTCAACCTCCAGCAGTTCGTGCCGCTGCGCCACAACCTTGGCCTGTTCCAAATCTCTCCAACTCGCTCCGGTCCGCTGCCTGCGCTCGACGAGTTCCATGATGGCCCCGTCTTTGGTCCAGGCCGCAGGTCGCCAGAGTTGATGCCTCCACTGCACCACGTCCCCAACCTCGTAGCCAGGTTTCCGGTACAGCAGCGTGAGGCGAGTGACGTCCACGCCGTCTTTTCTGCCGACGGTCGAATTGGTTTCCACCACCATGCCGCCGTATTCGCTGGTCAGGTGCCTGCCCCACGCTCTGGCCAACCCTTTGCTGCCGAGAACCACATCGTAACCACCGGTGACGGGGCCTTCGTTGGTGATGAAAAACATCGGATCGTCGGAAAGTTTGTCCAACACATCGTCCAGCGTTTTGCGAAGTCGCGTGAATTCCTCCTCGCTCAGTCGTCTCGCACTGGAGCGCAATTGAACGGTGGCTTCGAAGTAGTTGCCTGCTCGCCGAGTGCACGTGAGGCACACGCCGTTGGCCATTCGTGCACGCATGGTGTGTTCTTCCTGAAACAGCAAATCGTCGATGACACCTTCCACTTGGATGTGGAGCAGCGTGTGGCGGTCAGAAACCTTGACCGGTTCCATGGCGAGTTGAATGTCCTCTGCCCGCTCGTGCACGGCCAAATTGCGGTGCAGCAATTCGTCCCAGACGTCGGCTTCCGTGATGTTTTCCCATTTCCCATCAATTTCAACGATGCCGCAACGAGCGCAACGCACCCACGGGGTGTTTTCAGGCACTTTGGCAAGGACGGTTCGGGCCCGGAGGCACGGCTCGCACATGCGGTCGCCGAACAGCGGGGGCTCGGCGCCGCAGACCAAGCAAAAGTCGCCACCAAGTCGCAATGACACCTACCTCACCGTGTTCCGCTCGGTGCGGTGCCTTTGAAAGACTACGCCTCCAGACACGGCTAGGCATCGGTTTTGAGGAGCGGGGCCGTCTCTTCAACCTCCGAAGGTTCGGTTTCGTGGGAAGGAGCGGGGGCATCCACGGTGGCCGGTGTTTCAACCGTTTCCTCGGAACCGGCGCGCTCGAGCGCAGCCAACCGCTGTTCCAATCGTTGACTGCGCCGCACCACCGTCCACGTCCACAAGGCAATGGCCCCCAACATACCAAGGTAAGCAAGCGCCAGATGGGTCAAACCTTCCACGTCAAACGCCTCCGTCCTGCGTGCTCTGCATCGCCGCCAGCCGTTGTTCCAGCGCCGTCAGTCGCATCGATGACAACATGTGGCCGATGATGAAGGTGGTGAAAGAGATAGCGCCGAGGTAGAGCACCAACCGCATGTCAAGGTCGATGGAACCGGCGTCTTCTGATGCGATCAAGGGGGGAGGGTGTCGGATGGTCCAAATCCATGTGGCGATGTAGGTCGTCGGGACGAGAACAAATCCGTACATGCCAAAGGCGGCAAACGTGTCTCTTGATTCCACACCGTCAGGCTGGCTTCCCCTGCCCAGCACGAGGTAGGCTGCAAGGAGCGTCAACAAGCCGAAGGTATTGAGGCGCACATCGGTCCAATCCCACGGCGTCCCCCATTCGGCCGCACCCCATACACAGCCGGACCACACGGTCATGAGGCCGGTGGCGAGGCCAGCCTCGGAGGCCGCCACGTGCAAGCGCCACATGGTTTCAGACCGTTTGAACAACCATCCTGCAGAACCAACAAACAGGCCACCAAAGGCGATGAATGCTGCCCACGCAGCTGGAACATGCCAGTAGAAAATTCGCTGAGCAGCAGGCGATTCAAAGGCGTTAAACGAAACGCTTGGGACCCACAAAAAAGCCAACAAAAGCGTGGCACCAACACCCGCAAAGCCGAGGAACAGCAAGGTTTCCCCCAACTTCATGCTCCAAGGGGCAGCAAAGCCCTCCTTGAACTTGGTGTTTCCTTCACGCCAGCGTGCCAGCGATAAGGGCGTAAGGCAAAATCAGCACCGGCGTCAGCAATCCCACAAAGACGGCTTGAGGTCGAGCGAGCCGCTGAGTGGACCGCTGCACCCACCCCACGCCGTGCCACACGACGAAACAAAGCAGGCCCCCCACCAACAAGACGACGGGCTCGAGCTGATTTTGGAGCGAAACCGAGGCCATGAGGGTGAAAACAAAGCCGAGCACGGCAGGAATCCATGCTCCATGAGGCTCTTTGCGAGACACAGCTCGCCACCATTCGCCCGCTCTTTCCTCTCGCAGTGCCGCCACGAGCGGTTCGCCGCAAAGACCAGCAGCCAAGGCCGGTGCGAGGACGAAACTGAGTTGTTGCGTGCGGTCCAGCCCGTTCATGAACGATCCGAGCGAGAGCAGGATACCAAGCGTAAGCAGGCCTGCCATGGCGTTGGTGTTCAACCACATCATGGTTCGAAGGTGCATCTTCACGCCAAAGGAACCGGCCGACTGGGTAGGCACGGCTTTCGATGGGTGTTGCTGCGGCGCCCTGTTTTCTCGGTTCTCAAGTGGCGTGATGGTATCGTGTTCAATATCGACAAGATGCGTCGCCTGCTGCTTGATGCGGTCGTCGTGCGTAGCGATGACCAAACCGTGCCCTGAAGACCGAAGTTCCTCCAACCAATCGCCGAGGGTTTTCACCGAGGCGTCGTCCAACCCGGCATCCGGCTCATCCAGCAGAACGAGACTTGGCGATGGGCTGGCAAAAGCCGGGAGGAGGCCAGCAAGGACGGCGATTTTTCGTGCCTGACCTTGGGACAGGTGCGCTACGAGGTCGTTGGCCCGGTGGGTGAGATTGAACGCTTTCAGGAAAGGCGCGATATCGGTGCTGAAGCCAGCCATCGCCATGCTGCACTGCAAGTGTTGAGAAACGGTCTCGCTGCCCAGCATGCCGTTTTTTTGCAGAACCACTCCAACCACAAAGGGCGATGGCCGGCGTCGACCCTCGTGGTCCGCTACCACCACGTCGCCGTGATGAATGCACCCTTTTTCCAAGGGGAGCAGGCCCATAGCGGCCTCGAGCAGCGTGGTTTTGCCCGACCCGTTGGCGCCGGAGAGAACCACGGTTTGGCCGCCAAGAACCGTGAGCGAGCGTCCGGAGAGAACCACGCCCATGCCGCGTCGGACTTCCACGTCCTCGAGGCGAAGTAAGGCCTTGGCCATGGTTCGGGGAAAAGCCGTTCCAGCAAGAACCCTCCTGTGTTGCCCAACCGACACATCAACTCAAAAGAGACAACCGTCAACGGCCGGGTATGGGCTACGCCATGTCCCAATTCGCTTTGGCGGAATGGGCCGTTTTGACGCTCTGGTTTGCAGCGATTGTTGCGCCACTTGTTTACGCTGCCCGCACTCGCACGTCTCTGGCGATGGGCATCACCGTTAGCGTCCTACTGGGCGCTGTCGTACAGGTCATGTGGACGATGCTCTACAACTGGAATCTTGTTGATATCTGGGTTTGGTACGATTTCGTTCTGGTCCCTGCGAGAACCTCCGAACCTTCGTTCTTCCACACGCTGCTCACGGCGGGTTTTCTCCACGCCCAGGGCGACATGATGCACGTTTTGGGAAACGTGATCATCCTTGCTCTGGTTGGTGTTCCGTTGGAGCAACGGCTCGGCACCAGAAGGTACGGCATGGTATACATCATCGGTTTGCTCGGGGGTTCGGTGGGCTGGGTGCTGTTTAACGCGACCTCGATCACCCCTGCGTTGGGTGCATCCGGGGCCGCTTTCGGTTTGCTTGGTGCTTATCTGGCGGGCTGGCCAAAAGACGAGATCCCCTTCCCTATCCTGCTCATCAGGCCTTGGCCGGTGGTGTTCATTGCGCTGTTGTACTTCGGGCTCGAACTCGCTCGGGCGCTGGCCACGATGAATTCCGGCGTGTCGAGCGGGATCGCCCACATGGCTCACATCGGGGGATTTGTTGCTGCTTATGCCCTGCTGCCGTTGGTGGCCAAAGGCGGACCTGTTGAACTTGGTATCGTGGACGGCGGGCCAAGCCAGGGTGCCGCTCTTGACGCCAAGCGGCAACGGCTCAAAGCGGCGATGACCAGTCTGGAGAACCTTGAGGATCCTTGGACGGCAAGGGGCCAAGCCGTTCCTAAACACCTGCGTGAGCCGTTGAAAAACCTGCTTCAGGCCAGCGACGAGCCCGAGACCAGAGCTGCTTGGATGGAGCATTTGGCCGATGCTGCGACATGCCCAGAATGCGACGCCCCCCTTGGCCTTGTCGAGCGCTCCAGTGGCCCACATTTGCAGTGTTCAGCGGTTTCGGACCATCTTGAGTGGCCACCTCGCTGATGAAGGGGTTGAACAGGACCGCAGCGTGATACATCTGAGGATAGAATCAAAGGTGGGCATGGCTTCCAACGCGTAGGGAGGAAAACAGATGCGAACGGCGCCCAAGCATTCCCTGCGGACTACGGCGCTCCTCTTCTCGCTCTTGATGCTGTTTGCGGACGTGAGCGGCGGCCTTCTTTCGAATCCTGTCGCCGCCACGCCAGTCGCTGATTACGAAGAACCGATTTTAATTGAGGGCTTGCCCCCGCTCCTGTGCGGCGAAGAACTGTGTGAACGTCCAACACGAATGATTGACCGAGGCGGCAGAGCGGCTTCAGAGCCGGACCAGTGGTGGCTTGGGTACGGGCCAGACCTTGACTGGAACGGGATGGACGACCGCCTTCAGCGCGTCCTTGCAGGCCAAGAATCCGTCTCATCAACATCGATCATGGGCCCTGACGGTCGCAAAACGGTTGCCATCGTGGTTGATTATGCATGGGCGCCAAACAACGAAGAAATCGCCACCTTGGTCGAAACATTGGAGGCACACGGTTGGATTGGTGAAGAGGCAGGAGCCTGGTTCCAGGTCATGAACTCGATTGATTCGGTGGTTGTTGACAAGGTTCCTGTGAGCGCTTTGCTCGACATTTACCATCTTGATGGCGTGGTTGTCATCGAGATGCAGAACCTCATGGTGCCCTTCAACGGTGTTGCGAGCGAGGCTGTGCGCTCGATGCCTTCCGATGTCTATTCCGCGAGCACTTATTCCCGAGGCTATTACGGGGAAGGCGTGGTCATTGCTGTGCTCGATACCGGCGTTGACAATGAACACCGTGCCCTCAACGACTTTGATGACATTGACGATGAGCCCGACAGCGATCCCACCAGTTACAACGACCAAAAGTGGGTCGCTGGCTTTGATGCTACATCCTCGGCCTCCAACCCCGACGGGAGCGTTGACCCTGACGACGGAAACGGGCATGGGACGCATGTTGCAGCGACTGCACTCGGCACGGGAGGTTCACAACGGGTTCACACAGGTAGCGGCATGGGTGCCTACTTGGTTGACGTTAAGGTGTTGACCGACTCGGGTGGCGGTGGAACAGACCCTGGAGAGAACTCTCAAACTTCTGTGCGGGGCATTCAATGGGTCATTGACAACAAAGACACCGATTGGGGAAACAACGCTTCCAGTCGTGGCATCGACATCGCCTCTATGTCCTTTGGCTCAATCGGATCGCCGCTGAATCCCGACGATGAGGGCGACAACGGTTCGAGTGCGGAGTCCCGTTTGGTCAATCAGGCCAGGGACGCCGGCATCGTGTGCATCGTGGCCATGGGCAACGACGGGGCCAAACGGGTTCCCTCGCCCGCTAGCGCAGACGGAGCCATATCCATCGGGTCGGCAGACGACAGAAACAGTGTCAATCGTACGGACGATGTTATGGCCTCGTATTCCAATTGGGGACCGAGATTGGACGACGGCGACGATGACGAATGGGACGAACTCAAACCCGATGTCACGGCGTTCGGTACCGGCATCATGTCGGCCACGGCAGCAACGGGCCCATCCTTCCCCGGCCAACCCGAACGCCCGCTGGCGGACGATGGCTACGAATCAAAAGACGGAACGAGCATGGCCACACCACTCGTTTCTGGGATTGTTGCATCGCTTTTGCAGGCCGATGATTCCCTCTCCCCAGAAGACATTCGCAACATTCTAAGGAACTCCTCAGAAGCCCGAGGTTCGCCCACCGAACCCGATATCTCCAACCGATGGAACGAGAAATGGGGCTTTGGACTCGTTGATGCTTCTTGTGCTCTGGATTTCGTTCTCGACCGAACATGCACGCCGCTCGAGGACAGCGGCGAGATCATCATCACGCCGCCTCCGGGGGAGGAGGGCCTTGGGGAAGACGTGTCAATGAGCGCTCCGGTGAACCAGACCCTCTATTTGTCAGGAAACCTGCTTTCGGTGGAGGGGTCAACGGACACGAGTGAAAACGACTACGTTGAGGTCCAAATCAAATTTGAACAGTTCTATGATGACGGTGAGAGTCTCGAACTGACCAACTGGTTGGCCGCCGACGGAACGGTTGAAGATTGGTATTTCGATATCACGGTAGACGACGGTTGGGTGGATGAAGATGAAGCCTACACGCTCATCTATGCACGGGCGCTCACCGAAGTCGGTGAGGCCTCGGTTGTGGACGTGCGCGTTGTTCGCTTTGCGAGAATGACCGTATCGATCAGCGAACCTCCGTTGGGCACCGCTCTTGTCGGTCTCGTTGAATTTTCTGGAACGGTTGAGGGTACCGAACACGATCGCGTTGAGTTCAAGATCGACAGTCAGGATTGGCAACTTGGCGACGACCTTGACAGCCAAGAAGAAGGCACGCAAGCGTGGTCCTTTACATGGGATTCCACTCAGGTAAGTGACGGCTCTCACCGCATCAGCCTTCGGATGGTGAACGCCAGCGGTGTGGCGAGTGAAGTCGTGAAGCGAACGTATGAGGTCGACAACCTTCCTGCGGCACCGAATTTCGCTTTCACCGGCACGGTTGGTGTCTACGACGGTGAACTCCCCGTGAACAGTGCTGTTGCTGGGACGGTGTTGGAAGTCCGCTTTGGGGTGCGCAACATTGGCGACCTTGACGCTTCAGAGGTTTACCTCACGCTTGACGGTGAGGGGAGCGACTCTTCCACTTACCCTTCCGAGGCCATCGTCACCTCGCTAGACGAAGGTGAGAGCGCCCAAGTGAGGCTGTATTGGTGGGCAACACAAGCAGGAACACATGATGTTACGCTCTCGATAGACCCCACGCAGGTGTACGAGGATCCGGACCGAAGTGACAACACCTACACGTTCAGTTTCGTTGTTGAGGAACGACCCGTTGAACCCATGCTGCGCTTCCTGCCAGGAGCAGCCCGCACCACCCCCGATATCCCCACGCCATCCGTTCCATACGACATCAAGCTGCGGGTGGACAACATCGGTCAGACCGATGCCGGTCCGCTTGTTCTTCGGTTGCAATATTGGGACGACGGGTGGATTGGTGATCAAAACGACACGCTCAGCCTGGTGCCTGGGTCAAGCACGGTGTCCGGCTACAGCTTTGCGCGGTTTGAGGACGTGCGCCGGGACGCAGGCGTGGTTCGCTACCGTGCTTTGCTTGACGGCACGGGTGTTGAAATCGCCCATAACGAACTTCAATTCAACGTCACCATCGCCGACGCACAAAAGGGCTCGAAGGTCCCGGTTTCACTGACGCCCGGAGAGGTCGCTGTTGATTTCGTTGGTTTGGATGACGGCGGCATTCTGTTCACCACCATCGATGGTGAACTCCATGCGCGAACCATCACCTCCCGACTGGCGTTGGTGGGCGGGGTCGTCTTGGAAGAAAATTGGGGCGGTGAACTCGCCGTGTACCAGCGCGATGACGGTCTCGTGCAATTGGCGTGGACGCGCCGTTCGCTCAGTTTAGAAGGCTACATCCTTACCGACATCGCCATGACTTCTATTTCCGCCTCCGGGAAAACCACACCGAAACACTTCCACATGCCGGCTCTCAAACTCTCCGAAGGCTCGTATTATGGATTCACGTTGGATCAGCACGATGGCACCATGGTCCTCGCCGGCTACCACCGAGATCTGTCCACCAGCGGGTCCTGGCAGGACATCACCTCAATTTTCGTGATTTCGTCCACATCGCCCGATAAAGGGACCTCATGGTCTGACCCCATCACGGTCCTGTCCGACATCGACATTCGGCCAGCTGATGCTCAACCGCTCGGTGTAGGCTTGGGAGATGAATACCTTCACGTTCTCTATCAAGAATACAGAGATGACGTTTCGGGCATCGAACGCGTGGGCTTGATGTACACGCACGGGGCTCACACCGTTCCGTCTTGGAGTTTCCAGTACTCGGTTGGCGATGATGCCAGAGCGCCTCATCTGGAAGTGCTCGTGGCCGATGGGGAGGACCGTCTTCTCGGCACATGGATTGAGGGCCAGGGCAAAGTCTCAAACATTGTGGTCTCCAACACCAACGCCGTATGGTCCGGTTCAGAAAATCAACGGGTCCTCGCACCCGGCGCTACAGAAGTCGCTTTGCTTTTGCACAGCGACGGCATGTACCTCTATCATGATGAGATTAACATCGAAGGCCCGGTGCAGAGAATGGGTCTTGTTGCTGACTCGACAGGTGCTCCCTTATCGGGCCTCTCAAACATGATTGAAGATGACTATCTGTTCGGTGTCGGTACAATGGAGGAGGACACCATCATTTGCTCCATC
>CEWJ01032496.1_pt1 | contig 10724 bp, 8 predicted proteins | sample 350291 | NCBI WGS metagenome assembly CEWJ01 (sample SAMEA2622923, study PRJEB7988) | marine metagenome | isolation source: saline water (ENVO:00002010), including | reverse complement strand
ATGACAATGATCTGTATTGGATTATTGTTCGTGCTATCTTGGATGCGTGTCGCTACTGCAAAGCAAGGAGAATCCGACCTAGAATGGGAATTGGACGAAGAGTTCGACGAAGATTGAGTCAATTGTGTCAAAGAGGGATAATATGACTTCAAAAATCGCTTTATTGCAGGCAAACCCCCTCGTTGGAGATATCGCCGGCAATGCCGAGATGATATGTGGTCTAGCCACGATTGCCGCAGATGAAGGAGCTAGTTTTGCAGTAACTACTGAGTTGGCGATTAGTGGATATCCGCCAAGAGATTTGTTACTCCAGTCTGATTTCGTAGACGAATGTCACCAAGTAGCTAGCAAGTTAGAAACAGTCATTCCGGTTTTAGTTGGCACTCCCGTCCCTCCAAATGCCGATCGTTCACTACCGGGGAATGGAGTGGTTAGAGCTGGTGATTCAGTCAGAGAAGTCACTCGCAAACAATTGCTGCCTACTTACGATGTATTCGATGAAGCGAGATATTTCGAAGCAGATGAAAGGCCAGGTATTGCTAGAACCATAGCGGGTCTGGATATCGGAGTTACAATTTGTGAGGATGCATGGCAACATTGTGGAGCAACTCCAAATGATTATGACAGTGATCCAATCGCCCAAATCGTAGAATGGGGACGCCAAGGTGTTGTTTTAGATGCAACAGTAAATCTCTCAGCATCTCCTTATCATGCCAACAAATCTGGAATTAGAATAGCAGTTGCACGAAGTGCAGCATCCTCTCTAAATCACCCCTTCTTACTAGCGAATCAAGTTGGTGGGAATGACGATTTGTTGTTTGATGGGCGCTCTGTCATCGCTTGGCCAGATGGTACTGTAGTTGTGGCTCCTGCTTGGTCCATAGGGGTTTTACTATCTGACTTGTCTAATCCCGAAGGGTGCACATGGATAGGCGATGGTGAAGTTACGATTCTCAAACCCGATGAAGAATTAAAAGAGGACGAGAATGATTTGCTTGATGCAATAACAATTGGATTAGCCGATTACTGCAGAAAGAGCGGTATTTCTAAGATTGTACTAGGCTTGTCGGGAGGAATAGATTCTGCTTTAGCAGCATGTGTGGCAAGTGCAGCTGTTGGCGCTCAGAATGTTACAGGAATTTCTATGCCATCCAAGCATTCAAGCCAGCATAGTATCGATGATGCAAAGGCTACTGCCGAAGCACTGGGTCTGAATTTTATCATTGAACCGATAACAGAATTACACGCAGCATCAGATTCAGCTCTCACGGATATTCTGGATGGTGGACACCCAGTTGCAGGTGAAAATCTGCAAGCAAGACTTCGTGGATTAATTGTGATGGCATACGCTAATGCTCACGGAGCAATGGCAATTGCTACAGGAAACAAATCAGAACTTGGTCAAGGATATTGCACCTTGTATGGAGATATGGCAGGGGGGTATGCTCCATTGGGCGATTTGTACAAAATGGAAGTCTATGCCCTTGCTAAACAGTTCAACAAGCGAATGGGGATTGATGTGGTAACCGAATCAACTCTGACTAAACCACCTAGTGCTGAACTTGCTCCTGACCAGAAAGACGAGGATAGCCTTCCCCCTTATCCAGTACTCGATGAGATACTTCGTTTACATATTGAAGATGGCTTTGATGCGACTGAAATCGCTGCAGAAGGCTATGATAGCAAAACAGTCAAGGAAGTATTGACTAGACTAGCAAAGAATGAACACAAACGTTGGCAAATGCCGCCAGCACCTCGTGTTTCTAAGAGGGCGTTCGGGCAAGGATGGCGTCAACCCCTTGCGGCTCGCCACGATTGGCGTCAATGAATGATTATCCATTCTTCGCTCATTTCTCCATGTGCCCATGCAAATAGTTCGAGTCCAAGGATAGAATCATCAGCAATGAAGAAGACGAAATCATTTCCAACCCACAATTGTCCATGAACTCCGGATTCTAGGTTGCCAGAATCATGGTCCCAAAGAATCTCTAAACCAGTATCTGTAATCCGTGCTAATTGCCCTCCCTGGTGGGGATCATCAATCAGTAGAATGACTTCATCTCCGACTACAGCGAAGTTGTTAGGGCTCGAGGATTCCATCCCTGCTACATGGTCAAAATGTAACCAAGCATTTTCTCCATCGCTTACACACAACTCGTAACCGTTGGAAGGGATTCCACATTCGAACCATAGCAGTCCGTTGCTTACAATCCAGTCGGAATCTTGAGGGATTGATTGGATTGAGGTGTTTAACTCGGTGATTTGTAGTGAATTGGTGTCAAGTGATACGAGTCCATTTGAATCGAATACGATGCTATTCCCTATGTTTGTCGGACTGATAATTTGGCCGGGAATTCCGCTTAACTGAGTAGTGATACGCTCAACAGCAGAGGAATTAGCTCTGTGTAATTGCTTACCAAATGAGTCTGTCTCTGCGATAAACCAGTAGTAATCAGAATAGTAGGTTGCATCCGAGTGGATCTCTCCCGGCCAGTTATTTCCTAGCAACGAGAAACCGTTTGCTGTGTTGTAAATCAAGGTATTATTGGCGCTTGTCAAATTAGAAAATGCACCGTCAATAATGGTATCAGATTGTGAAAAAATAGTCATTCCTGTTTGATGGTTTAGAACCAATTCATCTTGAATCGTCATAATTTCATCACCTTCTTGGATATGTGAAGAAAGGTTGGTTTCTTTCCATAATGTGTCTCCATCACTAGACCATAACTGCCTACCTGTGCTATCATTTGCATCGAACCAAATTCTATTTTCATGAACTTCGAAACCAAGTATCGATCCTGGCAAAAAGTCGATGTTATCAGAGATTTGTTCGACAAATCCGTTTTCTATTTTGTATAGTAAGCAATTACCATCACGCGCAGCGGCGAATAGGAATAAATCACCATTAGTTGCACCTCCATTACATGCTGTGGAGAACGAATCTCCTGAGTTAGGGTGTATGTCGGTTAGACGGCCTCGTGTCAATTCTTCAAAACAGATTTTGATACTAGATTCGACAATTCCTGAGGTTGAGTTATTTCCCATTTCGATAATGGCAGCACGTTGACATGGCCCATATTCTCCAACGAGAGAATCGATAAATGCAGATGTACCAATTAGGCCGTCGCTTCCATTTACTCCATCGCTTCCATTGTAACCCCAATATCCCCTATTACCCATTGGACCAGGCGGTCCTTGTGTGCCATGGCATACATTTCGAATATCACTGACTTCGGCATCATCAAGAATTCCATTGCGGTCATAATCGGCACCGATTTGGATACTAAATCCACCATTTTCGCAACCATGGGTGCCATACAGGCTACCAATTCTAGATAGGGAAGTCTCGCCATCATTGCCAGATTTTAGTTCGTCTAAATTGCTGGAATTGTGCAATGCAATACTACTCAAAACCAGTGATATAATAATCGAAGATATACCTAGAAATTTCATTATTTTTTGTTTACGCTTGCCCTTTTCGTTCTTCATAGATGTGTCACATACTTTCTGGGATTAGAGTGTATTCCCTACAAAGTGTTCATGTGAGTGTTTCTCCAGCATCACTTCATGGAGTTACCCGAAAGGCTCGCATCGATGCTTTCGGGCGCAGAGGGACTCACTAGACAAAAGGCTGCTAGATTGGTGATAGATTTAGCTAGAACAGCAGGCGCTCAAGGTTTCATCAAGGTTAATCACAGTCATGTTTCAGGTGTTTCAGTAATTACTGGAGGGCATGGGCTGAGAAGATTCCTTGCTGATTTGGCAGGAGAAGGTTCGGTAGCGATTCCAACAACCTTGAATTCAGCAGGATGTGACAAGAGGAAGATGGAGGAGATGGATATTGATTATCCGGATTTTCTAGAAGAACAATTCGAAATCATCTCGGCGTACGAGAAATTAGGAATCGATTCCACCTTGTCTTGTACTCCTTATGATAGAGGAGTAGAAGGTGAAACAGGAATTGCTTCTTGGGCGGAGTCTAATGCTGTAGCATTCTCAAATTCATGGACAGGTTTAGTCACAAATCGCGAATCGGGCTTATCGGCACTAGCTACTGCCCTGACTGGTTATGCTCCAAAATGGGGCCTGCATTTAGAGGAAAACCGGGTGCCAAACATCGTTGTAGATGTCGAGTGTGAATTATCCTCATTGGCAGATTGGTCAATCCTTGGCGATTGGATCGGCAAGCAGGTAAGACCAGGGTGGAATGTGCCATTCGGCCCTATGCCATTGATTCGAGGATTGCCTTCCTACATCAGTTTCGCATCAAAGAAAGCATTGACTGCAGCAGCTGCGAATTATGGTTGTGCAATGCTTTGGGCAGAAGGCCATACGGAAAGCCCTGCTTTGACTGGAACTGAAGAATCGCTCATTTTTACCGAGCAAGATTTAGCTACAAGATATGAAGAACTTGCGCCTAAAGGCCAAGTCGACCTTGTTGTAATCGGTTGCCCTCAAGCGAGTCTTGAAGAGATTCGAATTACGGCAGCAGCAGTGCGATCACACTGTGAGATGGGGCAGTTAATCCCAGATGGTCGGTTATGGGTTTTCACTTCTAGTCATAATTACGAACTCGCTGAAGCCGATGGCTCCATTGCCATTCTGGAAGAAGCAGGAACAGTAATTTTGCAAGATACCTGCCCTGAAGTAACCCCCTACAATCGCAAACGCTACAACCATTTGATGACAAATTCACTCAAGGCAGAGCATTATCTGACTAGTGGTCTAAACAAGATGCCAACTTCTGTTGGGACGATCCAGGATTGCGTAGGTCATGCCTTCAATCCAAGTTTGAGTGAAGGTGATGTCATTCAATTACAACCCAAGGCACAGCCTCAGCATGCCTCTGCGAAAACACATCAATCTGGAGAAGCATCAATCACAGGTGGAGGGCTTAATTCTCAAGGTGAGTGGGAAGTTGAAGGAATAGCGATGGTAACCGATGTTCCAATTACATACCTTGGTTATGTCAACAGAGACAGTGGCGTAATTGAGGAAGTTGGCCATCCGTTAGATGGCCGGGCTATTGAGGACAAGATTCTGATTTATCCTAAGGGTTCAGGCTCGACAGTAGCCCCTTACGTTTTGATGGGTCTAATCTACACTGGTAAGGGTCCACGAGCCATTGTCAATCGAGATGTTTGCTCACTGACTTTGCCTGCTTGCAGCCTTCTTGATTTACCGTATTCGCATGGATTCGATGATGACCCTTGTCTGGTGGTTAACGATGGTGACAAAATTAGGGTCAGCAAAGTTGGCGACAAGGTAACTCTCCATGTATTGGAGCGAGCAGGTGAGTGAATGCGAGTTCTCGTTACAGGAGGAGCAGGTTTCCTCGGCTCCCATTTAGTCGATGCTTTGGTCGAGCGTGGTGATGAAGTAGTAGTCTTAGATGATTTGTCGAGAGGAGAAAAATCACAAATTAATCCTAATGCAGGATTTGTTCAAGGTGATGTGCGCTTATTTTCTGATTGGGAAAAAGCATGTAATGGATTCAATCCTGAAGTTATTCATCATTTAGCTGCTATCAACGGTACACGCAGATTCCACAAAGAAGCGGATCTAGTAGTTGATGTCAATGTAAATGGGACTAGAATGTCTCTGAAGGCAGCGAAAAAATACAAATCAAGACTCATTTTCTATTCATCACCAGAGGCATTCGGTGAGCAGGAAAACATGCCATTGAGAAATGAATCAACGAGTGTATTTACTCCAGCACACCTGCATCAGCGCCACTCTTATGGTACGTCAAAACACATTGGAGAGTTGTTATGCCAATTCGAAATTAGGAACGGATTAGATGTGCGAATTGTGCGTCCATGTAATGTGTATGGGCCTCGACTTCGTGGTGATGATAACGGTCAAGTTGTTTCCATGATGATGGAATCCAATCCAATAGTTGTACACGGCGATGGGCAGCAAACAAGAAGCCTCACTTGGATTCATGATGTGATAGAGGGGATACTGAAAGTCAACGATACAAGTAACCTCTCTGGCAAGGCATTCAATCTTGGTACAACCGATGAAATCAGTATGCTAGATTTGGCAACAATCATCGCAAATCTAAGAGGTGTTGAAATCGTCCACGGTGAATCTAACCACGGAGATAGCAAGAGACGATTGCCGGACATATCAATGAATGAAGAAATCGGCTGGATGGCCAAGACTTCACTGCAAGATGGCTTGTCTCAACTTCTGTGATGAGTTGCGGTATGTGACCAGTCGATAGGACTAGGAGTTAATCTGTCCATTCCATGCTGGCATAGTAAGGATAGCCCTTCTTCAGGAGGTAAGTATGAGGGAACAATCATGCTCTCTACTCTCAAAGTTAGTAGCCTAGCAACAGCGCCCTCAGGCAATGGATTGTCTTCTATCAATCTACATTTCATTACCACTACTGCTAGTGGATGAACCGGCCCGTCGCCTTCAATCAGTTCCCATTCACTACCGTCTACAGGTTTACTCGCAAGGTCGACGTCTTCTGCAGCTTTGCTAGTTGGCGCAAGAAATTGTAATTCACATTCCTTGGTCTCTATGAGGTTAAGGTAAGTGTCTCTTTGTTTGCCGTCTCTGTTTTGAGACAGGGACATTATGATGAGAGGTGGCGAATTGGAAACAACCGATATACTCGTCATCGGAGCAATATTTTCTCTTTCTTTATTTCTTGTGGAAACCATTGCAAGTGGTCGCGGGGATGCACTAGCAGTTAGCCACTTAGCGCGTGTAGCATGGTCTAGTTCGTCCATTTCAATTTCCATTTCTGCATTGGAGTATTTGCGCTCAAACCAATGATCCAAATCTCCCTTTTCTATTTCTTCAAGTGCGTATTGGGTATAGTTTCGATACGCTTTCCATTCAGCGATTATATTGGAATCATCGCCTCTCTCTTCCTTTCTCTTCATCGAAGCATCAGCGTATTCGATGCATCTTCTAAGGAAATCACACACAGATCTTTTACTCACTTGATTCCCTCATTGATTCGTATTGCTCTAAAGTCATTAGAAATTTTGCAGGATTGCCTGCCCACACTTGCTTACTTGGTACATCCTTTGTTACTACTGAACCCGCTCCAATTACACAACCTGTGTATAGCCTGACTCCCGCAACTAATGTGGCATTAGCTCCTATTACCACTTTGTCTTCAACCACAACAGGAGACCATTTACCTCCAGAAGGCGGGTGTCGGTCGTTTGTTAGTGTAGCATTGGGGCCAATGAAGACTTCATCTCCAATTTTGCAATCATCTGCGATGTAAACAGAGCCCTGGATTTTGCATCTTTCACCGATAGTAACATTCCTACCAATATGGGATAGTGCACCAATATTGGTGCCTATGCCTATGGAATCACTAGCAATCATGCAAGGCTGCCAGGCTGTTGCACCACTTGGCAGTTCGACCTTTTGGCCGCTAAGGTCACTCATCTATTCCCAACTCTCGCATGAGCATTGAAACATGCCCCTTGGCTTTCACATTGTAGCGAGCGAATATTAGATTGCCATCTTCACCAATTACGAAAGTTGATCTTGCGCAACCCATGTATTCCTTGCCGTAATTTTTCTTCATTCGCCATGTGCCGAATGCTTCGTGAATAGAACCATCTTCATCCATTAGTAGCGGGAAGTTTAGTTCTTGCTTGTTGATGAAATTCTCGTGGCTTTTGACAGAATCTTTGGATACTCCGAAGACCTTGTAGCCGTGTGAGGATAATCTTGCCATATCGTCTCTAAAATCACACGCTTGTACGGTACATCCCGGTGTGGAATCTCGAGGGTAAAAGTAGAGAATCACCTTGTTACCTGCCGAGATTAATTCTGATAGATTATGTTGCTCTCCTTTGGAATCTAGTGCGTCAAATAGCGGCGATTTGTCTCCTGTTTCAAGTGTTATTGCTTCTGCCATGACACTTCCAGAAGGTGATAGCAAATCAAGGCTTTCATTGTGTGATTTTTAATCAAAAACCCTCTCTTGCCTCATTTTATGCAATCTGAATAATATTGCATTCAATCCGCATCAAATCACATACTGCGGGCGATTGTCTTATAATCCGCCCGGTTCTAACACACAGCCATGGCAGCCGGACGTATGTCAAGGAGATGTCGCAAGTTCATGCGGCAGATTCACAAAGCTGCCACTAGATATGCCTTGCAGGAAATCGCTTCTAACATTCAAAGCGACCTTGATAGGAGGAATCTTTCCTATGAAGAGGCACTTAATCTCGGAAACATCTTACAAGACAGAGCAGATACTTTGCCAGGTGATGAGATTGTTTACGCAGTTTCAGACCGTGACTCGTACAGAAGGACTCTAGAGTTATACCTCAAGGACGGAGTATTAACTCAAGCTGAGCAACTTCTTCTGTGGGAAGAGCGAAGAAGGCTGGGTATCGGTGATCAAGTTCACAATCAATTGATGGAGCAATTGCTGGCAGTTTGGACTCGCCAAGGCAAGTCGGTACAGATTCACGCATTTAGAGGAGGTATGACCGATGTCCAATCGTAAGGCTGCATTCTCGATTCTACTTCTCCTCTTGATACAGGTTACAGTTCCAGTTATCCCTGCAGATGCAACCTCAGGTAGGACTTCACCCGATTTCAATGTCTCAGTAATGACATTTTCATCAGGAGGTTCTATCGATGACGCTGGACAAATCAAACTCGCACCTGGTGATCACATACTCCGAGTAGTTGTAACCAATATCGGTGCAGGTGCAGGCTCCGCAGTACTGAATATCGTACACCAACCTTCCGCATCGTCTGGCGAGACTCCAGTAACATCCATAGATTTGGGAACCATTGGGGCAGCATCATCTTCTAATCCGGTCTTGATTAACTGGACAGCATCGTCAGGGGATGGACAGACTCTCTTTGCAAGAGTTGTTTCGGTTGCAGATACAGACACCTCAAACAACGAGCGTGAGATTAATTTCGATGTCACAATGTATCATGAAGGAACAGTATTGGGTCACAATGTACCTGGTCCAACTCCTGGATTTACTGATTTGAGGCTAAATCACTCTGTGCATTCTTACACTGCTACTGTCAGAAATGATGGAGTGATGGATTTGTCTGCTGTCTATGAATTGAACTTCACCGATAATTCGAATCCAAGTAACCAAGTCTCTTATTGGTCAAACACTCAAATCTTAGCACCTGGAAGTTTGCTATATCCTTCTAGTGGTTCGCCACTTTCAGTATCATTCGATGCAAACTCGATGATGGGCTCTTGGACTATGGCCTCTAAGATATACTTCAACGGAACTATGTGGACAAACATGATTGTTGCCGATGTAATTGTTGTTACGTTTTCAGATTACATAGTGGATTTGTCAACTCCGGGAGATAGGGCGATTGAACCGGGTGCAACTACTACCCTCACTTGGATAGTATCTAATATCGGAGATACGGATTCTTTGACAATTGAATTGGGTTCAGACCTAGGATGGCATGATAATGGTCAGAATGGCAACGTCATCAGCATCAACGCTGGTGAATCTACATCAATAGTAGTACCAGTAACAGTGCCGGTTAATGCAGTAAAGCCTACTCTTGAGAATGTTTACCTGAACCTGACAAGCAATTCTGCGTCTCCATACACTGCCCGAAGTGTCGCCCACGTCATGGTTGGCGACCAATACCAAGCGGAAGTTATAGCACCTAGCGGACCAGTCACAGTGACACCTGCTCAGACCTCATCTCTTCTGTTCACCATAAGGAATAGCGGTAATGTTCCTGCAGCGTTCGATATCACAACTGGTTTATCCGCTGCTGCTGACAACTGGCAGATTCAAGCATCTGCAACTAGAACTGATGTGATTCCGGTCGGAGCGAATGTTTCTGTATCAGTACAAGTCACACCTGCGCCGATATCTTCTCCACTTGATCCTGGGGAAAGGAATGCAGCGGGAGATAGCCTCTACGCATGGCTATCGGCAACCCCTGTGGATGGCGGTATCCCTGCAATCAACTCGACACAATTAGTCATCAGGGCGGTAATCGCAGTAGACCCTGGGCCAGAAACTGACCAAATTGTTCTAACTCAACAGGACTTAATCGAAGCAAACGGCACCGGAGGAATTGACAGGATTCTATCCCTTTCTGTCGAAGTTCGTCACAACCTTGGCGGCACGGTAACGGGAGGTGTTGACGCTAACATCACTACCTCTACCGCTCTTTTTACTCCAGTAAATTCTGGAGGCAATAACGAAGCTGCAAGATGGATTACCAACGTAACCCCTAACTCTGTTTCAGGTTTGGAAGTCGGAGAAATTTTCCAATCATGGTTGGCAATCGATGGCCCGGCCGACGAGCTTCCACTTGCCGGAGAGTTAGTTGTCCCAGTTACAGCAACTCCAATCTTGTCTGCAAGTCAACAAGCGAATGGAGTACTAGCAAGTAGTGTTACAAGAAATATCACGATAGTTATTCCAAGTGTTATTGATGGCGAAATCATTACTGAAGGCCCTCTAGATGCAGATGTAGGTAATCTAACCAATTTCACAATCAAGTTGGCAAATACGGGCAATGACCTCTCTTCATACAGGCTAGTTATCGAAGATGACCTCCCTGAACTTTGGTCTGCAAGCATTGAAACATCCGATCAAAACAACCCATCAATTGTTGCTAATCTGTCCCCATCAATGGCTGACCATCCTATAACTGGAAATGCACACATCTCCAATGTGACTCTCAAAGTCACTACAGACCCACAAGCACCTGCAGACACA
>CEWJ01081978.1_pt1 | contig 10739 bp, 10 predicted proteins | sample 350291 | NCBI WGS metagenome assembly CEWJ01 (sample SAMEA2622923, study PRJEB7988) | marine metagenome | isolation source: saline water (ENVO:00002010), including | reverse complement strand
CTCTCTAATACTTGGTCAAATTTTTCAACTTGACTGTATATGTCTGCAGTTCCTATCCTTACACCACCGGGATTTAAGACAGTATCTGATCTCCCATGAATTATCATCCCTTTTGATTTTGTAATCATAGCAAAATCACCCTGGCACCATATGCCTTTATATTTTTTAAAATATGCATTCTGGTATAAATGGTCGTCTGGATCGTTCCAAAAATAAATTGGCATAGATGGGAATGATTCAGTGCAAACAAGCTCTCCATCTTTTTCAGTTATAGACTTCCCATTATCATCAAAAACCTCAACCGCCATTCCAAGACCCATACACTGAAGCTCACCTCTTATCACTGGAAGAATAGGATTGCCTGAAACGAAACACGAAATAATATCTGTTCCACCTGATACTGAAGAGAGCTGAATGTCTGACTTTATATCATTATATACATAATCAAAACTCTCAGGAGCAAGAGGTGAGCCAGTTGATAATATAGTCTTTATGGAAGATAAATCATGCGTTAATTTTGGTTTTATGGATGCCTTTTCCTGCGCTGATATGTATTTAGCGCTGACGCCAAAGACCGTAACATTCTCTGATTCAGCTAAATCCCATAAAATACTTCCATCATTATAAAAAGGTGATCCATCGTATATAACCAATGTTGATCCAGTCGCTAATCCGCTCACCATCCAATTCCACATCATCCATCCACATGTAGTAAAGTAAAACAACCGATCATCTTTCCCAATATCATAATGCAAAATATGCTCTTTCAGATGTTGAAGAAGTGTTCCGCCAGCACCATGAACAATACACTTCGGAGACCCAGTAGTTCCAGATGAATACAAAACATATAGCGGGTGATCAAACGGAAGAGACTCAAAATGAAGATCAACATCATTTTCTATTATATCTAACCAACATGTTTTGATAGAACTCCTATCATTAGCGCAATCTTCATCAATAAATGGAATAACAATCTCCTGTTTTATGCTACTAATCTTATTTGAAATTTGTCCTGCAATTTCTAAAGAATCATAAACTTTCCCATTGTAATAATAGCCATCAGAATAAATGAATAGCTTAGGTTTAATCTGACCAAAACGATCGACTACTCCTTCGACACCAAAATCTGGTGAACACGAGGTCCAGATAATACCTAGACTGCTGCAGGCCAGCATCGCAATTATTGCTTCTGGGCAATTAGGTAAAAATGCTGCAACACAGTCGCCTTTTTTTAGCCCCGTCTTTTTTAAAAAATGTGCAACAGATGCAACTTGAAATTTTAACTCGTCAAAGCTGACCTCTTGTCTCTTGGCATTTTCTCCAACAAAAATTATTGCAGGTCGTGTTCCACTGGATTTGAGAAGATGTTGTGCAAAATTGAGTTCAGCCCCATCAAACCAGCAATCTTTAGTCATAGATTCCCCAGCGACCAAAGTAGAATTTTGTTTTTTTAAAAAATTTACATCACAAAATTTAGCTAATTCCTCCCAAAACAAGGATCTCTTAGTAATCGACCATTGATAAAGATCATCATAATTTTTAAATCCCTGCTGACGCATGAATCTATACATCGCAGTTTTTTTCTTACGATCATGAGATGGTTCCCAGAGTACTTTGCTCAAATTCTTTCTCTTTTTTAGTTTATGAATGACTCCAATTATTCACATCATCACCATCATTGGGAGACAGTCCAATTATGTCTCCAGATTTATTAATGCCTAATCCCAGAACCATCCTGTTAGCATATGCGAAATATGCTGCCACCTGATTAATTTCAAGGATTTCTCCGTCATCAACATTATTGATTCTTAGTTTTTCAATATCGTCAGGTGAGATATTTTGCGGGTTAGTCGTTAGCTTTACAGCATAATTCATTGTGGCTAGCTCTTTTGATTCAAAAACTTTTGATGGGTCGCCTTCTTCTAGTGCTTCTCGGATGCTCTGTGATCTTTGATCATCCTCTATTAATTTTCGCATCCCTTCATAATGATGCTCAATACAATACTCACATTGATTTATTATACTAACGCATACGCCTATGGCCTCGAGCAACCATTTCGGTAAGGTATTCCTTGAATGATGAAGAACATTTTTATACAAAGCCATGTGTCCCTCCATGCTATGAGGTCTTAAACTATGCGCCATCATGATGTTATCCACATTATTATTTGGACCTTTGATACGCTCATATAAATCTTTTACTTTTCCCTCTGCTTCCTCAAAGGGTATTGTTCTAATCCAGGTCATCTTATCCCTCTCTTATTGTTGTTTTGGGTGCGGAAACATATCAGACTCATCTTCATCTCTTGGAGATAAGCACTTGAAGTCTTTTTCAATTAAAATAGTTAGATTCTCATTGCTTGAAAGATCAAGACTACTCGAAATTGTCACTTGATCAGAGTGCGCCCAGTCTCTGATGAGCGATTCATTAACTTTTAGAGTGATTTTATTTTCACTGTATGTTGCCTCCACATACTCCAGACCAGTTGCAGCTTTTATTTCATATTCCAAAGAAATGCTATTTGAAAATTTTATTTGATCTTTAACTAAACCTGTCTGCTCAACAATCTTTACTTCAGATTGAGTTAGTCTAAATCTAATGGAATTTCCTTTTATTCTTAACTTCATTTATATGGCCCCAAAAATTACGAATATTAAATCTACTATTAGTTTAAGATTGATTGCAATTAATTTAGGCAAAACTATACCTTGGCACCTTTATTTTGGTGCCAGAAATATAATTTTTTGGGAACTTATTACTCTGTGACTACAGAATCAGCTTGAGGGCCCTTTTCACCTTGACTTACTTCCATGGTGACTTTTTGGCCTTCTTTCAAAGTTTTAAATCCATCCATTTGAATTGAAGTATGGTGAACAAATACATCTGGGCCATCTTCTTGTTCGATGAATCCAAAACCCTTATTATCGTTGAACCATTTAACGGTTCCTGTTACTTTTTCGTCTGACATTTTTTACCTCTGTTAATTTGATCCTTTGTAAGCGATCTACTTTAGTGTTCGCGTTGTGTCAGTTAAATTAAACACACAACAAGTGGAATATTATCTTATGAGCAAGATGATAACGAGTTTATGTTTACTGAATATGAAGAAAGGAGAGATATAAAAATCAGGTTATTCCATTCTTTTCAATCCTTTATCCTATTTTCTTTATCTATAACGCAAGGATATAAAAAAACAATCAGGTGGTAAATATGGGAAAAAATTTCTAATAGTCCGCAACAAATAGCTGATGAAATTGGCTTATTCAAAAAATGAAATTACACCATCAGCAAAAAAATAAATAGTAATTAACCCTGTCATACCAACTAAAACTGCCGCGAACAATCCCAAAATGAAGGGCCTTATTCCTATTTTCCTCATTCCAGAAAAAAGAGTTGTGAGACCAATTGCCGACATCGCCAGAAGCAGAAACTTTTCTGCTGTTAATTTTATTATTGTTACAATTTGAAGCCATTGTTCTTTCTCTATAAGCATAAATGCTTTATCACCAATATCTCCAAGTGACCGTATTGCACTCATCGCAGTAAAACCGAATATAAACCAAGGTATCATTCGAATCCATGAATGTTCTGAGTTATTCATGTTTTGATTTCTATCTGTGAAGATTACGCCGATTATGGGGATCACAGCGATCATGCATAAATTTCTTACCAGTTTAGTAACAGTTGCATAATCTAAGGCAATTGGAGCATTGTATTGAGTCTGATACATCATTCCAGCACCAGCGACTTGTGCTGTCTCATGAATAGAGACTCCAAGAAAAAGACCTGCTAGCTCAGGTCTATCAGAAAATAAGAAATTTCCCAGAATTGGATACGAGAACATAGCTACAATCCCAAAGATTGTTATACAAGCTATTGCATAACCCACTTCTGTTTCTTTCGCCTTTATGATTGGGGCCGCTGCCACTATAGCGGTTGCTCCACAAATACTCGTACCAATAGCAATCAGGCCGGTTAACTGCAGGGATAAATTCATTTTTTTACCCAGGAACCTCACTACCAATAATCCCAGAGTAATTGCGATCAATACAAAAGGAATAGCTATCAAAGTAAACTTTCCTGCACTGAACAAGCTGAGACGAATTCCAAGCAACATAATGCCAAAACGAAGAATAAAAGAAGTGCAAAATTTTAGACCTGAGCGGAAATAATCCGGTAAATCGATGGTATTAGCCACCAACATACCAAGAATTATTGCCATCATAATTTCACTAATGGGTGATTTCTCAAATCCTAAGATTGTCTCACCCAACCAAAGAGCTGAAATGCTGGCAAAAAATGAAACAAGCGATGCCAGGAGAAAACCAGATACTGGTTTTAAATAATACATATGCTTATGACTCTCATAGTTACCCTTCTTTTCATTATATATTGATACTTGAATTTAATTGAGAATAATTCTCATTTCGGTAAAATACAATTTCTAAAAAATCAACGAAAAGTGAAAATACAGATGAACAAGATTCTTAAAAAATTAACCATTTTTATCATATCAGTCTTCAGTGCTAATTATACACTAGCCCAAGAGGTTAATATCTATACTTCTAGGCATTATGATTCTGATGATGCTTTGTATGCAGAGTTTACGGATGCAACAGGAATAAAGGTAAACATTATCTCAGGCAGTGGAAATGCTCTATTAGAAAGATTGAAGGCCGAAGGAAAAGATTCGCCTGCCGATATCTTTTTCACGGTTGATGCTGGAAATTTATGGCGAATTCAGAAAGAAGGTTTTTTTAGATCCATAAGCTCAGATCAGATAAAAAATATTGTTCCAAAAAATCTCAGAGGTCCAAACGACGAGTGGGTTGCAATCGCCAAGAGAGCTCGAGTTATTTATTACAATCCAGAAAACATAACTCCGGAAAGACTGGAAGAACTGTCTTATGAAGATTTATCAGATTCAGAATGGAAAGGAAGTATTGCAATTCGAAGTTCAAGCAATATGTACAATCAATCATTGGTTGCTTCTCTGATCTCAAATCATGGGACTGAAAAAACTGAAGAATGGGCAAGAGGTTTAGTCAATAATTTTTCGAGAAAACCCCAAGGTAATGACCGTGCACAAATTATGGCTGTTGCAAATGGTGAGGCAACATTGGCCATTGCAAATAGCTATTACATTGGAATAATGCTATCAGGTCGATCTGGAGAGGCACAATTAGCAGCAGCAAAAAAAGTAAAAATACACTTTCCAAATCAAAACAATAGAGGAACCCATATCAACATAAGTGGAGCAGGCATTTTGAAGAATGCGCCCAACCATGATAATGCAATTATGTTTTTAGAATTTCTACTATCAAAAAGAGTGCAGAAGTATATGGTTGACCTATCTTATGAATATCCTGTTCTTGAAGGCGTTAAACCTCACCCATCTATAGCTTCATTTGGTGAGGGCTTTAAAGAAGATAGGACGTCAGTTGCAGACTATGGAAAATATAATACTGATGCAGTAATGCTAATGGATAGAGTTGGATGGCAATAGCAAATATCTGTATATGATATTTGCTATAATTGGGTTTTCATAAGAGTTAAGACATGCAGAAGAATTCTGTGATAAACCCTTGGGGAATCGTACCTTATGTTGTGTTGGTTATATTCGTCTTACCAATACTAATTGTAATCTCTAGCATATTTGGAGAATGGTCTGAAAACTGGTCTCACCTTTATGAGTATGTGCTATTTGACTATATCTATAACTCTTCAGTTCTAGTAATTGGGGTTTTGTTTTTCGCTTTCATTTTAGGAACAACCTCTGCATGGCTTGTCACAAGCTATCAATTTCCAGGAAAAGATTTCCTCGAATGGGCTCTTATACTTCCGCTCGCCATTCCCTCATATATATTGGCATACACCTTCACAGGGTTATTTGACACATACGGAACTGTTAATATTATGATGAGAGATTTATTAAGTTTAGAGGAAAATATTTCATTATTTCCCAATGTGAGAAATTTATATGGAGCCATAATTGTATTCTCTTTTACGCTATACCCCTATGTTTATCTCGTAACAAGATCAGCCTTTTTAAACCAATCTCAGTCGATGCTCGAAGCAGGACGATTATTGGGTCTAAACAACATTCAGATTTTTTATAAGCTGGGCGTTCCAATAATCAGGCCTGCGATTATAGGAGGATTAATGTTAGTCGCTATGGAGACTCTATCAGATTTTGGAGCAGTTGAGCACTTTGCAATTCAGACTTTCACAACCGGTATTTTCCGAACATGGTATGGCATGTATGACATTAAAACAGCAATGCAACTAGCATCGATGCTTTTGGTATTTGTTGGTCTATTTGTGATGCTTGAAAAGTACACGAGAGACAATGCCAAATACACAAGCAAATCATCTACATATAAACCCAAGGAATTAAAAAAACTGACGGGTCACAAGGGTTTTCTTGTATCTGCTTTTTGTTTTCTTCCTATTTTTGTAGGTTTTATCCTGCCAATATCCGAACTCTCTATATGGATGTTCAGCTATAACCTAAACTTTTTTGACCAAAAGTTCTTGATGACCGCTTCAAATACACTATTTCTTGGAATTATTTCAGCAATACTTTGCTCGATTCTCGCGTTGATAATGAATTTTTTAATTCGCCTAGATAACAACAAATTTAACCGAATTATAGGTTCGCTGCTCTCACTTGGATATGCTGTCCCAGGATTAATACTGGCAGTTGGAATAGTGCAATTATTTGTCTGGCTAGATAGATCTGTTTTTAGTGGAAGTGATATTGTGTTAACTGGAAGTCTAATTGGCTTAATTGTTGCATATATCATTAAATCATACGCATTATCAAATTCAGCGATTGAATCAGGATATGAAAGAATCAGCATTACACTTGATGAATCAGCAAGGACCCTCAAAACTGCTGATTTTGGCTTGTTATCAAAAATTCATTTACCTCTACTCAAAACAAGCATCCTTACTAGTACGCTTATCGTAATTTCAGAGGTTGTTAAAGAACTTCCTGCCACACTTATCCTTAGACCTTTTAATTTTGAAACTCTGGCAGTTTCAACCTACATATATGCTGCAGAAGAGAGAATGATCCAGGCCTCAGCTCCTGCGGTTGCAATTGTGCTTATAGGTTTGATACCAATAATCATACTGACAAAAATGATAAGATTATCCAATGTTGGGAGAAAACAATGAAACCGCCTGCATTAGAAATACAAAACTTAAGCCATTCGTTCGAAAAGGGAAATTATATCCTTGAGAATATCAATTTGATTATAAAGTCTGGTGAGATTATCTCAATTCTAGGATCTTCAGGATGTGGTAAGACAACACTCCTTCGTATCATTGCTGGGTTAGAGAAGCAGACGAGAGGTACATTAAAAATAAATGATAAAGTAATTTCAGATGAAAACTATTCAACTCCACCTGAAAAGAGAAATCTTGGTCTCGTTGTTCAAGATAGAGCCTTATTTCCTCATCTTACTGTCTATGAAAACGTGAATTTTGGAATAAGAAACTCATCTAATATTAATGAAACTCCACATGAATTCCTAAAGCTATTCAAAGTGGAAAGCTTGCATAATAAATATCCTCATGAGATATCTGGTGGAGAACAACAAAGAATTGCCCTAGCAAGGTCAATGGTACCTAATCCGGATATTTTGTTGCTCGATGAACCGTTTAATGCACTTGATAAAAAACTAAAATTAGAGCTCCATAATGAAACAAAAAAAATATTCAAAGAAAAAAGTGCAACTGTGATTATTGTTTCTCATGACATAGAAGAAGCTAAGTTCTTTTCTGATAAAATTTATAAAATGGAAAATGGTAAGCTGAAAGAGTTATAACTCAAGACGAAAAACTGAGCTCCCGTCTTATCTTTTCATAGATACCTTTTTCTTTTTCCTGATAAATATTGCACCAATTCATATCTCCACCATAAACATGCATCGTGACAGATGGTGTCGGTTGTGCATTAGATATTGTATGGTAATCAAATGGAGGGATGAGACTGCCTGCAGAACCACAGCCTGCATTAATTGATGACATTTTTTTGAAATTTACAACATCATCCTCAGGTAAACCATGCATTGAATAGGAATCCACTTTTATCAGTCCGCTATAGACACACTCTACACACCAGAGCCCTGCGTGATCATGAATTGGCGTTCCTTGTCCCTGACCCCAAACCATAACTGCAATTGAATAACGACCCTCTGGATCTCGATGAAGTAATCTTCTGGCATAACTATTTGGTTCTGGCTCAAGATACTTAGATTCGAGGAGAATTGTATTTGGATTTACCCATTCCTCAAGAACAGATTTTACCTTCTCGCATATTTCTTCGGTAGATTTTGATTTTAAAACCGCGTTATCCATGCATCGAATCAGTTCTTCTTTATTATTATTCATGATTTTATCATTTTACTTGAAGTTTAATTTTGCGCCCATACCATTCTGAATTGTGCAATTTTTAATGAAAAAAAAACAATACTATATTACCTTAAGAATACAGATAATCAATCTCAAAAAAATGTCCAATCTCATTCAAATAGACCGAAGAAGGCTAGCAGTAGCAAAATGGCTGTTCTTTTGTTGTGTAATGGTTTTCTTTATGGTGATTCTTGGAGGTGTAACAAGGCTAACTGGTTCCGGCCTATCAATGGTGGACTGGAGACCCATCATGGGAATAATTCCGCCAATTAGTTTTGATGAATGGCAATTGACATTTGAGATGTACAAGAAATCACCTGAATTCATTGTTAAAAACTACAATATGGATTTAGAAGGTTTCAAGGGCATATTTTGGCTTGAATATCTGCATCGAGTTCTTGGTCGATTAATTGGTATTGTATTTTTTCTTCCTATGCTTTATTTCATGATCAAAGGTTATATACAAAGATATGAAATACCAAAGTATTTATTGATGTTGGTTCTTGGAGGAATGCAAGGTTTATTGGGATGGTATATGGTTCAAAGCGGCCTCGTGAATAATCCGGCTGTCAGTCAGTATCGTTTGACCGCCCATCTTTCATCGGCTTTTTTGATTTACGGTTTTATGTTTTGGGTCGCTCTATCTATTTTGTATCCAGACAAAAATAAATCAAACAATTGGTCAAAACATACTTTAAGCTTGACGGCTCTAATTATTGTCACGATTATCTCAGGTGGTTTCGTTGCTGGTTTAAAGGCTGGAAAAGTCTTCAATACATACCCTATGATGGGAAGTTATTGGGTGCCGCCAGGTATTTTCTCTCTTGAGCCATTATGGATCAACTTCTTTGAAAACGTTGTTACTGTTCAACTGGTTCATAGAATACTCACAGCAATCACATTTGTCTCGATTATTCTGTATTGGATTAAAGTTAAAAAAACAGATATCTCAAAAAGAGTAAAAAAGGGGACGAATGCCCTTCTTCACACAGCATCATTACAATTTGTTTTAGGTATTGCTACTCTGATCTTTTATGTTCCGATATCTCTGGCAGCAGCTCACCAAGCCACCGCTCTTCTTCTCTTAACGGTGGCTTTATATCTGTGTCATGCCCACACAAGAGGTCAGTAATTTCTTAGGACTTTGATTCACTCATACATTATCTAATGCTTTACTTAAAGCATCGATAAGATCTTGACCATCCTCTAGACCGACAGACAATCTTACAAGACCATCAATTATTCCCACTCTTTGTCTTTCAGCTTCATCAACATCTGCATGTGTCATTGTCACTGGATGTGTTATCAGAGATTCAACAGAACCCAAGTTTTCAGCAAGAGTCCACAACTCAATTGAGTCCATCAATTTCTTTCCTGCTACTAAACCTCCCTCGACCTCAAACCAAAGCATCGCTCCAAAACCTGAGGATTGGCTTTTTGCCAGCTCATGCTGCGAAAAAGACTCCAAACCTGGATATGCAACTTGTTTGACTTTTGGATGACTTTCTAGGAAACGAGCGATTGCCAACGCATTGGCGGATTGTGCTTCCATTCTTACAGATAGAGTTTTACATCCCTGAAGTGTCAACCAAGCAACCATTGGAGACATTATTGAACCTGTGCTGTTTTGAATAAATCTTAGCTTCTCGTCAAGTTCTTTTGTTTTAGCAACAACCACGCCACCCACTGTAGCATTATGCCCATCAAAATATTTTGTAGTACTGTGCAATGATAGATCAGCACCTAATTCAATTGCTCTCTGAAAACATGGTGTGATCAGTGTATTGTCAACAACATGAACAGCGCCTGCTGATTTTGCTATTTCTGAAATAGCTGCGATATCAGAAATTTTCATTGTTGGATTGGCTGGCGTCTCAGTCAAAAATAATTTCGTATTGTCTTTCACATGTGATTTCACATCATCAGGATTGGATGTGTCTGCAAATGAAAATTCGATGCCCAATCTGCTTAATACCTTTGTGCAGAGTCTGTAAGTACCGCCATATGCCACATCAGAAATAATTGCATGATCGCCAGCACTGAGAAAAGCAAGCATGGTGCAGTGAACAGCTGACATCCCTGTTCCATAGCAAGTTGCATCAGCCCCACCTTCAAGTTCAGCTAATTTATTTTCTAATGCCTTTACCGTTGGATTGCCTGATCTCGAATATGAGTAACCTTTTGCCAGGTAACTATCAACAGAGTCTTGAACAAAAGTTGTTGACTGGTATATCGGTGTCAATATCGCTCCTGTTGTTTTGTCTGGAACAACACCGGCATGAATTTGCTTGCTTCTGAATTTCATAAAACACTCCTG
>CEWJ01036548.1_pt1 | contig 10742 bp, 7 predicted proteins | sample 350291 | NCBI WGS metagenome assembly CEWJ01 (sample SAMEA2622923, study PRJEB7988) | marine metagenome | isolation source: saline water (ENVO:00002010), including | reverse complement strand
AGTCAAGGGGGTCGCCAAGGCCGACGGTGTGCCGGGCCTGCACCTTGACCAGGGGTGTCTTTGGCAAAAGGCTTGAAGCGGATTGGCCCTCAAGGCATGAGTGGATACGGTCAGGCTCAAAGCCAAGCGAACCACTGAGCAGCGCTTGGCCAAGAGCCTGATTCCTTACCTTGCAGGTTGCTTCGATCAGGGCGCGTTCAACGAGAGATGTCCCAAAGTGAGCCAGCAGGGCTGGAATGTTGTTAGCTTCGGCCCACCGTGATTGTCCGGCGTAGATCAGTTGCCAAAGATCGAACGCCGAATCCGCCGCTTGGCCAAGCGCTTGGCCAAGCGCTTGACGGATCACCTGAAGCATGTCCGAGATTTCCTTTTCCAGCGGATCTTCCGGGACTTTTGTGAACCATTTCGGTGGAAGCAAATCCGAGGAGATTCCAGCCGCTTTTGTTCCGTCGACCTCGGCTTCGACCCTTACGAAGACCATCGGGACTTTAGTCATCGTGGCGATGCCGTATTTGAACGGCATTCGAGTCTTTAGCTGAATTTGGTGGATGGAGGCGCCTGTGATCTTCGCCGGCATGAGGGAAGTGTTAATCGGCGGAGCGTCATGCATCAAGTTAAGCATCGTCCGTCAATGCGAGATTGCGTAGGCTCCCCGCGGTGAAGCTGCTCTTTATCGGCGATATTGTTGGCAAACCGGGCCGCAAGGCGGTGCGGTATTTCTTGCCAAGACTCCGCGAGACTCTTGGCTTGGATTTCATCGTGGCCAATGGCGAAAACTCGGCGGGTGGTTCCGGAATTACTCCGGGCACCGCGAGCGAAATTTTCGAAGCCGGCGTCGACGTCATCACTTGTGGTGATCATCTGTGGGATCAGCGCGAGGTCGTTTCTCTGCTCAACAGCGAGCCCCGTTTTGTGCGACCGGAAAATTATCCCGAGGGAACCCCGGGGCAGGGTTTTTGTGTGCAGCAGATTGGTGACCTGCCTCCGGTTGGTGTGTTGAATTTGCAGGGGCAAACTTTCATGAAACCAATCGAGAACCCGTTTTATGCTGCCGATGCAGCGGTGGATGAGATGCGAGAGCTAACGCCGATCATTCTCGTGGATATGCATGCGGAGACGACCTCGGAAAAGATTGCGATGGGGCGTTTTCTCGATGGTCGAGTGAGCGCGGTCATCGGGACGCACACGCACGTGCAGACGGCGGATGAGCATATTTTTCCCGGCGGCACTGCGTTCCTCTGTGATGCCGGGTGCGCCGGTCCGCAGGAAAGTATTTTGGGGCGGGAGATCGAGCCGATCATCCAGCGATTCCTGACGTATCAGCCGCAGCGTTTCGCAGTGGCGTCCAAGCGGGTGACGCTGAATGGCGCGGTCATCGATATCGACGAATTAAGCGGCAAGGCGACGAGCATCGAGCGTGTATCGGAATTGTTGCCCGACGCTCAATCGGAAGAATGAACCGGGAACAGCAGAGCCAGTGGGAGTTCGGCGATCTGTTTGAACATAAATCCGAGCCACCCGCCGAGACCAAAAAGGTGTATTCGGTTGCGGAACTGAATCGTCGCGCCAGAAATTTATTGGAGAATCAACTGGGCGATGTCTGGGTTGAGGGGGAGGTCTCAGGTCTGCGTCATCATTCCTCCGGCCACAGCTATTTCGCGATAAAGGACGAGAGCGGACAGGTGAGTTGCGCATTATTTCGTGGAACATCAAGCGAGACTCGCACCCACCTGAAAGACGGGGCGATGGTTTTGGTTCAAGCACAAGTGACCATCTACGAGCCACGCGGTCAGTATCAGTTGATCGTTCGCAAGGTTGAGCTGCGGGGAAGGGGGGCGCTGCAGGCCAAATATGAACAATTAAAATCCAAGTTAAACGAGGAAGGCTTGTTTTCCGCTGAACGCAAACGCGCGCTCCCGGAGTATCCTGCGAGAGTCGGTATCGTTACTTCACCTACGGGAGCGGCGTTGCGGGATGTGCTCCATGTCATCGAACGGCGAAATCCCTCTCTTGAGTTGGTGTTGGAACCCTGCCGGGTTCAGGGCGAAGGCGCGGCTGATGAGATGGTGGATGCGTTGCGTCGATTGAATCATTGGAGCCATAAAAACTGGGATGCACTGGATTTGATTCTTCTGACTCGGGGCGGTGGAAGTCTCGAGGATTTATGGGCCTTTAACGAGGAGCCGCTGGCGAGGGCGATTGCCGCCTCAAAGTTGCCGGTGGTGTCCGCAGTTGGGCATGAGATTGATTTCATGATTTCGGACCTAGTGGCGGATGTTCGTGCCGCCACGCCCAGTGCGGCTGCCGAGTTGATTACGGAGGGTGTGTTCGCATCCCGCGAATTCCTCGGGCGATCGCTTGGTCGGTTACTTCACTTGGCCGGCGAAAAGATCGGCTTGGCCAAGCGGGAATTCGGGTATATCAGCCATCGGCTTGGCCAATCGCATCCAAGGCGCAAACTTTTTCAGTCCTGCCAACGAGTTGATGAACTATCTGCAACCCTGCATCGCTTGGCCAAGAGCGGCATGGAGGGGGGGGGGAACAGACTTCAGCATTGTCGAAAATCCCTGGAATTATCGCGTCCCGATAAAGTCGTTAGGCAATTCCAGAACCGACTTGCCTGGTTGGTGGAGCGGGTCAACGCGGAGTCGGCCAAGCGTTTCAATGCGCATCGTGCTGATTTCGAAAAACAACTCGATAAACTGCAATTGCTCTCACCGGACAACGTGTTGTCGAGAGGTTACTCCATTACAAGCGACGTCGACACCGGGGAAATCGTTCGTGATGTGTCAAAACTTGAAGCGGGGCAAAAGTTGGCCACGCGCCTGACCCGGGGCACGGTGATTAGTACGGTAGAGGAACTTGACGATTGACCTAAAGATTGCCGTTGTCGCGACGATATTAAGTTTGGTCCGCAACCGAAAGGCTTAAACTTGAACGCATTGACTCGACTTCAACCCATGCGGGATACTCTGCAAACTCTCCTGTTGCATCAGCAGCTTACGGATGAGACTCAAATCTTTTTGCAGGCGTTACGGACGAACGATTTTACCCATGCAAAACACATGATGTCAGAGGTCTGGCGGGAAATGTCGTTGCCAGACTTTCAAGCCATGATTCAGAAAGAACTGCCCGCTTTTGCCAAATCGACGGCCACGTTTGTAGGGTTGATCATGGACGACGGACAGGAGGCTGTGGTCGATGCCTTCCTGTATTTCTCCAATGAAAAGTGGGCTGCGTGTGATGTCACTTTTGTACGCAATAGGGATGGGTGGAAAGTTAACCGGCTGAGTTTGCGGGAGATCGACTGGGCCATTGAGCCGTTTTCATCCACAGAGCCATCGCTGTCATCCCGAAGTGAGTCGATGGAGATCGAGGGATAGGGCTGTTACTCCCACTCAATCGTGGCGGGCGGTTTGCTCGAAATATCGAGGCAGACCCGGTTTACTCCGTCGACTTCGTTGATGATTCGGTTCGACAGAGTTTCTAGCACCTTGTAGGGCAGCTTGACCCAATCTGCAGTCATGCCATCCTTGGATTCAACTGCCCGAACGGCGATCGTATATTCGTATGTGCGCTCGTCTCCCATGACGCCAACACTCCGAACCGGAAGCAGCACGGCAAAGCTTTGCCAAATTTTGTAGTAAAGATTGTTGGATTTCATTTCATCGACCACGATGGCATCGGCGTTTCGCAGAATTTCACAGCGTTCCGGTGTTACTTCGCCCAGAATGCGTACAGCTAAGCCGGGGCCGGGGAAGGGTTGGCGCATAACGATTTCCTTAGGCAGTCCCAGTTCCTTGCCTAGTTCGCGGACTTCATCCTTGAACAGGCAGCGCAACGGTTCGATCAACTCGAATTTCATCTTTTCCGGCAGGCCACCCACGTTATGGTGACTCTTGATGAGCGCGGCCGGGTTGCCGGCGATCGGCACAGACTCGATAACATCCGGATAAAGCGTTCCCTGTGCGAGAAACTTGGCATTGCCTACCTTGCGGGTGGCCTTTTGGAAGACATCGATAAAGGTGTTCCCAATGATTTTTCGCTTGGTCTCTGGATCGGTGATCTTGCGTAGTTTGCGGAGAAACAGATCGGTCGAGTCTTCGTAGTGGAGTTTGATTTTAAAATTCCGTCCGAAGACTTGCTTTACGACATCGGCTTCCTTGGCGCGCAGCACGCCGTTGTTGACGAAGATGCAGGTGAGTTGCTTGCCGATGGCCTTGTGAATCAGAGCCGCAGCAACGCTGGAGTCAACGCCACCACTCAGGCCAAGGATCACCTTGTCCTTGCCGACCTGCTCGCGGATTTCTTCCGTGGCCTGATCAACGTAGTTGCGCATTGTCCATTTGCGGCCACAGCCACAAATCTTGTGAACGAAATTGGAAATGATGGTCTTTCCCTTGGGAGTGTGAACGACCTCGGGGTGGAATTGCAGTCCGTAAAAGCGGGACTTGGTGTTTTCGATCGCTGCAAAGCCTGAGTTTTCCGTGGTGGCAACTGCCTTGAAACCCTCCGGCAGGGCGGTCAATTTATCGCCGTGTGAATTCCAAACCTGCAACTGCTTGGGCAGGCCGGTGAAAAGACGGCAGCGGTTGTTGCGGATGGATAGGGTGCCCTTGCCGTATTCCCTTTTTTGGCCTCGCTCCACTTTTCCGTTGAGGAACTTGGCCATGACTTGAAGTCCGAAACAGATGCCAAGGATTGGGATGCCCAATTCAAAAATCTTTTTGTCGGGAAGCGGGGGCTTTCGGGAGTAAACGCTGGAGGGGCCGCCGGAAAGAATGATTCCCTTTGGCTTCATGGCAGCGATCTCGGAGGCAGGCGTGTTGTAGTGGAGGATAATCGAATACACCTTGCACTCACGAATGCGGCGGGCAATGACCTGAGTGTATTGGGATCCAAAATCTAATATGACAACCTGTTCGTTCATGCTGCTGAAAAGGTGAGTATTGATGCCAAGTTTTCGGGTGCTTTGCGAGATAAAAAATGGCCAAGCATTGCGCTTGGCCAAGTGGAACGATTTCCGTGAAAATTAAACCAATTCCGGGATCGGTTTGCCGTCGCGGACGATCATTACGGGGCGCCCGGTTGGGGTGTGGTACTCCTTTGTGTGGTCGATGCCAAGTGTATGATAGAACGTGGCCGCCACGTCGTCTGGCGTGATGACCCGATCTTTCGGCCTCTCGCCCTTGGGGTCGGACTCGCCGATCACTTGACCTCCCGGCATGCTGCCACCGGCCAGAATACAGAACATCGCCCTCGGATAATGATCCCGTCCCCCGCGCTGGTTGATCTTGGGTGTCCGGCCAAATTCGCCGGTTACAAAAACGGATGTGGTTTCGAGCAGGCCCTTGGCCGCGAGGGTGCGAAATAGGCCGGCCAAGCCGTCGTCGAGATTGGGGAGGTTGGTGTCTTTCAACCGCGCGAAGTTGTCGCGGTGAGTATCCCATCCGCCCAGTTGAACAGAAACCAAGCGCACGCCGGATTCAACCAACCGGGTGGCCAAGAGGCAGCTTTGGGAGAAACCGCCATCGCCAAACATCCCGCTGATGGACTTGGATTCCTTCGTGAGGTCGAAGGCTTCACGGGTGCTGTTTGAGCGCATCATTTCGTACGCCTTTTGACTGAACTCATCCATGCCACTGAGGATCTTGTCCTCTTTGGCAAACGAACCGAAAGCGGTGTCATACCGCTTGACGAGATCGTTGCGACGATCCACGTCGGCGAGGGTTAATCCGTTACTGAGGGACAAGCCCCGGATGTTCATCGGAGTGCCAACCTTCGGTGTGGTACCGGTCTCCAGTGGGCCGTATTCCAATCCGAGAAATCCGGTGGGAGCAGTTGGCCCCTTGGGGATGGCGACGGATCGTGGAATATCGCTTGCCCCTGAGAGTTCCTTGCTGATGACAGCTCCATAGGTCGGGTATTTCAAGGCAGGCAACGGCCGGTTGCCGGTCATGAGATACTCTGAGCCAAGACGATGTGCCGCGAGGCTGTGGCTGACTCCGCGGAGGATGGTAAATTTGTCCATACACTTCGCCAGCTTGGGCAGGTGCTCTGAAATCCGAATACCCGGCACGTTTGTGCTGATTTCCTTGAACTCACCGCGATGTGAGTCTGGTGCGTCCGGTTTCATGTCGAACGAGTCCATGTGACTTGGCCCGCCTGCGAGTCGGATATAAATTGCCGACTTGGCCTTGCCCTTGGTGACCCCGGCGTTGGCCAGACTGAAGTAGTCTGACAATCCCAGCCCGACCCCGGCCAGTGCTCCGGCCTTCAGGAAATCGCGGCGCATTACGCCATCACAGCAGAGTTGATTTTTCATTTTCAAATTAGTGGTTAACAAGGAATTCCTTGGTGTTCAATAGGGCCCAAAGCAAATCCTTGATGCCATGTATTTTGTTCTTTGCGTTCCTGACGTCAGTCTGCGCTTTGGCTCGCTCGAGCGGGGAGGGGAAGCGACTGACCGTTCGCAGGAATGTTTCGTTGATCAACTGATCGATCCTCTCGGGAGTCAGCGGTTGGGTTTTCGGAGTGCGATTGCGGTTGGCTCCATTCAATTGGCGAATCGAGTTGTTGAGTTTTTGCAACTTCTTGCGGTGCTCCTTGTTGGCTGAAGCAAATCGTTCCATCGCTTTTTCGTTGTTGCCCTTGGGCTTCTTTGGGTCGTTCTTGGTCAACTTTCTGCGTTGTTGATAGAGTTGTTTCAACTGGCGATTGTTTTTCGAGTTGGATCTATTTGAAACGACTCCGTTGTAGGTCTTGTCCAGTTCAGCAATCCACCCCGGATTCTTTCGGTCCCGCCCCTCCACCATGGCGTTCAACGTGGGATCGTTCCGGGTAAAGATTGCCTGCAGAAGGGTTGGATCATTTGACCGTTCGCAGTCGCAGTTTTCAGCCCGTTCAGGTTTGCCGAAAATGTTCAATGCATAAGCCATGGATGTGACGTTGCGATTCTTGCGGGTCATGGCGTCGGGGCCAATCGTGCGGTTTACCGGTGCGGTGGTTAAGTCTATCAGGCGTGAATCCGACGCGGTCGCCTGATTGATAGAATCGGCCACCACTTCAGCCGGGAGTCTTCGAACTGACATACGGGCAAAATTCTTGTCATCCTGTTTGTTGGTCTCGTTTGGACGCCATGAGCGTTGATAGGCATCACTGTTGAGGATGGTTCGGTGAAGCCATTTCATGTCGTATCCGGAATTCACAAAGCCCTTGGTCAGGTAATCCATGAGTGGTTTGTTTGATGGCGGGTTGGCCAGATTCATGTCGTCCACGGGATGAACGATGCCTCGACCGAAGTAGTTGAACCAAACACGGTTTACGAACGCCTGGGCGAAGTAGGGGTTTTCACTGGAGCGCAGCCAATCCATGAGCGGTTGCCGGGGGTCGTTGTACTCGGTTAAGTGGATATCATCGCCGCCCAGTACGCTTGGGGTGATGACTCGCGAGACCGGTTTGCGCTTGGTTTTGCCCTTTGTTTTTCGAGCCTTGTACTTGGGGGCAGCCACGTAAAGTTCCTGCCACGGCACAGGCTTGCCAAGTTCTGCCCGGCGCCGGATTTCATCCCTCAACTCGCGCCGGTTATTTTTCTTCACTTTGTCATAGCCGACAGCGGTCTCAATTTCGTTCATCAGGTTTTGGTAATTTATCCTGCCTTCTGCCTTGTCAGTCTTGGTTGTGTTGGCCCGGAACTGGATCGGCTCGAAGAATGCCTGAAATTTTTTAAAATCCTGTTGGGTCCACTGATCGAACGGATGCTTGTGACATTGGGCGCACTGGATGCGGACGCCCAAAAATGAATGGGCAAAACTAAGGGCTTTTTCTTCCGCTTGACGGACGTTGCGCCTCGCCCAGTAATAGGGCATTGACTCGCGGGTATGAAATGGCACCGGGTTCTCTGTTTTGAAATGCTGGCTCATGCCTTTGGCGAACTGCAGGAAGTCTTCCCCTTTTTCGCGGCTGGTTGCCATGATGAGTCCTTCGGCGATCTTGTCGTAGGGCGCGTTGGTTTTCACCCGGTGATAAATCCACTCGTACCATTGACGCGCCATGTCGTTACGGAAAACCGGGTCGTTTTGGTTTTGTGGATTGTTGCCAGTAAAGTCGCTGAGTTTGGTTGTCCACCAGGCGGCATAGCCTGAACGCTCAAGCAATTCCTCCACCTTCGCGCTGCGTTTTGTTTTAGATTTGTTGTTGAGGAACTCCCTGATTTCGTTGGGTAACGGTAGTGAACCGGTGAGGTCCAGTGACGCTCGGCGCAGAAATTCCTCGTCGGAACAAATCTCTGACGGCACGACACCAAGTTTTCGAAGTTTGGCAACGATCAATTCATCAACCTTGGTAGGGGTCACCACTTTTGGATAGGCATCCCCAATTTGTTCGGAGACAGGCTGAAGCACGGGAACCGGCTCGACTCCGTTATCGTAAAACGCGATCACATGCGTGTCTCCCTTGCCCGTGATCGTCACCACGCCGTTCTCATCGACAGTGGCGATGGCTTCGTCGTTGGAGCGGAACCGGGTCAACTCGGTTATGTCTTCGGAGGAACCGTCCTGCCAGTGGACGATCACCTGGAGTTTTTGTGTCTGGCCGGTTTTGGAAAAGTGTAGTGCGCTTGGCCTGACCTCGAGCCGGTCGAAATCGGGGGTCGTCTTGGAGTCGTTCTTCGCTCCATTCTTAATCCAGTTGAGGATGAGGTTGTATTCCCAGCTATTCTTCTTGAAGCGCAATTTGCCTCGGTGCTTTTCCTGCATCGTGGGCTTGAGCAGGAGCAGGCTATTCTCCGGAGCATCCTTGTCGGTGCGCGGACCCTCTTCCTGCACGACCAATTCCTTGTGATCCTTGTCGAAATCGTAGCCGAACAGTGAAAGCTGAAAATCGCCCTTGCCCGCAAAGGAACCGTGGCATTCGCGGCCGTTGCAGCCTCGTACGCCGAGCAGGGGAATGATGTGTTGTCTAAAGCTGGGTGCCTCAGTGGCGTCCGCTTGGCCATACCGCTGTGACGGTGTGGTCATCGCTTCTGCCTGACTTGAATACGCAAAGCCGCAGCTCAGCGCCAAAACACAAATTGTTATGGTTAAACTTTTCATCGCACGCGTTGTTACGAACCCCCTTGGCCTGATACTCAATCGCTGGATGCGTTTCCGCAACCTATTTTCAGTATCAAATTCAGTGTCGAAATTGGCCAAGGACCGCCTCTGGAGTCAGCCCTGACTCTCTCATGGCCCGCAGGCTCAGGGCGTTGGTGCGCTTGGCCAAGCGCTCACCATTTTCATCAGTAACCAGTGGGCAGTGGAAGAAATCAGGAGTGTCCCAGCCAAGCGCACGGTAGAGCAGAATTTGCCGGGCGCTACATTTGAGCAAATCAGCACCGCGGACGACTTCGGTGATTTTCATGTCATGATCGTCTACGACGACGGCAAGTTGGTAGCTGGGAATATCGTCATGCCGCCACAGCAAGAAGTCGCCAAAGTCTGAATTGGTGCGGAAGGATTGTGCCCCAAACCTGCCGTCATGGAAATCGATATTCTCGATTTCTGGTAACCGAAAACGCCAGTTTACCCGCTCCTCATCGCTTGGCTCGAATCGTTGCGCTTGGCCAAGCTGAGGACGGCAGGTGCCGCCGTAAATCGGTTCGTCTCCGGTTTCGTGCGGGGCGATTGCAGACTCCATGACATCCTTGCGAGAGCATCGGCAGGGGTAGGCCAAACGTTCCTTTTTCAACTGCTCCAACACTTCGCGATAACGGTCAATGCGAAGGCTTTGAACATACGGGCCATAGACTCCTCCCATTTCCGGTCCCTCGTCCCAATCGATACCAAGCCATCGCAGGTCTTCCATGGCCGCTTGGCTGTACTCTGCTTTACAGCGTTGCGGGTCCAGATCTTCCGTCCGGTAAATCAGAGAGCCTTCAGCCTGCCTGGATCGCTGTGCCGCAATCCAAAAAGTCTTCGCATGGCCAAGGTGCAGGTAGCCGGTAGGGGTGGGGGCGATCCGCCCTCGATACGGCTTCATGCGACCTGTTGTTCCCGCTGCGCCAGTGACTGCGCAAGACTCGGAATTTGAAACGAAATTACTTTCTGGATTTTGTCGCAATTGAGGGAGGTATCCGCCGCTCGTGGCGGCCCCTGATAATCCTGAAGGCTGCCCGGAGTGACCGAGCATTCTGAGCCCGATTGGGTGCGGGCGATTGCCTGTCCTATTTCATATCGTGACATGCGCTCTCCACCCGCAAGATGATATATCCCGGTTCGTCTGGCGTGAACCAACTCCCATATGGCCCGTGCCGTGGCATCGGCATGGATGGGGCAGCGAAATTCGTCAGTGAACAGTGTTGGGGAATTGCCCTTCTGCCATTGGTTGATGAGTTGCTCGTCGATGCCCCGACTTCCGCTCGGGGATGTGCCGGCGGTTAGCGAAGTGCGGACTACGGTGTGAAGCGGATTGGCCAACACCAACTGCTCTGCTTCCGCCTTGGTTCGCGCATAGACGGTGAGTGGCGAGGGTTCATCCTGTTCAGTGTATTGACCATGATTCCCGTTGAAAACGAGGTCGGTGGAAAAGAAGACGAACGGAATGTCCTGTGCCAGTCCCGACAGGAAGAAAGTGGATTCACGGTTGATGAACCGTGCCTTGTCCGGTTCGGATTCGCATGAGGTCGGGTCGCTCATCGCGGCACAGTGGATCACCAACCCGGGGTTATCCTGCTCAAATTGACGCTGGGTTTCCGGAAAATCTGT
>CEWJ01106240.1_pt1 | contig 10757 bp, 20 predicted proteins | sample 350291 | NCBI WGS metagenome assembly CEWJ01 (sample SAMEA2622923, study PRJEB7988) | marine metagenome | isolation source: saline water (ENVO:00002010), including | reverse complement strand
ATAATTTATAAAATAAAGAATAATATTACTTATTCTTTATCGTGTACTTTTTTTATTAATAAAAGTGCGTTTTATCTTCAAAAATTAAGACTTTATAAACTTATTGCCTGATTTAATGATTATAAATCGCAGAATTTCTAAAAATACTCCATTATTAAAATTATGAGAGACCCAATACTCTATTTATCAATATTTCTTGCCTTAACGGGGATTTTCACCTTAATTAATTCATTCTCAGATGACGACGACGACGGTGATGGAGATGGTGGCAAATATATATATAATTTAGATTATGTCGGTGTTTATGATTAATTATTTTTAAAGATTTTCAAGTTTAATAAAGATATCACGCAAGTAAGAGCAAATACCAAAAAAACATGAAATAATATCTCTTAGCAAATACTGATTAACTTCATTTCATAGTACTTTTGTAAATAATTTATATCCATATAATTTTTTATTAAAATTTTCTAGCATTTTTGTAGATTTAAAATGTTATTTTTTCCAAAAAATTTTATTATTATTGGTTGTTAAACTTTTCAAGCATAATCTTATAAGTTAGGTATTTCAAGAGTCCAGCCTTTTAAAAGTAAATCATGCCATTTTTGCCAGGCATCATTTATTGAGATTTTATTTGCAGATTTAATACCTCTTGGCTGACCAGAATGATCTGCATAAAAAGTTTTTAAATTAATTTTTAAATTCCTTCTGCTTGAGTTATTGCATGACTCAAAATGCATCAATTTTCTTCCCCCAGGACTAAGCAGCCAGCCACTTGGGTTGCCAATACGATAACCGTAAGAAAATTGAGACCATACAAAAGCATTTTTAAGAGTCATTTTAATAATACATATGTACTATGTTTATAGCTAATTTTTCTTTTGTTCGTCAAGTATATTCTTTCTAACTTTTTAGAGTCAAATACAATTTCAGAATCAATAAAAATTATAAATTATAAAAATTTATTTGATTTTCTTTTGTTTATAAAAATTTTTTTATTTCTAAATTTTAAATTTATAAAAATAATTAGGAGTTTTAAATTTTTAATTTGGTAATTTATATCTCTTTTGTATTAAAACTAAATCCTTTATGGATTGATTAAAATTTAATCTCTTTTTTTGACAAAATATCTTTAGAATTAAAAGATGTTTTTAATGATTGTTATGGGTGAGTCTAAAAGAAGGAAGAAACTTGGATTATCTCCAAGGAAATCTGTTTTTTGAGTTCAGATGATAATAAAGATAGATTAATTGCTTGGCTGCCGATTACAAAAAATTTATTTTCTAAATATCCATATTTGCTAGTTTTGAAAATGGCTTTGGGTTTGATTATTCTTTTAGTTGATTGGACTAAGTTTAATACTGTTAGCTGATATATTCATATAAAATTAATTTATTAAATATGATTTTTAAAAATAAAACTTTTAATAAATACAAAAGGTAATACTCTAAAATTTTATTTATTTTTTAAGATATAAACCCATTTTATTTTGAATAAATTAACAAAGTAATCTATATACCTTGATAAGCTGGAGTTAGTATGCCTCCATCATAGTCATCATCATCATCATTACTATCGTCGGAGAATATTATCTTACCAACTTCTAAACCTAAATAAAGGCAAAAAATCCATATGAAAACATCTCCCCCAGAAAGACCTAATGCCCAACTAAATATATATCCTATTAACAACCCAATTCCAACTATTGTAATTTCCAAAGATTTCCTAAAGCTTTGAATAATATACTAAGTAATAAATCTTTCAGACGTACCAAACTTAGCAAATACTTGTACCATTTAGATTCAAAAAATAATTACTATTGTTCTAAAACAATATGATAAAAAATATTGTATTTAGTAATAAATGAATTATTTATATTTTTCTTAGACGCCTTTTACTTCTTAATGCTGATATATTGAATTATTAATATTAATATTTATCCATCCCTAAACAATTTAGATAAATTATTTAATAAATTCTATTTTTTTACAAAGATTTTTATTGTTAAATTAAGGTGACTATTTAATTAAGTTCTGTTAGAAAGTAATAAATTTTAAGTTTTTACTTATGGGATTAACAATTATTTATTGGATACCGATACTTTTTTTTGGATTTATTTATATATTTAAATTGTCAAAATATATTTCTAAGAGAAATTTGAATGAGAAAAATTTTTAATAAGAATATTTTTAGTTTTATTACTATAAATATAATTTATTATGATTTTACCAATATATAAATAGAAGAAAATCTATAAAAGTAATGGAAAGAACTTTTATGATTAATATTTTATACTTTTAGTTAAGGATTTAATAAGTTTTAGACTTAATAACTTCTTATTATATTATTGTATTAATTTATGAATTTAAATCATGTCTAGTGAAAACAAGTTAAAAGAAAATAAGAAAGCTTCTTACGATATAAAAGAAACTCCCTTACTAAAAAAGATTCTTAATAAAATACTTGGGCCAATAAGATTTTTCTAATAAATTATTCATAAGTTTAAAATCCTTCTGAAATATATTATCTAATTATTATGCTGGTAATTGATTAGTAATAGGTACAGGAATTTGTTTGGATTTGGAGCGTTTTCTATTTATATCTATGGAGGATTCCATATATGTAGCAAAGATAGATAATACTATAAATGCAATAAATCTAAGCATTTTAAAAATTATTCTATTATCATCAAAACGAATTTATAGAATAAATCAATATTTTTATTACGTTCTTTTAAATTTTTAATTATTCTATTAAAAAAAATTCATTTAAAAAACTTATGGTTGATTTTATGTAAGATATTTTTTATGTCTTATTAAGTCTAATTTATTAATTGTTCTTGAATTTAAATAGATGATTTGATTCTCTTATTGGAAATTTTGTATTTATAAATGCATACAAAAAAGTCAATATATCACTTAAATTTTCGATAGTCTGTTCTATTCAAAATCCCTTTTGGACTCAAGAGAAATCGTTATTACAACTTTTTAATAAGAGAAAAAAGATTTATTGATAAATTTAGAAATTAATTAAAAATGTTAATTGAAACAAGATTTATAGAATAACTAAAATTTAATAATCCCACTAAATGTAATTGCAACTAAATTATATTTAGTGGGATTTGTAAGTTTGTAGATCTAAAGCATTATTTGGTGGTTAATTTTAAATCGACTTCTCTTCTCCATAAAACACTTAAAAATCTATCTACCACGTCTCTTTTTTTATTTTTAGAATCATAATCCGAGATAGGAGACTTATTTTTCTTCGAACGATTATTTCTTTTTAAGGACATTATTATAATAATAGCTTTACACAATCTAGTATAAGTTGATTATTTCTCAATAAGCAAAATTTCTTAAAGACTTCTTGATGATTATATAAATATTTATTTAATAATAAATATATCCTATAAATTTAAATCGAAAGTAGTCATAAAACTAATTTCATTTTTATTATTAAAAACTAAAAAATTAGTAAAACAATAATTTAATGAAAATAATTTACCTATTTTTATTAAGTTTCTATTGCAAATTAGGGCTTGCTATAAGAAGAGTAATGAAACCTAGTATTAATAAGACACTTGCTATTCTGCTAAAGGTCCATTGTCCTAAATCAATTTTCATTTAAAAACGCATGAGAAATACATTTTTAGAATAAATGCTTTTTTTAAGAATTGTATAAAAGTTGATAATTTTTATTTGAACGCATAAAGGAAAAAATATTTATTATGCGCTCTTATTTTTTAACTTTTCTTCAACTTAGGGGCAGAAAATTTTGCATTAACAATAAATGTTGCGATGAGTGAGAGAACTAAAAAGAAAACTAAGCTTGTCAAAGTTGAAAAATGCATAAGATAAAAGATGCTACCTATATCAAAACGAATTTTGAAAATAAATCAAATTTAAACTAAAAATCTTTTCTCAAATCCTGATTTTAGGTTACATATATTTCTAAATAGTTAATTTTTTGTTTTTGTGAAAATCTAATTAAAAATTTTTTATAAAAATAAACAAACTGTTTAAATTACATGAAATTAGCTTTTAAATGTTGTCTAATGCATTTTTCTTCACATGTTTCCTCTAAGCCTTGCCATGAACCACTACTAGGATTAATTTCGCAACTTAGAATGCAATCATAATATGCATCAAGTGAGTGCATCTCATTTTTAAAGTATTTATCTCTAAAAGTTTTCATATCAAACACCTCCTAAGGTTTGTTTTATACGAATAAACGATTTATTAAAATCATGGTTAAGTTTAAATATTTCTCTTGTTTCTGAATTTTTTGTTTTTAAAAGGTTCATAATTAAAAACTCCCATCTAAAGCTTGTTGAATTAATTTATATTTGTTTAATTAAATATCCCAGAGCAAAAATACCTGTTTAACTAAAAATGAAATATTTTTTGGAATTAACAATAAAATCCTCAAAAGACTTTAAATTTATACTTCCAAAATTATTATTAAAAACTTTAAAAAAATTTAGAAGTAAGTTTCAAATCAAATATTCGATGAAAATTTAATATAATTTTTTTATTAGATAAATAAATAATGGTGAATCATAGTTTAATTGAAGTTATTGGGCAAAAACAAAGTCCAAGATATTCTGCTTTGCAAATTAATTTATATGATATTCAAGATTTGGAAGAACTTTTAAAGAAAGATTTTGAATTCTGGTCAAATTTCGATAAATGGGGCAATATTTCATTGCAGAGATTAATATTTGAAAAAGTACTTGAGGTATATAAAGGAAAAAAGCTAGATATTTGTTGTGACTGTTGCGATTATGCTGGTCATATTGATAATGAATTTATAAATATATCTGATAAAGCTTGTTATGGGTTAAAGCTTAAATATATTTTATATAAACTTTTAAACGAAATATCATTGGCTGAAGAGAGAAGAAGAAATGATGGAACTTACATTACTTAAAACAAATTATATTTAATATTAAAAGTTAAATAATAGTTTAAATAGTAAATTTGGTTATATATGACTGATAATAATTAGACAATGTAAGTTTATAATTTTGCTTTATTCTGATATCTAATTTAAATAATATATTTAACAATTTTGTAAATCTATGATTGAAAGTTATGAAAGAATACAATGAAGAAGATCTCTCTTCTAAGCAAAAAGAATTTGTTGAATTTCTTGAAAATGCATCAACTCAAAAACTTATTAATGAGCAAAAAGAATATGATTTAAAATCTAGAGAAAAAATCCACCTTAATTCTCTTATTACCAAAAATATTTCTTTATTTACAAAAAATCCAAATTATAAAATGTTGGCTTGGCTAATTACTCAATTAATAATTTTTTCATTATTTATTTTTGTAATTTCAATTTTTAAAAATACTCTAGTCCCTTATTTAAATTCTCTTTAAAGTAAATAAACATTAGTAATTGAAATTTAGACGAAAACCATCAAATATCAGTTTGGAAAATAACTTTTTTGTCTCAAAAGTGTAACATAATCCTTCTTTCCCAAAGGAAAATCATTCAAAAGAACCTTTTTCTTTACAATACTTAATAGTTGTGTTATATTTATTTACAAATAACAAATTAATCATGACTCCAGAAGCAGAAAGATTTAACGGTTGGGCTGCAATGCTTGGCTTCGTAGCAGCTGTAGGTGCTTACGTTACAACTGGTCAAATTATTCCAGGTTGGTTCTAATGTCAAATTCATCTTATACAACAACTGAGTCAGGTGGAAGACAAAATATGTTTCCAGCTGAGACTAAACCTTACATAGACGAATCTGTTTCTTATGAAGGTTATCCACAAAATGCTGAAAAAGTAAATGGACGCTGGGCCATGATTGGTTTTATTGCGTTATTAGGCGCGTATATAACAACAGGTCAAATCATTCCTGGTATTTTCTAAGGTAATGGAACCAATTTCCTTGGAATTATATAAACAAATATTGAAAACAAATGAAAAAAACAAAAACAATAGAAAAAGAAAAATTAGTGGCTGAACAGTTGAATGGTAGGTTCGCAATGATGGGATTTATAGCTCTTGTTGGTGCTTACTTAACAACAGGTCAAATCATTCCTGGTTTTATATAAACTCTGAATTCTTATCATGAAAAATTCTACTAAAAATTACTGGGTAATAGCAGAAAGAACAAATGGCAGGTTAGCAATGATGGGCTTTTTAGCTTTGATTGTTAATTATGGATTTTTTGGATGGATAGCTCCTGGAATCTTTTAGGGTCAAATTTACAAATCACTTTACCTTTTTTTTGACTAGATTCTTTCTCTTAATATCTATAATTTATTAATTTAATTTATCACTATAACCTTTGCATTAAATTTACAATCGACTAAATGTTTGTAAAGGTTCCGCCAAAATAACTTGAGATTGTTAAATATACATTTAAAAATTATATATATTTATTTTTTGTTGGTATAAATTTATAAACCTCAAGGTTTAAGAAAATTTACTCATTGAATTTCTTTTTAAAGATACTAAATTAAAAAAAAATTCAATTAAAAAATATGAGTACACAAAGAAGTCAGAATAAAACCAACAGAAAAGAAAAAGAAAATACAGATTGGCTTGATAAGCTGATAAACGACTTATCTAAATCTGAGATTTCTAACTTCAAATCTCCTTACTTATAAGGCTAACCCTATAATAAAAAAATTTTTTTTATTAATTAGGAAATAAAATTTTATAGTCTTAAAGCATAATTTGTTTGTAAGATAATATAATCATTGAATATATTATGAAAAGAATTTTCAATTTTAAGAAAGAATATTTAACTGATTTAAATTTGATGAATAAACCATTAATTATAGGTGGCACGCCACTGATTGTTTTTTTATTTATATGTGCCATCAATATTCAATTGGCACAAAAATTGACTGAATTTGGAAAAGATTTCGCGATATCAAATTTTGGATCTTTATGGCTATTACTTGTTGTTGCTATATCTTTTGTGGCTTTTTCTCTTGGATTTTCACCACTTGGTTCATTAAGGATTGGAGGTCCTAATGCAAAACCTTCTTTAAAATTGTTTGACTGGTGTGCCGTATTAATCTGTACTTTACTTGCCGGAGGGGGAGTTTTTTGGTCAGCAGCAGAACCATTAATTCACTTTTTAAATCCAGCAAGTTATTTCTCTAATATCACGGGAGGTACATCAGAAGCAGTTGATCCTTCGTTAGCAGTTAGTTTTTTACATTGGGGATTTTTAGCATGGGCTTTAGTTGCAAGTACTGTTACGATTACTTTCTCCCTGCTTGCACAAAAAGGTTTACCTTTAAGGCCAAGAAATTTGCTAATTCCTATCTTACCCAAAAAAGTTGTAGATGGAACAATAGGTGATCTCGCTGACGGTTTATCTGTTGTTTCTGCTATCGCTGGAACAGTTGGGCCTCTTGGATTTTTATCGTTACAGCTTAGTAATGCCGCTGGAAAATTGTCATTTATTTCAGATAATGCTTTTTTGCAAACTTTTATTGTTCTTTTATTAACTTTAATTTTTACTTTTTCTACACTAAGCGGTATTCAGAAAGGTATTAAAATCCTTTCCGAAGTCAATATCTGGTTAACAATCATATTAGGCTTATTACTATTTTTTATAGGACCAACAATATGGTTGGGGCAGCATTTTGTAAGTAGTAATTTTCTATATTTAGCGAAAATCAGAGAAATGTCTCTTCCAAATTTTGATGACTCTTGGGTCAAAGGATGGACTGTTTTTTATTGGGCTTGGTTTTTAGGATACGCCCCTTTAATGGGTTTATTTACAGCGGGAGTTAGTAAGGGAAGGACTTTTAGAGAACTAATCTTAGCGGTTTGTATAATTTGCCCTTTCGTAACAAATCTATGGTTCAATATTCTTGGAGGTAATGGAATTTTTATTGAATTAAATAAACCTGGTATTCTCTCAGCTCAGTTGGATACAGGAGGACCAGCAGGAGCATTGTTTTCAATTTTAAAAGAGCTACCTTTCTCTTTCATTTTATTACCGATCGCTATTTTATTAATAATTTTGTTTATGTGTACTAGTGCTGATTCAATTAGTTATGCAGCTGCAATTGTAGTTAGCGGTGAAGAAATTCCACCTCAAAAAATAAGGTTATTTTGGGCTTTAATGATTGGATTCCTAACTATTGCGTTACTAAGAATTGGTTCTGAGATAGGAGATCAAACTAGCATCAATGCTTTGCAAGCCTTTATTGTTATTACTGCAGTGCCTGTAACTCCATTAATTATTTCAACTTTATGGACAGCACCTAAACTTGCATTGAAAGAATACGCAAAGATTAAAAAATCAAATAAATAGTGCTTTTTCTTATATGTAAAAATTTTACTTTTATAGGAATTTAATGAAGTAAAACGTATTGTTCACGTTTAAAGAGTTTATTTAATCCTACTTTTAATATTGTTGGCTTATTCCTTTTTTTGTAAGATTTAATCTGGCGATAATATAAGTAAGTAATACAACCCAAAAAAGAATTTCAAGTTCAAGGTTTACCATTTTGATTAACCTCCCATAAGTTCTAACTATTTTCTAATATGGAAAAGATATAAAATCAACAGTAAGAATACTTAATTGATTTATATAATTTCAAAATTTAAATTTAATATAAATTAATTTTTTAAATTTAAAAGTTATTATATAGTTTAACTAATTAAGCCTTAATAATTATATTTGAAACTTACTTCAGGATATTTTTAAGTTATTCTTAAATCTTAAATTATATATTGGTTCTATTTGAATAAACCTACTTTTCAATTATCTTTTCATTAAAGATTAATAATAATGATAATATTTCATTAAAATAAATTTTTTAATAACTTATCTTTATAGGAAATTTTTAGATAATAATCATTGTATTAAAAGTACAATAAATTTAATTAATTTTTAATTATTACTTCTATAAATTTTAAATATTTAAGTTATTAATAAGATAATTTTAAAATATTTTATTTTAAACAATATGATATATATACCAAAATGATATCATTCCTTTTTCTTCAAATCGCATCAAATACTGATACTGCATAATTTCAAACTTTAATCTATTTAGTATTTTTTATTATTAAAAATAATCTTTATTCTATCTAATAGCATTAGATTTATTCTTGGAAATTATATTCATTATTTTATACATAAAATCAAACTTTAACTGAATTTTTTATTAATAAATGCTGATTCTGTTTGTAGTTTTAATCTTTCAAAGTAATTTTGTTGATTTAAATTAGCATCAGAACATTTAATACCATAAAGAAGCTTTGTATCGATTTCTTCAAAAGGATTTTTTTTCATTTTTTTTAAGCAAACTTATTACAATCATTGCATTAATTCTAGACTTAATGATTAAAAACTTAACAAATCTAAGCAATCATTGATTTAAGATAAATATATAAATTTGGTAATTTTTAAAATATTTATCATTCTATAAAATTAAAGAAACATATATTATTTAAAAATTAGAAAAAGCTAATATTTTATAAGCAAATACTTAAAGTAAATACTTAATTTTTTTTATAAATCCAGAAAGATGTTAAATTATGGTTTATTCACCTTTTCTGCATGAGAGTCAAGTTAGAACCAGATGAAGCTTTTATAGGCAAAAAGTTTGGTTGGATTTTTTTTGGAATAATATTTGGTCTTAATATTTTATTTTTTATATGGTTCTTCTTCTTTTCAAAATTAACTTAGAAAAATACCTTTTTAAAATATTACTATAACTTCCATTAAACAATTGTATATAATTAACGGAATAGACTTTATGAATATATGATTTATGGTTTCGCTTATTTAGTTATGGTGCTTGCTATTACAGCAGTCTGGATTTTTCTGGCGGTTTTACCTAAGCCTGATTTCATTCAGAAACCTCTTGATAATTTGATAGAAATGATTAGACCATTCCTTAATCCCAAAAGGGAGGAGGAGAATGAGTTAGATCTTTAATAAAAATATTCTTAATAATCACAAAATTTTTAGGGTTTTTTTTATTTACATACTTTAAAAATCTTAAATTTTAATTATCTTATTTCAATCTTATATTTCAAAATATTTTATAATTTTGGTTTTTAAAGATAGTATTAATTTAATTACAATCAAATACCTTTTTATGGCTTCTTACCTCGAATTAGAAAACAGAATAGCAACTTTAGAAAAAGATATTAACTGTAAAAAATTACAAGAAAAAGTAAATCTTCTCGAAAAAGAGATTAAGCATATAAAGGCAGTTTTACAATATCAACTAAGGAGCAAAAGAAATTAAATCAGTATTTAAATTGATACCTAGTAAAATTAATAACTATATATTAAATTCAAGGATTTTTAAATCAAATAAAAAAAGAGACAGATTATGAACTATCAGCTATTAATCGAATCTTACTCCTTTGGAACGACCCTATCCGAGTCCGAAATTAAGCTTTTAAGTCTTGAACTAGATACGCAGATTATTAATTTAAATATTTCAATGCAAGTTGAATGCTTGAAATCAGCTCCTTACCATATTTGTAAGGGGTTAAAACTAAAAAAAGGAAGTTTATGGATAACATGTCTTGCAGAAGTCGTTGATTTACATCAGCCTCAAAAAGGAGCTAAAACCAATGGAGCAAAAGTATATGATGAGCTACTTAAAAAAGGATTAGTAATAGGTTAATTGCTAAATTTTATGCGTAAAATCTATAAATCCCAAGATAGGATATCTTGAAATGAAGATATAACATACAGTTAATCTACATCTTTGTGACGATTTTGCCACAAATATCCTCTCTAAGAAG
>CEWJ01143558.1_pt1 | contig 10760 bp, 7 predicted proteins | sample 350291 | NCBI WGS metagenome assembly CEWJ01 (sample SAMEA2622923, study PRJEB7988) | marine metagenome | isolation source: saline water (ENVO:00002010), including | reverse complement strand
CAACCTTGGCAAGGTTGTGCTCTACCAACTGAGCTATTCTCGCTTAAACTTTTCAAGGTTTGCAAATTTATAATTCTCTAGATGAAATTACCGTTAAAATTTTAAAAAAACTTTATTTACTTTTTATTGTTTTTATAACCTCAATAACTTCATTTAGCTTCACAAGAGCTTGTACAGGGTTAATATTATTAATATTTAAACCCTCTAAAACTTTTATGACCTTTTCAAAATCAGGGTCTCTGTAGTTTAACTTTAACTGATTTGATGGGTCTAAAACTTTACTATCTAATTTCTCTCTAATTTTATTTTTCTCTAATTTCTTTAATATTTCGTAAGCTCTAATTAAAATTTTATTAGGCATACCTGCAATCTGAGCAACATTAATCCCAAAGCTATGCTGAGATCCTCCTGGAACAAGTTTTCTTAGAAAGATAATTTCGTTATTTATTTCCTCTACTGAAACGTTAAAATTCTTAACTCTTTTTAATTTTTGCTCTAATTGATTGAGTTCATGATAATGTGTAGCAAATAGGGTTTTTGGTCTAATTTTATTTTGATTGTGTATGAACTCCACAATAGACCAAGCTATAGATATCCCATCATATGTACTTGTGCCCCTTCCAATTTCATCCATCAAAACTAAACTCCTATCCGTAAGACTATTCATAATACTTGAAGTCTCTATCATCTCAACCATAAAAGTTGACTCTCCTCTCGATATATTGTCAGAGGCACCAACCCTCGTGAAAATCTTATCAACAATACCTATACTACAACTCTTAGCGGGTACGTATGAACCAATTTGGGCAAGGATTGTTATTAAGGCTACCTGTCTTATAATAGCTGATTTTCCCGACATATTTGGGCCGGTTATTATTATAATTTGCTGAGAGTTTTTATCTAAAAAAATATCATTCGGTATATACAACTCGTCTTCAGGAAGACTATTTTCAATAATCATATGTCTTCCTTTCTTTATATCGATTGTATGGTCTTCAGTAATATTTGGCTTTGACAAATTTGAAAGAATAGCAACTTTTGCAAAAGAAAGAACACAATCCAAGTAAGAAATAGAGAGAGAAATCCTTTGTAAAATATCAACATGAATTGAAAGCTTTTCAAGCACTTGAAGAAATAAGGACTTTTCAATTTGATTAATTTTTTCATCGGCATTTAATATTGTTTCCTCATACTCTTTCAACTCCTCAGTTATGTACCTCTCCGCATTGACTAGTGTCTGCTTTCGAATCCAATTATCAGGGACCTTATCCTTATGCGCATTAGTAACTTCAAGGTAATAACCAAATACTTTATTGTAAGCAATTTTTAATGAATTGATTCCTGTTTTTTTTATCTCATCATTCTGAATTTTAAGTAAAATATCTTTCCCCTCATTTGAAATTTTTCTCAAAGAATCTAACTCCCTGTTAAAACCATCATTAATTACCTTACCTGAAGAAAAATTGAAGGAAGCTTTTTCATAAATTGAACGATCAATTAATTTAATAATACTCTTTAAATTAGGAAGTTGCTTAGACCACTTTTTAAAATCATTGCTTTTGGAGTTTTGAAGCTGTAGTTTTAATTCCTCAACAGATTTCAAAGAGTTTTTTAATGATACAAGCTCTTTAGGTGAAGCTCTATTTAAAGCAATCTTGGAAGAAATTCTCTCAATGTCAGATATCTCATTCATCGACAGTATGACTGAGTCTCTCATGTGATCATCTTTTACAAAACTCTCAACAAAACGCTGTCTATTATTTATTTCTTTCTTATCAAGAAGAGGGTTAAGAATCCATCGACCTATAAGTCTCGACCCCATAGGAGTCTGTGTTTTGTCTATTGTTTCTTTTAATGTGACAGCGTCACGATGAAGAGGATTAACTAGCTCAAGATTTTTCACTGTGAATTTATCCAGCCACATAAATTTATTATCCTCAATTCTTGAAACATTAATTATATTTTTTAAATCATTATGTTCAGTAAGTTCTAAATAATAAAGTATTGCGCCTGCGGATATTATACCGTTTTTATCATGCTCAACACCATACCCCTTTAGGGTTTTTACATTAAAGAAAGTCAATAGCTTATCGTATGAGTAACCGATTTTATATATCCAATCATCAATACCAAATACATTATTGGCGTTGAATTTTGAATTGATAAATTCTTTATCAGATTTTGAACATATTATCTCAGAGGGATTATATGTGTATATTAATTTTTCTAATTGATCGTAACTGCAGTCACAAAGAGAAAATTCTCCTGTTGAAATATCTAGAAAAGAGATCCCATAATTTTCTTTAGAAGAATAAACTGATGCAAGAAAGTTATTTTTCTTAGATTCTAAAACATTATCATTTAATGAAAGACCTGGTGTTACCAATTCAGTTATACCTCTCTTTACAATACCTTTCGCTCTTTTAGGATCCTCTAACTGATCACATACAGCAACCCTACATCCTGCGCTTACAAGTTTCGGCAGATAAGTTTCGAGAGAGTGATGAGGAAACCCTGCAAGCTCAACATTTGATGCGGCGCCATTTGACCTCTTTGTAAGAACAATACCTAGTATTTTACTTGCAATAACAGCATCCTGACCAAACGTTTCATAAAAATCTCCAACTCTAAAAAGAAGCATTGCATTAGGATGCTTAGATTTAATTTCATTGTACTGCCTCATCAGAGGAGTATCCTTTGTTTTTTTAGAGTTATTAGCCAATATTTTTAATATTTTAATTTATTTTGTCCTCTGGATTTAAATGTTTTTTATAAGACAAAATCCAGGGGAACTTACAATATGGTTAAACTATCTGAAAAAAAAAAGAAAGATATTAGAAGAGATAAGGTTCTAAAGTATGCGAACAAGATAGAACCTAAATTTCCATCTTTTATAGCAGGGCTAGACTCTTATTCTGGCAACTGGGATTTTCAAATGGCTGCTCACTTACTAAGAAGAGCTACAATTGGCCCCACACTAGAAGAAATCAATCAAAGCGTTCAAGATGGACTAGACATGACCTTAGATAAGCTGTTAGATGAAAAAACGATTAATATCTCTCCTCCAATAAATTATCTAGATGAGGATGATGCTGAGGTGCCTTTAGGGAGTACTTGGATTAATGCTGAAAAAAGAGTTGATGACTTTAAAAGGAAAAATTCTTATGCCGCGTGGAGAGTAAGTCAGATTCTCAATAAGGAAGGGCCAATTTCTTTGAGAGAAAATATGGTTCTTTTTTGGCAAAACCATTTTGCTACAGAAGCAACCGTTATTAATGACGCAAGATATACATACTATATGCATGAAAATTTCAGAAATAACTTTCTAGGTGACTTCAAGCAAATGGTAAAAGAAATAAATGTCGATGCAGCAATGCTAACTTATTTGAGTGGTATATATAATGTGAAAGATGCACCAAATGAAAATTATGCGAGAGAGCTATTTGAATTATTTACAGTAGGTAAGGGGCCAATTGATGGCGAAGACAGTTACACATACTATACAGAATCAGACATTATTGAAGCTTCTAAGATATTAACTGGATGGAGAGTTAATAGAAATCATGTTGGAAGAGGTAGAGAGTATTTTACCTTAGATAGGCATGACACCTCAAGTAAAACTTTTTCTGAAAAGTTTGGGAATAAAACAATACTCTCAAATGGGGAGAAAGAACATGAAGATTTAATTGATCTCATATTCGAAAACGAAAGGGTATCCGAGTTTATTTGTGAGAAGCTATACAGATGGTTTGTTTACTATGTCATTAATGATGAAGTCAAGGATAAAATAATCAAACCACTTGCAAAAACCTTTAGAGATAACAATTACAGAGTAAAGCCTGTTCTGGAGCAGTTGTTTAAAAGCAATCATTTCTATGAGATGTATATTAGAGGTGCTGTTATAAAGAATCCTATCTCATTTAGTTTAGGTTTTCTTCGGCAGTTTAACTTGTCAGGCATTAAGGATCTAAATTATTCTGAGAAGTACTACTACTGGAAGGCAAGACACAATAATGTTTCTGATCAAGGCCAGGATATGTTAGACCATCCAAATGTTGCGGGTTGGCCAGCATATTATCAAGAACCTCTTTTCCATGAATATTGGATAACATCCGTGACGCTTCCAACTAGAACCTCACACATTAAATATTACCTTTCAAACAACGGAGTGAGAGCCTCGCAGACAGATAATAATGTAAGGGTAAAATCTAAACCACTTACCTTAATTAATACATTTGACAAACCTGAGGACATATCTCACATAGTGAATAAACTTTGCGAGTGGCTTCTTCCTGTTCAAGACGAAATATCTCAAGATTTAAAAAATGATTTTATAAATATTGTTGTAGGAAATAACCCAAACATATGGGAAGACGAATATAATGATTATTTGAATGAACCAAGTGAGGAAAAAGAAGAGTCGCTAAACAAAAAATTAAGATCATTACTTAAAGAAATATGTCTAATGCCTGAATATTATCTTAGTTAAATGAAAAGGAGAGAGTTTTTAAAGAGGTCTGTTCCGTTAACTGCCGCTCCAATATATCTATCTGGAGTACCTATAAGTGCAATGACTGAATCTGCAAACCTAGCTGCACTAACAAATGCTGGTTCTTTGTCAGACAGATGCCTAGTTTTAGTTTTTCTTGACGGTGGTAATGATGGGCTCAATACTCTTATTCCAATCGATCAGTATGATGTGTTGATGAGGGATGGTTCAGGTGGAGATTCTCAACCATTAAGAAGGCCTGACCTTATGATCCCAAAAAATAAAATACTAAAATTAAATGGTCTAGATGATACGGGACTTCATTCTACTATGGAAAAGTTTCAAACACTTTTTGGAGAAGATAAACTTGGCTTTGTGAGGAATGTTGGTTATCCAAATCCAAACAAGTCTCACTTCCGATCGACTGACATATGGAACTCCGGGTCCTCATCAGATGAGTTTGTGACAAGTGGCTGGTTTGGTAGATACCTCAGTACTAATCATCCATCTTTTCCAGATGGATATCCAAACTCCAATTATCCTGACCCATTAGCATTGTCTATAGGAAACACAGCCTCAAATACTTGTCAGGGTCCTATAATAAATATGGGGGTCTCAATAAAAAATCTTAATAATTTTATAGATATCAAAGAAGGTGGAAATAATACACCAGATACTCCTTACGGGCATGAGCTACAGTATATTAGAACAGCTTCAAAGCTTACTAACGAATATTTTGACAGATTAGAAGAAGCCTCTGAAAAAGGAGGTGATACAAGTATTGAATATCCAGGGTATAAGCTTGCAGAACAACTTAAAATTGTAGCCCAGTTAATTGCAGGGGGAGTAAAATCAAAAATATTTGTTGTAAGGATTGGTGGTTTTGATACCCACGACAATCAAGTTGATGAAGGTAATCCAGAGACTGGAAGACATGCGTTGCTTATGGAAGAGTTATCTGAATCTCTATTTTCTTTTCAACAAGATATTATTCAGAGAAATCTAGAAGAAAGAGTTCTAACTATGACTTATTCTGAATTTGGAAGAAGAGTGTTCCAAAATAAATCATACGGAACAGACCATGGAGAAGCAGCTCCAATGTTTTTTATTAGCCCATTTGTAAACCCTAATCCAATAGGTGCACTTCCATCTCTTGAATATATTGATAATATAGAATATGAATACGATTTTAGATCAGTTTACGGATCTGTTCTGATGGATTGGTTTGGGGTTAACGAAGTAACAATCAAATCCATCTTGTACGAAAACTTTCAATACATACCAATTCTAACAGGAACACAAACCAATACTTCGGAGCCACACGCAGCATCAAAAAGAATATCAACCTACCCTAACCCTTTCAATAAAATTTTAAATATTGATATTGAAAACACAGAAGGTCACACCTATCTAAAAATTGTTGATAGCAACGGAAGACATATATCAGAATTAGTAAATAAAAATCTTAAAGGAGGAGTCCAAAAATTCAATTTTGACGGATCAAAACTAAGTAATGGACTATACTTTGTCCTCCTTGAGAACAATGGTAAAAGGTTCGGTTCCTCAGTAATCAAAAGAAATTAATTAACTGTGAAAAAAACACCCGTCGACGATCTAAAGAGAATTGAAATAGATCAGTTTAAAAAAAAAGGTAAGAGAAAAGTTATTGTTATTCTTGATAATGTAAGAAGCTTAAATAATATTGGATCATGCTTTAGAACTTGCGATGCTTTCTTAATAGAAAAGATTTATCTGGTTGGAATAACAGGAAGGCCCCCAAACAAAGATATTGAAAGGACTGCACTTGGTGCAACAGAGTCAGTTGAGTGGGAACACATAAAATCAATTAAAAATATTGCCAATAAACTAAAATCTCAGAATTGGAAAATTATATTAGTTGAACAAACCGATAAAAGTAAAAACCTTAAAGACTTTAATCCATCAAGTAAACAAAAGGTTGCTTTCGTTTTTGGGAACGAAGTGTTTGGTGTATCCGAAGAATCTTTAGAAGTATGTGATTCTGCTATAGAAATACCACAATTTGGAACGAAACATTCATTTAATATTACTGTATCGTTGGGAATAGTTTTATGGGATCACCTAATTAAAACTACAAAGGCTCACAAAGAGAAGGAAGCTTAGTCTCAAATAAATTTTTTATTTTTTCTAGGAAATCAAGATTACATTTTATATCTCTCCCGTCCATCTGAGTTACTGGAGTAATTTCTCCATTAGTGCCTGTCGCAAAGACTAGATCAGCATTTATAAATTCAACTATTGTTAGGTCTCTCTCCTCAATTTCAATATTGTTATCTTTTAAAATTTCCATAAATGTTCCTCTAGTAATACCTGGAAGACAAGCATGAGGAAAGGGTGTGTAAACTTTATTTTTTTTAACCATAAATAAGTTAGTGTCATTCAACTCTGCTACAAAGCCTCTATCATCAAGCATAACAGCCGCATCATATCCTGCTATATTGGCATGCATCTTAGCTATTACTAAACTTAACATATTGTTATGGTGAATTTTAGAATCTAAGAATGCTGGGATGCTTCTTCTAATTGAGGAGCTTATTGCCTTTATACCTTTTGAAAAATCATAGACTTTTTTCTTCCACTCTGCTAAAACAATAAGACAACATCCACTTTGGTTAAGTCTAGAATCCATCCCCGAAGTTACCTTCTCACCTCTTGTTAAAGTAAGTCTAATATGAGTATCATTATCCATTCCATTTGCATCAAGTGTATCTTTTATTGCCTTTTTAATTTCATCTTTTGATGGTACACCCTCATATCCAAGAGCATGAGCACCCTCTTGAAGACGTGTTAAATGTTTGTCATAACATACAATTCCTTCAGGGTATACCCTTAATCCTTCCCAAACGCCATCTCCATTTTGAACAATACTATCAAATACAGATACTTTTGCCTGACTACGAGGAAGAAGTTCCCCATTAACATGGATAAAAATATCTTTATTTTTTGGATTATATTCTTGTAACATTATACTTTGATTGAATTTGCTGTCAACTTGTTGTAATATTTTAGTGCCTCAATATAAAGACTTTGACAGTTTTTTGGTAATTCACGGCTACTTGTTTTTTGCTTAACAAACCCCGTAGAGTTATGAACATTTTTATACCAAAACTCAGACCAAGGACCATCCTCTTTTATACCTCCCTTATCCCAAGATAACATGTCTTCATAAAATTCAATTTTAAGTTTATCGCATAGCTTCATTAAAAGTTCTCTAGGATTTTTTAAAATTTCTGCAGAATCAAGAACAACTGGACTTTGTTTCTTTACTACATTAAATAATTCCCAAGATTTTTCTAGACCAATATCTTGCATTGTTGGAGAATCAATAACCTGGGCAAATGAGGCAATTAATTGGTGGGGGTTTCTTACTAGAAACAAGTTAGTCATATCTTCTAAAAAATCTAGTTTCATTTCTTGGTGATGATGTGCCATATTTTTTAAAAATAAAACCTCACAATTTTTTGTTGAAAATATATCTGAAATTATTTTATCTATATTAGATGACATATAACTTAAAGTTTCCTCTCTACCTGGATGATCTATTCCCGTTGTTGACAAATAGTGAGCATAGAATGGCTCATCAATAACCTTTGTGTCTGGTCTTCTGGAGAATGAGTACATTAATGCAGTTGATAAATTTCTTGGACCTGAAATTAAATTAATAATTTTCATATTTTGGGATTAAATTCACATTGTAATTATAAATAATAAAAATTGAAAAGCTTAAAACTGATTCTAAGTCTAATCTTATTCCTGTGCTCAAAAAAAAATATAGCACAAGAGGATACTGTTAATACAATTAAACTTAATGAACTTGTAATAACTGCAACAAAAACTGAAAAGCTAATAAATAATACTACCATTCCTATCATTTCATTATCAAGAGAAGAGATATCATCAACCGGATACTCTAATTTGAGCGAAATAATTGCAGAACAAACAGGAATGACCATAATGCCGACATACAGTGGTGGAGAAAGTGTACAGCTTCAAGGCCTAGAATCTGATTATATTCTTATCTTGATTGATGGTTTTCCAGTTACTGGAAGGATTGCAGGGGATCTTGACGTATCAAGAATATCACTCTATGATGTTGAGAAAATTGAAATAATTAAAGGTGGTTCATCAAGTTTGTACGGTTCGGAAGCAATGGCTGGAGTCATAAACGTAATAACAAAAAAAAATGAAAAGGAGGGATTATTCCCAGGCATAATATATAAATATGGCTCACATAATTTCCATGACCTTAGCACTAAAATTTACTTTTCAAAAAAAAATACGAAAATAGCAGGAAATGCAAATTACATAAGTTCAAACGGGTACGATCTTGTTGACTTTGACGACACCCAGACTGTACAACCTTTTAATAGAATTAGTAAAGCATTTTATATTGAAAATGATCTAAAAAAATTAGGAAGAACTCAAGTAAAAATAAGAAACTATATAGAAAATAAAGATGAAACTGTTTTCATAAATGAACCAGGATTCAATCCTAAAAGTAGGACTAATGAATACAATATTTATTTAAAGTACATGAATAAATTACAGAAAAAAACTTCACTTTTTTTTGAATACTACAATACTCTTTTTAATAACAGAGAATCTCTTCTAGTAAATGGTTCATCTCAAAAATATAAATTTAAACAGTCTATTAGCAGGTATGAAATGCGACTTAATAACAAAATCAATAATAATCTAAGCATTGACCTAGGAATAGGCATAAATCAAGAGTTTGTTGATAGAACCAATTTTGATAAAAAAGAAAATTTATTATCTGAATATTTATACCTTCAAAAAGACTGGATAATTAATGAAAAAACCAATATTATTTCAGGTTTAAGGTATGACAGACACAGTGAATACAAATCTCAAGTAAGCCCCAAAGTATCCATTAATAAAAAAATTAAAGAAAAGTTAACTTTAAAAGCATCATTTGGGACAGGTTTCAAAACACCAGATTTTAGACATCTTTATTTAAACTTTTCTAATATCAATTCAGGATATATTGTTTTAGGAACCAATGTAATTAATAAAACAATTAAAAATTTAACAGAATCAATGCAATTGTTATACTACAATGGACCTGAAAATTATATTCTAAGTCCAGAAAAATCAATGAGCTTAAATATTGGGGTGAATTCATATATATCACCTATTATTCCAATAGAAATTAATTTTTTTAGGAATGATATTAATAATTTAATCGATACGAGGGTAGTAGGTCAAAAAACAAATGGTCAAAACATCTTCTCATATTTCAATGTTAAAAAAGCAAAAACCTACGGAATCGAGTTTTCATCAACGTTTGAGTTATCAAATCAATTTAAAATAAAAGTAAGTAATTATCACCTTTACGCTAAAGACATATCAGCATTAAATGACTTCAAAAATGGACTAGTGTTTTCAAGAGACAGAGAAACTTTACAATCTTTTAGACTTACAAAAAAAGACTATTTCGGGTTATTAAATAGAGCAAGAAACCAATTAAATATTAATATGAAGTATGAAATAAAGAAATTAAATACAAACTTAAATTTGAATCTCATTCATAAAACTAAAATTGGTTTTAGAGATACAAATGGAAACTCTTATTTGGATAAATATGACAATTTCTCCCGTGGTCATATACTATCAAGTTTTACTATTGAAAAAAAAATATTAAAAATGCTTCGAACTCAATTCATAGTTAAAAATATTCTTAATTATATCGATGAAATTAATTTTATTAATAATCCAGGCAGAACATTTTATACAAGAATAATATTTGGAAGATAATTTTTGGATTTTCAAAAATCCGATAATAAATTCATGATATGAGAATATTTACAATCGCAACTCTTCTAATTATTTCGTTGGGCTGTACAGATGAAACGGTTGATCTATTACCAACTGTTACAAAAAATGTAAGTGATTTGCATGCTCCTACAACATCTCAGCCAGGATCACCACCAAGTGGAGATTTTATTTTGTTTAATTTGATGGATGAAACACAAGTTTTTGATAATTCATGGGACTTAGCTTTTAGAGGAACCACTATATTAATAAATGGAGGTAATAAGGGAGCAGACGATGAGCCAGAGAGAACTGGTAATGGTGGAGGATATGTTGCAATTGGCGCTTACCAAGATATAAAGTCTGTAAATATTGAAGAAATAAAGCAAGATGAGATTACATCTAAAGCAATCCCCACTGGGAGTGGTAATGGATGGTATAATTATGATTTTCAAAGTCA
>CEWJ01008501.1_pt1 | contig 10760 bp, 10 predicted proteins | sample 350291 | NCBI WGS metagenome assembly CEWJ01 (sample SAMEA2622923, study PRJEB7988) | marine metagenome | isolation source: saline water (ENVO:00002010), including | reverse complement strand
TTTAATTTACGGGCACGATAACAATCTCTCGCTAAATCAGCATACGCTTTCTGTTTTTCTTTATTAGCAAAACTTATACTTTCAGGTGAGATAGTTCTAACGTACAGAGTTTCTTCTAAATTAGCTACTTTACAAGATTCGGTGAGCCTCAACCACAAATCATAATCCTGTGAGTGCTTAAACTCTTCCCTGTAACCATTCAGCTGCATTATGTCATCTTTTTTTGCCATAATTGATCCATGGCAAAATGCGTTTTGGTAAAGTATGCTATTTTTTATTTCGGAATCCGTTATAGGAAAAGAGGTTGTTCCTAAGCTAATTCCTGATAACGAAGTTTCTTTTACCCAAGATCCACACATTGAAATTGTGGTATTTTTTTCTAAAAATTTAATTTGCTCAAAAAAACGATTTTGTTTAGAAAAATCTCCTGCATCATGTCTTGCAATATATTTACCATTTGATTCTTTTAGAGCAATGTTTAGAGCTGCAGTGAGGCCTATTTTTGGAGAGTTAATTAAAACAATCCTCTTATCTAAAATATCATCAACAACCGACCTCACTTCTTCAGATGAACCGTCATTGACTATAATAAGCTCAAAATGACCATATGTCTGATTTACAATACTTTCAAGTGATTGAAAAAGAGTTCCATCATCTCGATTTACACCAACAATTACAGAAACTAAGGGTTCTGTCTTATTCACTTTGCATCCAACCTATTGAAGGAAGACGTCTAAAAGTAAAATCTATATCGTGCTTTTTTAATCCAGGTATTAATTTTTCAATAGTTGCAATTGATAAGAGTCTGAACCATGTAGACCAAGAATCGCTATGACTTATATCGTATTTCATCTGGCCCCAATTACTATACTTATATGTTTTTTGTTCTCTAAAAAATGGAATAAAAGAGCCAATATAATTATTTTTAACTATCCATTTTATCATTCCAATATTGAACAACTGCGACCTTGGGTTGAAGTATTTAAGGCCAATTAAAAAGGGGAATTTTGGTCTTTTTGCCCAGCAAAATCCTCCATCTGTATTGCCATTTTGCAATAACATTGCATGTGCACGACTCAAGTGCATTGCAAATTCATCGCTAATATTAGTAGTCACTTTTGAAATTACATCAATTGCATCTAGATCTTCACATGCACCTCCACCGCCAAAAGGATGAAACAAACCATCTCTCATTTGTAATTGAAAGACAGAAGACGTCATTCTTTCTGAAAAGTTAATTTTTCTATTAAAATACTTATAAAAAATGAGAAAGTGATAAGCTGCTGCCATTGAAACAAAAGCGCTTGCTTTAAATTGAGTACCCCATAAACCGGTTTTAGGGTCTTGAAAGGAGTCTAGCACGTCAAAGATCATTTGAATATTATCAAGCGAATCTTCGTTTTTCATTGTTATATAATCATAAGAAAAAAATTGAAGCAAAAACATAATTTTATTGCTTTCATGCCATGGATTTTTCCAATTAACTCTATCAAAGAATTTTAAAATTTTTTCTTTTCCTCTAAAGCTATCAATAAATGCTAATCGAAACTTTGGCTTAACACCAAGAGCATCCAAAGCTGAAATTGCAAAGGCCGTTGTTTGATAATGAAGATAATTAGTTTCTAGGTCTTCTATTCTTTCATTTTTTATATCCAAATTGAAGTCAATAAAAAAGCCACTCTCTTCATCTTGATGGCTTAAAAAGAAATCTTGATGTCTTTTTTTTTCTAATAAACTCAGAGAATTGATTAGTTCCAATGTAATTATTGAAAAAGCTGAACTCATCAAAGTTGTTTGGTTATAATTCTTTTGAAGGTGAAATCCGCCCTCCTCATTTTGAAGTGAAAAAATAAAGTTTTCTAAGGAATCTTTATTTATTTGATGCACTTGAATAACATCCATTCTTCAGGTTGGCTTTCAATTTCTACATTGCTGAAATAATTCAATAAAACTAATCTTAGCATCTTGATAGAATAAAGCTGTAAATGGTAGGGGTCAATTTTTTTGAGTGCTAAAATTTTTAAAGGATTTTTCGTTTCAACCTGAGGCGTGCTTCCAACAAAAACTCCTCCTTTCTTTAACACTCTGACAATCTCTGATAAATATTTTTCCCCATCTAGCTTATTAAAATGCTCAATAGCTTCCATACTAACTACAGTATCAAATGACTCATCGGAAAAATCAAGCGCAAGAGCATTCATTTCCTCAAAAATAAGATTGCCTTTTGGGTATTTATTTTTCGCCATACTAATCGATTCTTTTGAATAATCAACCGCATTTACAGAAACCGCGATTTTTGACAGCTCATTTGATGTCCAACCGGTTCCACAGCATAAATCAAGAACTCGCTTACCTTTTGAAAAATTAATTGCATAATCGCACCTTCTCTTAAAAACATTTAACCATGGATCATTCTCCCATTTAGGATCATTTGGATCAGCTCTCTCCTCTTCGTGCATAACATTTGTACTAAAAGTATATTTGACTATTACAACTATAGCTTTGATACTATCAAGTATGGTAGTAACACCAGGAATTTTTCTAAGAAAATTTTTCATTTCTTTTTCGTTATTTTTAAAATGCCTATAAAAAGGAAACTTAATAATGCATTGATAACATAAAATACGATTGAAATTGGAAAAAATAAGATATTGCCGTGTTCTAAGATTAACTTTAAAATGCTCAATTGTTTCTTTCTCCACTTTGAGAAAGAACTAACGCCACCCAAAGACATTGAGACATGATGCCAAACCTTTGAATTTGGTATATAAACTATTTGCCCACCATTCTTGCGAATCTTGAGTGATAAATCTACATCTTCGCAATACATTTTATAATTTTCATCAAACATTCCAAATTTAACAAAATCATCAGACCGTATACAAAAACAACAGCCGGTGGCATAATCGACTTTTAATCTTTTGTTATATTTTTCTGAATTATTCGATCTGATGCCTATGTGTCTTATTTGAGATAATATGAAACTGATACTGCCTCCTGCATACCAAACCCTGTCGTTTTCTTTGGCATAGAAAATTTTAGGTACAGATTGGATTGACAGGCTATTACTTTCTAATTCATCTATTAGGGGCTCAATGAAACATGGATCAACATAGGTGTCATTATTTAAAAAAATAGTATATTTTGATTTATTTCTGATTGAATTAAATCCAAGATTATTTCCTCCTGCATAACCAAGATTATTTTCTAATTCAACAATCTCTACGCCGGGATGCTGTCTTTGAACGGATTCACTTGAACCATCATTTGAACCGTTATCTACAAAAACAATATGTTTGTTTTTGTAAGTTGTTTTCTCAAGGGAGCTTATGCATTTTAATGACAGATCTCTCTGATTCCAATTTAGGACTATTATATTTACAGATCTTTCTTCCATGGTTAAACAACAGACATTATTTTATCAGAAAAAGCTTGCCATGAAAATTGTTTTTTATATTCTTCAATATATGCTGAGAAATCGTTTTTAGAGCTATAAAAGTCAATTATAGAATTGGATATAAATGTTGAATCAGGTTTGCACAAATATCCAGATTTATTATGTTTAACATACTCTCGAAGTCCTCCCACATCAGTCGAGATAACCGGAAGGTTAAAATGGTAAGCTATTGGTATAATGCCACTTTGAGTGGCAGACTTGTATGGAAGAACTACTACGTCAGCTGCTGAAAAGTACTTTGAAACATCTTCGTTATTTATAAAACTAAAATTAAAAATAAATGATTCTTCAACATCTAACTTTCTAGCTAATTCAATATATTTATTTTGATCTCCATAACACTCACCTGCGACCACAATTTTGAAATCATTTAGTTTCATTTTTAAATTTTTTGAGGCTTTAATCAAAAGGTCTAACCCTTTATAATTTCGTACTAAACCAAAAAAAAGAATTATCTTCTCAGAATTTATTCCTAAGATCTCCTTAGCAGATTTTTTTTCAATTTTTTTTCCAAAAACATCATAGATAGGATGGGGCGTTTCTATACAGCTTGCATCAGGAACAATACTTAGAAGGTCTTTTTTAACAGATTCAGTCATTACAATGAAGTGGTCTGCATATTTAAAGAATTTTTTTGATAAAGATTTGGCGTAAATCATTTTTTCATGGGGAAAGATATTATTGCAATTGATGATAATCTTTGAACCAGCGGATCTATTAATTTGTCGAGCTATTGATGAAAATGCAGGAGCAAAAAACGGATGCCAATACTGAAAAATTACAAGATCCGGGTTTATTTGCTTGATGCTATTGGAGGTTTTCCACCATGAGATAGGGTTTATAGAGCTAATTGTTTCATTAGAATCATCACCTCGAAACTTAAAGCGCTGTGACTTTCCAGGAAAAAATATCTTTGGATAAAGCAAAGAAAAGGAAAATCTGTGAACTACATGTTTTTTGCTTAATGCCCGCGATAAAGAATGATTGAACATTGATATTCCACCTCTGAAAGGTGGAAAAGGTCCAATCAAAACAATTTTCATAATTGCTTCTTTATACCTTATATATTTTTTTTATTCTTGATTCTTTGTCTTGATTGGAATTAGCAATCATTTCTCCGATTAGTCCGATTGAAAAGAATTGAATACCGATAAAAATTAGTAGAACTCCAAAAATCAACAATGCTATGTGGGTTGCAAAAGGTTCTCCCCTTACATATTTAAGATATAGTATATATCCTTCAACGCTAAATCCGGCAATAAATGATAAGAGTCCTAATTGACCAAAAAAATACAGAGGACTTTGAATATAGCGCGAAAGGAATACGACTGAAATTAAATCGAAAAATCCATGAAAAAACCGTCGGCCTCCATATTTTGTAATACCAAATTCTCTTGGTCTATGATTTACAATAATTTCAGTTACTGTAAATTTTTTCTGTCCAGCTAATGCAGGGATATATCTATGTCGACCACCATAAATTTCCAAAGTTTTAATTACTGATTTACGATAAATTTTTAATCCACAGTTAAAATCATGAATTTTAACACTCGTAAATAATCTTGTAATAAAGTTAAAAAGTTTTGAGGGAAGACGCTTTGACATTGGGTCTTTTCTATTTTTTTTCCATCCAGACACCAAATCATACCCTTCTTCAAGCTTGTTTATAAGGTTTTTTATTTCAGAAGGGTCGTCCTGTAAGTCTGCATCCATTGTAACGATATATTCGCCATCAGCCTGCTTGAATCCTTCTGAAAGCGCTGCGGATTTACCATAATTTCGGTAAAATTGTATCAACTTTAACTTTTGATTTTCCTTAATTAGTTCAGCAATTTTTTCAGAAGAACCATCCGTTGATCCATCATCAATAAAAATAATTTCATATTCACTTGTATCAATACTTTGAACTATCTCTTGATAAAGTATATCTATGGATTCAACTTCGTTATAAACTGGTATGACTATTGATAGTCTCACTGTTTTTCCTTTGCTTGAATTATCGATTCAGGGATTTCTCTTATGAGATGAGGATACTGTGAATCAAAATCTCTACTCTCAACAAACAAATCGATAGTTTCATTTTCCTCTTCAAAGTTGAAAGAAACAGAGTTAATCAAAATGCCATTTTCAGTTTGTTGCGAAGAAAACTGTATTTGACCGTTATTGATTTTATTGTTCAATATATTACCTGATTCTGCAAAAGTTTTTGGCATTTTACCCCAAAGGAAGTTAATTAAATCATTGGGTTTAATTAATTCAAAAAATGGAAAAGCTATAACCAATGACTCTTGATCATAGCTTCTGTTATTACGAATGTCCCATGCATTAATAGTATCTTTACTTAAGGTCAAAAAAAGGGTCTTTCTTCCAATCAGATCTCTAAATTCAATATAAGTAGATTCCCTAGATGATGTAAACGTAAAGCTTAGTCTGCCATTTATATTACCCCTTGATACCACATACCCTTTACCTCTACAATATATTTTTTTTGAAAGATCGGGATATGAAAAAGCTTCATCTTTACCAGAGCTTGTATTGGAAATGTTTGGAGCACATCCAAAAGCGATTGCTAATAGCATAAGAGATATTATTTTAATGCTAATCTGGGAATGCTTTCTTTTTTAATTCTTGATTTTCATTGTCAAATTCAAATGCTTTTTTGTAATACAACAATGCATTAACCGAATCATTTGATTTCATTAGAATATCTCCAAAATGCTCAAGTACTACAGAATTATCATCTTGAATCTCAATTGATTGTCTGATGTATTTTTTCGCTCTTTTTAAATCGTCCATTTTGAAATATGCCCATCCAATTGTATCTAAATAGGAAGGGTTTTTTGGTTCTAACTCTACAGCTTTTTTTGCGTATATAAGCGCTCTTTTTAAATCCTTATTTCTTTCAACAAGGCTATATGCGTAGTTATTGAAAGCTTGTGCATCTTTTGGATCATTATCAATTAATTGATCGTAAATTTTGTCAGATTTTACCCATTCACCAATATCGTCATACAGAATAGCTATTGAATGAAGTACATTTATTGAATTTGGGCGAATGGTTAATGCTCTATTATAAAAATCAATCGCTTCGTCATTCATCTTGATTCTACTATAACACAATCCTAGGATATATTGCACTGAAAAAATATTTGAAAATGTCTCTGAAACTGGGGCTAGAATAGATACCGCTGATTCATAATCACTTTCATCCATAAATACCAACGATCTACTATAATAACCTCTCCAGTCTTCAGGCAAAGAAGCAATCATTCTATCGCTAACTTTAGCTGCGTTAATATTATCTTTATTATCAAAATAAATTTCAAACAGAGCTAAGGAGTGTTGTCCGTTAAGCTCGTTTTTATCGAAGAGAGCTTTTAATACTTCTTCTCCTTTTTTCGAATTTCCGGATGAGTGATATAGAATTCCTAATTTTGATTTCAGTAGGCTCGAATCTCCATTATCGTTAATTAATTTCTGAATGTGAGAAATTGCTTCTTCAAAATTTTTCGTCTGAATTGCTAGCTCTGAATAAATATTTAAGTAGCTTGATTGAAAGGGGTCTTGCTCAGACAGATCTTTAAAGATAGATTTTGCTTTGTCTTTATTTTCAAGTTGCAGGGCATATCTCCCTGCAGACTCAAGAAGCTCAATTCTAGATGGTTCAATTGCATACGCTTCAAGATAAAGATTGACTGTGTTAAGATAATTTTTTTTAAGTTTGTTTAGCTCTGCAAGAGCTATAATATAGCTAGTATTCTGACCGTCTAATTCTCTTAATTTTTTAAATGGCTTAATAGCCTCATCGTACTTTTTAGTTGCAATTAACTGGTCCGCCATCATTTTTAGAGCCTCTTCATCCTCTGGATTCTTTGAAAGAGCGACATTCAAGTTTTTTAACGAAAGCTCGGGCTTGCCAATGTTCCAATAACACTCAGCAATTGAAGTATATATTGTTCCAACTTCTGGGTCTAGCTCCAAGGCCTCTTGAAATTCTATTATTGCCATTGCAAAGTCACCTTGATTCATTAACATTTGACCATTCATAAAAAGTTTTAGCGCTTCTGGATCAGGATCTTTTATTAAGTCTTTCGGAGAATTCTTTTTAACAGCTTCTTCAAGAATTGGTGGTTTTGAAGATTGGCAACCATAAAAAATAAGCGTTATGCACAATAGAATTTTTAAGACCCCAGGTTTAAGCGATATCTTATTTGGCAATTGTAACTCCATTTCCACCATTACCCTTAGTAGCATACATAGCTTTATCAGCTTTTGCTATAAGGCTCTCAATATTTTCAGAATGTGTCGGAAAACCAGACATACCTGCGCTAATTGTAAGATTAACCGCGATACCATCTTTTAAATAGGTCTTTTTTGCGATTTTTTTCACAATTTTTTCCGCAAGAGGTTTACACGCATTAATATCCGTATTTACAAGAAGAACAGCAAACTCTTCTCCTCCATATCTCCCAACTATATCAATTGATCTAACATTTTTTGAAATTATTTGACTCACCTCTTCCAAAACATAATCTCCATAGAGATGACCATATGTATCATTAACAGACTTAAATTTGTCTATATCAAAGAAAATTAGTCCGAGCTGCTCTCCAAAACGGCTTGAGCGATCAATTTCTTTTGCAAATCTATTTAGAAACGTTTTGTGATTAAGCAGTCCAGTCAGCCCATCCCTTGACGCAGAACGATTAAGCTGATGATGAATATCCATCCATCCAAGAATTATGCTTGCATTTTCTGATAGCAGCTTAAGCATATCGGTGTCAATTGAGGTAAATGATTTTTTACCTATTCGCTCTAGAGTAATGCTACCAATTGATTTTCCAGACGCTCTTAAAGGAGAGCTCAAAACAGCTGAAAAATACTCTGGACTTTCAAAAGTATCGTCAAATCTATTCATTTCGGGAAATTGATTTTTCCAATCAGTGAGATTTACTATGTTATTATCAATATATGATAAACCAACGATACTGTTGCGAGGATTAAAAGAAAAACCATCAATCACATCCTCATCAAAACCATCAGTTAAAAGAACTTTTAATTCTTCTTTTTCGCTCGATTTAAATGAAATAGTAAGCTTGTCATATTTAAAGATAGATCTACATGTATTTTTAACAGATTTAAAAAAGGCATCAGAATCTGTCTCGGGATCAAAATCCTTAAATAAATCATGAATCAAACTTGAATTCTTGCTTTTTAAATACTGAGATTCTGATTTTCCAATATCAAAAATGCCTTGATTCAATATTTCAATGAAGCTATTAATAACTTCAATATCCTGCGAACTTATCTTTGAAAAATGATCCACAAAAACAAATAAAGCTCCAATAGTATTATTGCCATTTTTAACAGGGAAGCAAAATGCAGATTCGCTACCTTTCCACTTTTCATAACCAATTAATTCATTCCAATTTTCTGGATTTATATCTTTATATTTTACTGTTTTAGGTAAACTGCTATCTAAAACTGAAGATAATAAGGGGTTGTCTAATTTTATGCTAGCTTTGAAAATTTCTTCGGATGATGATTTCAAATTAAACACTTCTGATACTGGATCAATAATATATAAACCGCAAACATAACTTTCATTTATTGACAAAATACCGTTTTTTATATTTTCTAGTAAGGCAGAATATCTTTGATCAATAAAAGGAGATTCTTTAAGTTTTTTGGAATTTTCATTTAGACTCTTAGATCCATTTAAATTTTTTCTAGTTTTTAATAAACCTGGAAAAGCATATGAGGAAATTATTGCTAATAACCCTGCTGAGGAAATACCCTTAATTGTAATTATAAAGGTATTATTATGATGAGGGATAATGAATAATAATTGAATTATTATGAAGAGCGTAATAATAGCGATTTGCTTGTAGATTGACATAATAGAAGATAAAAATCTCTGGGTTTAAATACATTAAATTCAGAGAATTGATTTAGAAAAATAAATAAGCTACTAGCGCTTATTTTTTACTAATTTTATTTTATCATTAAGGTTAATTTTTTCTTTAGAATCTTTTACTTCTTGAGAAGAATCTACTGAAACAAATTCCATTTTATTATCAACAGGTTTTGGAGATTGAGGTATATCTTTTTCAATCGCACTTTTTTTGCTAGAAACTATGTTTGATTGGAATAGAGAATTTGCTTCTGGTGCAATATTTAAGAGTAGATAAACGAAAGAAAAAATAAATACTCCCATCAAAGCTGAATTCTTTGGAGAAAACCCAAAAATGAAATTCCTGCTATCTCTCTTTGTTGGCTTTTGAGGTGTCTTCTTATAAGACTTTATTCTATCAGAAAGGTTTAACATAAAGTTCTCAGAGGTTTTTATACTTTTCTGCTTCCTAACCAATTCAATAGTGTGCCTAACTGAATTCAACAGATTTTCAGCGTCTTTATTCTCTTTAACGTACTTTTCGAATGCCTGTCGCTCTGAAATACTTAAATTATTATCCAAATAATCGGATATCTTATCTTCAAACTCATATCGATTCATTATATATTTATTCTCCTTATTTAAATATAATCTTTTAAATCTTTTTGCAATTGAATTCTAGCTCGATTGATTCGAGACTTAACGGTTCCTAAAGGTACGTCGACAATGTTACTTATTTCATCATAAGGTAATTTTTCAATATCTCTCAAAACCGTGACAACCTTAAAGTGCTCAGGAAGCTTTTCAATCGCTTCAAGTATTTTTGTATTAATAAACTCTGACTCAACCAATTTTTCTGGATTGGGATCGTTTGATGGTGGATCATAATCTCTGTCTTCAGGGCCGAGCTGACTGTTATTTGTTACTTTTCTTGTTTTCTTTTTTCTCAGTTCTGTTTTAGCAAAATTTCCAGCTATAGTGTAAATCCATGTAGAAAATTTTGCTATGCTCTTATAATAATGTTTGTGAGTATAAAGCTTGAGCATTGTGTCTTGAATGATATCTTCAGCCTGATCGCGATCATTAACTAAGCGAAATACAAAATTGATCAACCTATCTTTATATCTTTTAACAAGCTCGATGTATGACTGTTCATCACCATCCTGAAAGCGAGCAATAAGCTCTTCATCTGTAAATTTGAAGGTTTTATTCATTGCTAATTGTTGAATAAATGAACTCTGTGATTGCTGATTTATCATTAACTTTTGATGTTTTTATCTTTTTATCAATAATAGCTAGTTTTCTTAACGCAAAAACAATTTCTTTACTAGAAAAGTTGTATGCAAAGTTTGGAATATTCTTTCGAATACTCGGTGATAATAAACTAAAACTATTTTGCGAGCGATTTGT
>CEWJ01116715.1_pt1 | contig 10778 bp, 9 predicted proteins | sample 350291 | NCBI WGS metagenome assembly CEWJ01 (sample SAMEA2622923, study PRJEB7988) | marine metagenome | isolation source: saline water (ENVO:00002010), including | reverse complement strand
AATTTTTTAGCGGTTTTTCGGATTGAATCCTCATTACCTTTCATGTATTCTAGTATCGTTTTGGTATTTTGTGATATGGTGAATCATCCCCATCATTGAATAGATCGTCATTGACATCCTCTAAGAGATCATCAACTTCAAATCCCTCCTCTATAAGATAGGAACTACCTTTATATATGTCCTCATTAGTAAAGTGAGGTTTTTCCTCTGCTGTTACTACCTCAGACAGGTCACTTGGAACCTGATCCTCATCAAATGAGAATGGGATACCATTTATAAAGTATACTTTACAAACACCTATACCATCAATGGTACGAAACTCTTTGTAAAGTTCAGTCATCTTTTCCATAAAAAATCAACAGGGCATTTGTTTTCTTTCTCTTCTTCCTTCCTCAATCGTTCTTTGATGAGGTTCCATGAGAAGTTTTTGTGCCAGTCTTTGAGCCACAGACTTTGTAGTTGTCGCTTAAGGACTTTCTTAGGGATGGATCGTTTTTCAAGAGTGAATTTGACATCTCTAGTTCTTTGGCTAGAGAATCTAATATAGCAAAGTGGGGATCCTTTTTCGAGCCAGATGTGTTTGTCATATGCCTTGAGTGTAAATCCTAAATTAATAGGTCTTGTCCATACAGAAATGGGAAAAGCACCAGACACTACGTCTAGTCCTAACCTTGTCATTTGTGGATGTTGAAACTGTTCAATCCATACATCGCTGTCTTCTGTCCAAAAACAGTAACCTTGTTTGAATTGTATCTCTGGATGTTCTCCGTCTAACCAACCATCACCTATCATAAAATATTCATCGAAGACATCTTGACCAAGATTAGTCTCCAGATATTTCTCGGTAGATTTATATAGCATACCAAGAGGGAAGCACTGCTTCATTACCCATGTATTTTTGTAATATTCCTTAAAGGCAGGGCACTTGGAATGTCTATAGGTGGCAGGATAATCTTTGAGAGCAGGAGTAGGTGCTTCAAAGTAATCATCTGGAAAGAAATCGAGTTCTCCCTCATCGAGAAAACTCTCTTCACTTCCACCCATTACATAATTGTAAAATATTTTTTTAGTCTTCATCTAAAGCTTTGTCGATGTCAGCATCGAGTTTTGCTTGCTCTCGTGCTACTGCGTCGGTCTGTTGTTTAAATGCTTTACTAACCTTTCTCTTGTCGACCTTTCTTGGTTTGCCTGACTTGTTCTCTTTGATGATAGTAATAGCATCACCAACTGTGACTATCTCTCCTGCTTGTTCATCACGTATCTCTACGCTAAAACATTCCTCAAGAAACATAACCAACTCGACTGTATCGAGTGAGTCTAGTCCTAAGTCATCATTAATTTTACTGTCCCATTTGATAGGTTCAATGTTTCTGTCACCAAGAGTTTCAGCAATAGCAAGTGACGCTACCTCAAGTAGAACATCATCTTGTACTGGTTTGGGGGCATTGCGTAAGATGTCTTTGATCTTATGATACGTTGCCGAATGTGTCATAATTTAATACTTGTAAGATACTTCGTTGAAATTACATGTTGCCCTTACCAATTCTAGAACTCTCTGGAATTGGTCTATCTCGTCACACACCAGTTCAAGTGTTTCAGACTTGTCGCTGATGAGTGTAAATGTGCGTCTTGGAATATCCACTACGCATTCTTTTAGATAGTCTTGTGCTGTTTCCATGGGTCTCCAATATCACTATCCTTATGATAGGATAATGGATATACATTTGGGGTTGACATTGTGCCACTATGACATCTGGCATACTTGATGATGTCAGTAGCATAGTGCTTGATCTCCTCAAGATTAGCATGGATCTCTTTATAGATCTCCATAGCATTCTTCTCTGAGGGTACCCTCTTGACTTTCTCCTCTATGTAGTTTGCTTTCTCTGAGTTGATAAAATCCACCAGAGTTTTAGCTTGGGAGGAGGAAATAGTCATACCAAACATGTGGTCTGTTCCTTTACTATAGTACATTCAAGTCAGAATGTCAATTAAGGTATATACCGTTATTACAGACAATATTGAATCGAGACGATGCGTTCATATTAGCAATGCCAGAGGCACTCATTGTAAAATCATTTGTGTTTATCTGTACATCTGTCGTTCCTGTACTTAGTTCCCAACCTACTTGGCTCTTCTTGGAAACATCCATACCAGAGGGTGCACCACCCTCTATACAATCAATATCGTTACCATGGGCAATGGTCTTACATTTGCCTTGGATTTCTGTAAAACTGTTTCTACCAACGTTGTCATATTGACAACCTTTGACGTTGAATCGGAGATCCCCTGCACTTTCTATCGCAAAGGTACCACCTTCTTTATCCATTCTAATCACACGGTTACCATTGATAACCTCTGTCAACTGTCCACCCGCTGCCATGTCTAGCTTGGAGAAGGTGCATCTCTTGTTGATAGAGTTAGCAATCATTCTGATTTCGTTGTCAGAGTTTATACCAATATTAGATGCTGAATCTATACTGATAGCACCACCTACTTTGAGTTGATACTCCCCTGCCACCTTGTCAAATCGGTCACCCTCTACCTCTGTGTGTAAGTTTCCTTCCACGTTGAGGTGAGCATCACCAATAACCTGAATGATAAGTTTGTCCTCTTTTTTATTTTTACCGACCTTGAGGGTGGTCGACCTGTCACTATTTAGGTTCAAATCACGTGAACTGATGACATATGTGTCAGATTCTTCGTCCATCTCAAAGATAGAACCAGTCTTACCATTAATAAATCGGATTCTTTCACCATCCTTTGTATTATCAAACTCCATAACATGACCAGCTGAGGTCACTGTTATCCAGTTCTTAGGATAGTTGGTAATATGCTGAGGATTATCATTACTCTGCTCATTACCTTCAAATATATTTGTGTTGGAAGTGTCTTGTCTTGCCATTAGTATCCGTAACCTCCTCCACCTCCACCTTGTTGTGGTGGTGGGTTGCTTGGTGGGTTATTCTGTTGTGGTGGTGGTGACTGCTGTGGTGGAGTGCTTTGTGTTGGTGGATCTACTGTAACAGGTGTTGATTCAGTTTCAATAGGTGTTGTAGCTATTGATGTTGTACCTCCTGATGGATCTGATATACCTGTTGGTTCGTCCTTCATCTCTGCCACTGCTCTGTCTGGAGGATGACCCACACAGTCAATATAAGACTGAGTTTCAAATATCTCTTTGAACCTACTAGGTCCTACGTACTGATATGTAGGAACTATCTCAGCACCATATCCATCTGAGTCCTCAACAGTTGGTTGAATGAACCCTATGGTTTTTGTTGTGATAGTAGGTGTAAGTAATCTACCTTGATTATCTACTGAGACATCACCAACCTCTTTCTCACCAACTTTTATCTTAGGTTTTTTGTATCCCTTACCTACGTTTATTATGTCGATAGTATCTAAGACTGGTATGATATCCTCACACTGTGCATATAATGCTGTTGCGTTCGATGGAATAGCAAGATCAAAGAATACAGTTTCTGGGTTCAGTACAAATTTATATTTACCACCAGATGTCTGTATCTTCAGACCATTAGGAATGAAGTCTTCTTTATTCAAGCTAGCAAGAGCAACTAAACCAGTATTATTGTAGTTGTAATCCATAATCTGTAGTATACCTACATTTGGATCTCCATCCTCTTCTTGATAGAAAATAATTTCTCCTACATCAGCGAAATCATTTAGTTCTACGTTGTCTATGAGGAAGAACTTCTGCTCACGAGGGCAGTATGTATTGTCTGGGTCTAGTCCATAACCTACGCCTGGTTTATTAACTCGTATCTTCTCTATCTGTCCATTCTTGATGATAGGTGTAAGGTCTGCTCCTGTTCCCTCTGGTTCATTACATGAGAACATTGCTCTAACCTTAGCAGTGGTGTTGATTCTGGATCCTTTATTTCTCATTAACACACCAACCATAGATCCTATGTCATCAATGATAGGTAATGCTTTGATAATGGTTGTTGACTGTGCATTGTCAAAAATTAATTCTGGGAAGCATGGTTTCTTAAGTCTGTTTTTTGGACTACAGTTGAGAGTAGAGGAGTTGATCGTACCATCTGATGCACGTATAGGATAAACACTGTCGAACTTCTCTACTAAGCTCTTACCCTTCTCAAATGTCTTCTCTGATACACCTGTGCCAGGTGCACCAACTTCTGCGAACTCACCATTCTTTGTATTAAATGCTTGCTTAACAAATTTACCACCAATTAATTTTTGTACTGGCACCCATCCACGTGAGTTAGGTATAGCTGTGCCCACCAACTGTGTCTTACCATCTTTGAGTGCTGCTTTTGCTGCGTCACTATACTGACTTGCCTGTTTCTTCTGCTTATCTGCTTCACTTTCCTTAGCACCTGATCCTGTCTCAAATGTTGATAGTCCAAGAGCACAAGATAAATCACCTTCGCAAACTAAATCAATCAAGTCAAGAATCTTATTAGATATACCTTGGATGATATTAGCATTACCTTTGATAGCACCTAGAGCACCCTTTAAAATACCAAGTGCGGTATCTATACCCTTCATCAACTTGTCCATCAATCCACCAAATAGATCAGAGAATATATCTTTTGCCAAGCATAAAGCAGCATCAAGTGCTTGTTCGACGAGATCTTTTAATAAACCACCAATGACATCAGCTAACTCATTGAAGATTTGTTTGAATAAACAATTAACTAGATCTCCTATGTTCTTGAGTTGATCAACAGCAGGATCTAATAGGTCAGGATCAGGTATCTTGATATCATTAATAGTATCTTGGATCTCTTTCTGTACCTCTTTCAATACAGTTCCCTTGACATTACCTAGAATACCACTCATAAATCCCTGTATCCTATCCTGTACTGCCTCTATCTCTCCTGCCAAATCCTCTATCTTACCAGTATTCTTATTGATAAACTCACCTATATCATTCTTTTCTATACCTCTAGCAAACTTTAGGAACTCAGCAGTAGCACCTTTAATCTTAACGTCAGCAGGAGTACCACATTTACCATTGCCCACATGTATAGTATACTTCTTTCTCTTGTCGGCAGCCACCATTGCTTCTGTTGCCTTCTGTGCCTCACCACGTGGGTTTATAGTTGATACTGTGTTATCATCCTCTTCTCCATTCTCTTCTGCTTGTACATTGTTATTATTTTCATCTTTAGTGGTTGTGTCAGCAGTACCGCCAGGTATACCTCCACCTGTACCATGTTTCTTTGGATCATAATCTGGAGCAAATACTTGTTGATATCCTCTATTTGTATCCTCTGCTACCTTTGAGTATGTTCCTTTGGGGTTTTGATCACTGATACTACCCATGATGACTGGTATCTGTGCACTGGATCCATCCATAAAGAATCCAACTACCCAACTACTGACCTGTAACTGTTGAATAGAACCCATGCCACTTCTCATGGCATATACCACAGGCATAACACAAGATGCCCATGGTAGATCTTTTGTCGGTAGTACAGTTTTGTCTGGGTTGTGATACCCTACAATTCTTACTTTGACCTTACCTGTATAATCATAATCTTTTGCATTCGCACCCGTATACTCTGGATCAGACCCGTCGTTCTCGACTTGTCCTATCCACCAATTAAATCCATCCTTACCGATGGCATGTGCAGCACTTTCTAAATTCATGCTAAGTTATCTCTATACAAGGTGACTCTGGTAGACATCATATCCCTCTCAGATACAAACTGTCTGTATATCTTTCCTATTATGTATTTACCACTAATTTTTTCCTCCTTATCTCCAGATCTTGCGTTAAATTTATTAACGTCTACAACCTGACCTACCTTTAAATCTTGAGCACCCTCATACTCAAAAGTAGCAGACTGATTAAAGAACATTTGATTCCTTATCATAGACTGTGATAGTTGTTTTGTCAAATCTTGAGTGTATGTACCCTCGGTGTACATGGCAGTGTCCATGACTTTAGACATGATTCTAGTGGGTCTTCCTCCATCTAAATCTTTACCACCAAATTTTTTATAGAAGCTTGGCAATGGTCTTTCGTTTAATTTCTTCATTGTCGGATAGAAATCATTAATGAAGAATGGTATCTCTTCATACTTAAAATCTTTCATATCTAGGGTGAATGTTGTACTAGCATAACTACCAAGATTAATACCACGAAAAATATCACTGGTTCCACTGACAGTAAATCCTTGAATGTTTATATCGTTATTACTATCCTCTATAGGGTCTTGATCTTCTCCCATCTCTATTAGATTGACATTGATGATTCTTGACACACGTTGTTGAACTAAACGATCCATAGATCTAAAGTTGTAACCATCAACATTTTCAAAGAACAGATATCCCGCACTCTTATCACCACTACCAGCCTCTTCTATAGATCTCCAAGCTAACCAACTAATAATAGTATATGGATCCCAGTACGGACTGACAAATGACAATTTAGTTGTTGCGTTGTCAACTATAATTCTCTTCCTACTTTTTAGATCTCCTTTTATTAGATCTTCTACCATATTATGCGTCTTAGCACCACCACCTAGACCAAACCTTCTTGATATTTTTGTAGCACTATTTCTTACAGCATCTATACTGACACAATATAACATTGCTGATGACTGTTTTCCATCTTTTATAACACGATCTTTAACATCATATACAACCAACTCTTGTTTAATCATATTGCCTTCTGGAACTCCAGTAGCATCATCTGTCCACACCACCTCTACTGGTTCCATACCCACAAGTCTATTCAATATTTGTATTGGATCATTATTGGTGTCGTTAATCTTGATCATCACCAGACAATTAGACATGGTAATGTCTTCAATGTAGTGTAACTCTAGTAAATGACTAGAGGTCAACTCTATGACACTAAAACCGTCAGTACCAGTCTCATCTACTGATGCTACTCCTATACTTAATTTAACTAATCTAAAATTACCTTTCTTCATACTACATCATGTGGGGTCTCTCCCCCTTGAACTGACTTTACATTACCAAGAAGAAACTTACTAACTTCTAACTCAGTTGGTGCCATAGCACCTTTACTGGTCATGTCAGGACTAAACGAAGACCCTATTGTTAATGCGGCTGCTTTTAGTTTCGACTCCAATGAAGATGAACTGTTTTGCTGTAGAGCATCATTCACTGTGATCTGATTATTTTCTGCCATCATTATCTCATTTTGCTCTATGACTTGGTTGGTAAGACTGTTTATATCTTGTTTATTATATTGAGATCCTACGCTAGCTATTGATGTACCACCTAGTATCTGATTCAGTATGCTAGAGGTTGTACTAAACGCATTTGCTGTTGAACTTTTGAATATATTTTTAGCAGACTCAGCAACGTTTTTAATTGAGGTTCTAGTCTGATCATAATGTTCATTTGCTGATGCAGAGATAGTGTCTGTGGTTTCAAGAGAAGGTCCTCCTGAGTTCATAGATTTTAGTAATGCCTCATTTTGTTGTCTACGTCTTTGTAATCCTGTGACAGCAGCACCCATAGGCGTTTGATCACTCACGCCATGATCCTTATCTTTAGCAAGATTGAACATGTTTGATACTGTAGAGAATATACCTCCTCCCGCTATCAGTTGTTCACTGTTCTTGAAACTACTATTTGTAGTAGTCTCCTCCTTTTCCATAGATGGTTTTGGAACACCAAATGCCTCAGTTATATTTGATATCTGACTCTTAGCAGCAGTAAACTCTGGTGAATCTGGCATTGATAACTTAGACAATAGACCACCTAAACCAGCTGCCACTGCTTTTAATGGTAATGCCATAGCAGATGCTAGAGCAGATTTGTATTTGTCTAATCCTAAATCTTCAGCAAACTCTGAAGCAACGTTACTCTCACCATCTAGTCCTAAATCTTCAAGAGATCTAACTTTACTGTGATCTGGTGGTGTGGATCCTCTCCCGCTAGGACTCAATGCATTCATCATTGGAGTGGCAGGATTAACAAAACCACCCTTTGCTAGTTTAACATCAGGTGTTTGATTAGGTTCAACATTAGGTTTGTTGTTGGAGGGAGCTTGTACAATAGTAGCACCATCCTTTCCATCTTGACCAGGTGCACCATCTTGACCATCTGCACCATCTTTGCCATCCTCTCCAGACTCAGCAGTCTCTTCTATAACTTCCTCATCCTCTTGACCCTCTTCCATTTCAATCGGTGCATCAAGATCCATGATTGGCAGTGAACCAGGACTGATGAAGTTAGCAAATTTCTTTAGTGTTGTTCTAGCTTTAAGTATCTCATAACCATTCAATAAATCTTTTCTTATCCCACCCGTCTGAGAATCATCTCTCTTATCTGCCTCTACTATTGACTGTATATTCTCTGCTAATAAGAAGTCCTTATACTTGTCCTCTTTAAACATCGCATTGAGCATCGCATTACGATCCTCAAATAAATTTGTGAGATCACTCAGTACAACATGTACGTCTTCTAAACTAGGAAATTCTTTTAATGGATCCATTATAACTCACCATATTTGCCTGAGAAATTATTAAGACCAAAAACTGGCTTTCTTTCGACCTTCTTGTGAACTACTTGTGTTACTGGAACAGGAATAATCTGTTGGAGTGGGATAGGTAGTATAACTGTGGCTACCTTTGTCATACTGTTCATACCACTTCTGTTAGGTTCCAACCCTGATGCTTTGGCAGGAGAGAAGGAAGGACCTCCCATTGATCCATTACTTGTTGGCCACTTGACAGTATATTGTAACGGGTGACCATATGAAGCAGCAAGACTAGGACCTCCGTCACCGTCACTAGATGGAGGTACGACATTGCCTAATTTAATTAAATGTGCATATGGTAATGGATCTCCTGCTCCACCATATCTAGTTGAATCTTTCTTAGTATCAAATTCAAAATGTAAGTGAGGACCTGTAGAACTTCCTGCACCAGGATCTCCTTTAGCACCACCTGTCTTTGCCAAAACCTCTCCCGCAAAAAATTCACCAGATTTTTTTATGAACTGACTTAGATGAGCTATACGCATTTGTATCCCAGATGAGGGCAACCAAACATCCATCAAGTTGCCATAACCACCATATCTTCCTGATGCTAAGATCTCACCATCTTCAGCAAAACCTACGGGTGTGCCAACGGGAGTTCCAACATCTACACCACCATGGGGTTTTGATCTTCCTTCAGTTGATCCATAGTAATCAGTAATATTAAAACTGCCCACACTACTAGCAGACACTTGTTGTGTAGTATCAGTCGTTGTATTAGTAGTGGATAGTGTCTCTGTTATTGTCTCTGCTTGAGCTGGTTTATTGAATACCGCATTGAGGATCCCTATTATAGGATTAGAAGCAGTTAAAGCTCTAGTAGCATTATTCTTTACAAATGAAGCAAGTTTATCTGTGACCTTCGTACCACTAAACACCTTTGGAATTTCACCGCCAGGAAATAGTCCACCTAACTTAGATGCCTCTGATGCTATTTTTTGTGACTCTGTACTAGGAGTTGGTAATGTGCCAAGGAATCCTTTTGTGACTCCTAACATCATAGCACCTACTTCTTTGAACAAGGAACTCATCACATTACCCATCTTAGAATGTGGTATGACAAGTTCTCCCTCTCCACCTTCACCAATTATTGCCTTTGTTGGACGTGTAACTTCACCACCTTCAGCAAATAAGAATCCTTTTTTACTCTCTCCATCATACTCGCCTGTCTCTTCATTGAATGCTGCGTATGGATCTTGTCCACTGAGCACTTGAAGAAGTTCAAATATAGTTAGACCCCAACCCGCAATTTGTGATACAGTAGCAGCAATGCCAGGTATCGCAGCACCAACACCAGTAACAGATGCAGGAGCAGTTGCTAGAGTCGTTGCGTCAGCAGCAAAATCCATGGCAGCAAGACTACTACCGACCCATCCTTTCCAACCGCCCATCTTGTTATAACGAGCAATATCATTAGCTGACAATGCCATACTCGCTACTGGAATAGCTCTTCCAGATCCTTTGCCCAGAACCTTACCGACGTTCTTGAACATCTTAGATTTCTGCACTTTCTTGATGACATCCTCAGTGGCAGATAATATAGTTCCTCTATTCTTCCAAGTGCTTCTTATAGCTCCTAGACCTTTCTTTCCTAAGTTTACGCCTTGTTTGACCTTATCACCAACAAATTGTCGAGCAACTTTAGCTTTGTCAGCTACAAAATTCTTACCTTTATTGATCTGATTACCAATTCCCTGTCCAAGTCTATTCGCCTTTCCTACTATATTGTCTTTGAACTTGCCTATGTTCTTAGGGTTCATCCACTTGGGTAACTTAGTTCCGTATATAGATTTCTTTCCTAATGAAGGTGCACCACCAAGTCTCTTAACGCCAGCTCGAACATTACGTACGAATCTACCGATCTTGGTTCCCTTACCCTTATTCTTAAATCTAACCTTTTTCTTAGGTTTAAGTCTCTTTCTTAGTCTAAATCTGTTTTTCTTTTTATCCTTACCATCTGCATCTCTTTCTGCCTTCGCCTTGCCAATCGTGACTCTCTGCTGTTGTATCTGAGTCATTACAAAGAATTTCTTCCTATTTCTCAGATAATCTATATACTCCATCTCAGTGTCGAGCATCTTTTTAGCTGTACGAGTCATCTCACCTGATACAGGCAAGAGTTTAACTCCTAACATCTTAGAGATAGCACGACGATTCATCTTCTCTTACGTGATTGACGCTCCTTTTCCATACGTTCCCTTTCATCTTTTAACCATTTGGCAAGCATATTGACGTATATGTCACGCTCCCAAGGGATCATATT
>CEWJ01028670.1_pt1 | contig 10805 bp, 11 predicted proteins | sample 350291 | NCBI WGS metagenome assembly CEWJ01 (sample SAMEA2622923, study PRJEB7988) | marine metagenome | isolation source: saline water (ENVO:00002010), including | reverse complement strand
GATGGGATAAATGACAATGAAGATACTAACACAGAACAAATTGTTGTTGTCAATGATAATGATGGTGATGGAATTTCAGATGAGGATGATGATGACGACGACAATGATGGCGTGATTGACACATTAGATTATTATCCATTTGACCAAACCGAATCTAGCAACTTCGACGGAGATGCTGTTGGGGACAATGCAGATAGTGACGATGATAACGATGGATATCCAGATTCAGAAGATGCATTTCCCTTCAATTCCGCCGAGTGGTTTGATACAGACAATGACGGAATAGGCAACAATGCAGATGATGATGACGACAATGATGGGATCTTAGATGTTGATGATGCGTTTCCTACCAACAACCAATCCTCACTTGATTTCGACCGTGATGGAATGCCTGACGAATTAGACTTTGATGATGACAATGATGGTGTTAATGATATCATTGACCCATTCCCACTCGATAGTAGTGAATGGCAAGACACTGATGGTGACGGAATTGGCGATAATATGGACACTGATGACGATAATGACGGCTTTATTGACTTTTTAGATCTCGACCCGGATTATGCTGGCTTCACACCTAGCGATGAATTAATCCAAAATAATCAAGATAAAAACTCTGATTCTTCGTCAACAATTGCCGGCAACAAAGCATTACTGCTACTGTTCACCACAACAATATCCATGGGGTTAATATTTGGGGCAAGAAGGTTCGTAAACAAAAAACCTTCAACACTGAATAACAACCAAGACACAGTTGGCACAATGATGGAGGAGAAAACATGAGTACTATGAAAAAATTGCTTGATTTAGATCTGCGCGGTATGCTCAACCCAAAATTCTGGTTACTGGTAGTACTAATCTCGCATACGATAATCGGTACCTTAGTACCCCTAGTAACTTCCAAATCCGATAGCGTTGAGTTTCAAGCAGCATCATACGGATTAGTCATCTCAGTAGTGTTAGCAAGCATTTACTTCCTAACCGAAGGTCAAACACAGGCAAGGCTTACTGCAACCACCGCAGGTGCCACCTTGGTTTGGATTCTGGTAACGCTGATCGCCAATCCAGCGAATAATTTTGACCTAAGCGTAAACTTTGAACCACCATTTCTCTACAAATTCTCCTTCGATGTTGAACTGGCGCCGCCAATTATTCTTTGGGCAATGCTCACCTTAGGTGGAATTGCTTACTGGAACTGTGATGAACAATCTAGTAGCGATGAAAAAGAAACAACTACCGAGCAATTGTAATAATGCTCAAGTTATTTCCAACAAATCATTTAACATACAGCCAATTGTAGGAACATACATGGCTTCGGACCGAGTAGAGTCAATGGCTGAAAAGTTGAATTTGACAAAACAACGACTGAGTAATCTTTCGCAAAAATTTGCGGAAAACACAAAATCAATGATCAACAAAACCAATCAATCCATCAAAACCGGGGTGGCAAAACATAAAGAAAATCGTCAAAAGAAAACTCAGGAAAGAATTTCCGCAACAAAAGAAGATATTGCCAAAGACGGTTTGATGGATGATGTGCCGTCTATGGTAACATTGCCAGAGTATGAAGACGAAAAGCTAGAAATTGTTGCTGAACAAAATGATAACATGATTTCAATTGTCGAGGAAATGCAGCGATTATCAGAGCGTTTAGATTCAGTAGAAAGAAGATTTAGGAATATGGGAAATCCAAAGGGGAAAAAATCTCGAGAGCCGATGCCTAAACCACTTAGTGATGGAAATTCAAAAATTGAACCTTCTCCGGTGATGCGTGAGGTAATTCACTTACTGGGTGCGTCACTTGTGTGGATTGTAGTTTTATTCGGCATAGACAAATACCTATCAGACAATGCAATATTAATCGTCGATAGTTACCCTGCTGAAATACCAATATGGGGGATTGGAGCGCTGACATGGTCATACTATCTACTCCAAAGATTAGGCAAATCATCAAGTGCATTACAACTTCCGAAATTGTTAATGTTTCAGACCTCTATCGCTGTCGGTATAACAACAACATTTGGGCTCATGGTTAATGATGAAACTATGACAACTGTATCAAATGTTTGGATCTGGGGTACCGTTATTGCAGTCGGACTTTTGTTTGCCTCAAGTATGATTGCGTCAGCATGGACCTCAACCAAAAAACTAGTCGGATTCAAAGGAGACTAGTACTAATCAACAATTGATTGTGGTGATTTTGACAAATCCTTGACGATATTCTTTTGATGTGATTCTACAGTTCCACCACCAATTTCAAGCAACTTAGAATCTCTCCATAGGCGCTCGACGTGATATTCGCCGACATAGCCATATCCACCCAATACCTGAATTGCTGAATCGGCTATTTCCTTAGCTGCGGTTGACGCAAATAGTTTTACACCATCAGAATCAAGTCTATGCCCAGCCTTTCCAAGAGTCAAGTTAGCTGCAGTATCGTAGATATAAGAACGCATTGCTCGGTATTTAGCCCATGAATCGCCAATGTGCTTTTGAATCTGACCGAAATCTCTAATTTGGCTTCTAAATGCTGTTCTATCTGTGGCATACTGATTCATTTCAGCCAAACATCTCCTTGCTATACCCAAAGACATAGCGGCTAAAGTTAACCTTTCAATCTCGAGATTGCACATCATATGAATGAGGGATTCGCCAGGTAATCCAACCAAATTTTCTGCTGGCAATATGCAATCATCAAACACTAATTCTGCGGTATTTGATGCTCGCATGCCTGTTTTGTCATATATTTTCTGACCAACAGAATATCCTGGCATTCCTGCTTCAACCAAGAAGGTTGACAACTGTACTCTACCTTTGTCATCGGTTCCTGTGCGAGCATAAACCCATACAACGTCTGCCGGTGTTCCAGTTTCATCCAAACAGCCGTTAGTAATCCACATCTTTCTACCATTGAGTTTCCAGGTTCCATCACTCTGTTGCTCAGCAGTCGTTGTTAGTCCTAAAACATCGGTCCCGGCATCTGGTTCTGACATAGCCATTGCGCCAATCCACTCACCCGAGCATACCTTAGGCAAAATTCGCGCTTTTTGATCTTCATTGCCATTAAACGCAAGATTGTTGACGAATAACATTGCGTGAGCCAGATAGGCTAGGGCAAACCCAGGATCGGAAGCTGATAATTCCTCGTGAATTATTGCACATGCCGTTGCATCAAGTCCTGCACCACCATATTCTTCTGGAGCGCTAATGCCCAATAGACCTAGTTCCCCCATTGATTTTAGCAGATCCAAATTAAATAACTCGTTCTTGTCATGATGAAATGCTTGTGGTTCAACATTTTCTTCTACCCAGTCTCTAATCATTGAACGAAGCATTGAGTGTTCTTCACTAGGATTTGCAATGTCCATAACTGCCACCAAAGCAGGCCAAAAGGTCGCCCCTTTTGACAATTTGTAGAATTATCTGCCAAAAATTCGGCGCTTTTTCTTACTTTTACCACGTTTGTTATCGCTATCTCTAGCCGACCGTCTGACTTCATCTTCCATGCCAATTGAAGGTCTAACTCTAGTCGATTGCGGGGCACCCATCCTACGAATTCGTGGAGGAGGTCCTCGAGCAGTGCGTTTTACGCGTCTTATTCTTAATTCATTACTGTGATTTTGCTTTCTTGAAATCTTTCTAGCCCTTCTACCAACATGCCGGAGATGACCATTGAAGACTTTGGGTTCTGCAACTGGATTATCATTGGATATACCGGCCTGTTCCAAAACCTGCTTAGCTAGTGATTTCGGTGACTGGTTGGTAACAACCTCGTCGACTATTCTAGTTGCTAATTTGGCAAATGATTCATCGTCTTGAACAATAGGCTTTGGTTTGATTTCGAAACTTACTTCATCAATATTTGAATCATCATCTGAAAGCTCGTTTATTACCGATTCGGCAAAATTGTTGCTTAGTGACTCTTGCTTACGCTCCACATTATGCACCCCATCAGTGCGAAATTTGCAGTTTTGGGTATAAATATACCTAAATTTGAATGCTGAAATACTCGTTTTCGGTATTTACCAGTGTTGGCCAATTGTTCAAATTGGCGTCCAAATACCCATCGCTCTGGCCACACACCAGCCTGACCTGCCCTCATACACACCAAGGGCGCCCCCAGCAAACAATCCAATCGTCGATGAAATTGTGAACCAATTAGATGGAACCAAATCAAGCAGCAATAGACTGGCAGCAATGATACCCATAAGCAGCGAAATTGAGCCACCTACAAGTCGTAAAAACCGTCCCCTAGAATCGATGTTGCATTCTCTAGCCATGGAAGTAAAACTTTGTCTATTGATATAAAGCATTGTTTTGTAGTTATTTTACAACAAATCATATACTTCTATCGTGAGGGTTTACCATGTCATTTAGGGCCTGTATGTTTTGTCACAGCATTAGGATTTATCCATACCTTGGCTTTATGACTGGACAACAATACCAATGTCAAGATTGTGATGAAATATCTCCACTGGTGCTTGAATTTGACACTGAAGAAGACTATTCCGCCTTCCTAGCAGAATTAGAAGAGGAGTGATTACTGGTGGATGTATTATCACATTGGTTGTGGGGAATGGCAGTCACGCACGGTAAAATCAAAGGTAGATTCTCTGGCGCAATGGGCGTTATACCTGATCTCATGGCCTTCTTGCCAGTAACGATAATTTCGCTTTTTACTGGTCATAGAAATCCACGCGTTGATGATACCACTACCACTGAAGATTTTCACCCACTTTCGTGGGAAATATATCAATGGAGCCATAGTGCAGTCACAGTATTAGTATGTTTTTTAGCGACGTGGTGGTACTTAGAAAAATATGGCACACCAAAACTCCTCAGCAGATTCTATCTTGCAACTATGAGTGCAAAACAACAAGCTTTCTTGATTTGGCTACCTTGGTTGTTAAACATCATTACTGACATTCCCTCACACACGGCACAATTTTTCCCAACCCCCGTGTTTCATCCGTTCTCCGATTGGAAATATGATGGTACAAGATGGTCGACACCATCGGTGTGGTTCACCAATCTTGGAATCTTACTATTTGTTTGGGCCATTATGATTGTTTTAGAACGAAGGCGAAAAGCAAATCCCAACATTATCGCACGATAAATTAATTGTTTTATTACTCGACAATTGTAAGATTTCCCATCCACATATTCAAGACTGTTAAACCAACCCTCTAAGCATGGCAGGGCTTGAATCACTGCATTGGATTAGTCGATTTATCGACGAAACTCCAGGTGATCCAGAGCACGGTGGTAAGCCACGGCAAGTACCCGGTGCGTGTTATTCGCAAGTACAGCCAACAAAACCACCAAATGCTAAACTCCGTCTTTGGTCAGAGGAGATGGCAACACAACTAGGAATCGAAGAAGGGGATGATTTTGTTCTTGGTGGTGGCGATATTTTACCAGGAATGCAACCTTATGCCCAACGGTACGGCGGTCATCAATTTGGCAATTGGGCACATCAATTAGGTGATGGAAGAGCGATTACGCTTGGAGAGGTGCAACTTTCTAACGAAATTCTTGAATTACAATTGAAGGGTGCTGGAATAACTCCTTACTCACGGTTTGCAGATGGGAAGGCAGTTCTTCGCTCATCAATCAGGGAATTTTTGTGCAGTGAGGCTATGTTTCACCTCAATGTACCAACTACTAGAGCGCTTAGTTTAGTGACTACCGGTGAAATGGTTGTTCGAGACATGATGTATGATGGTAATCCAGCACCAGAAATAGGTGCGGTAGTTTGCCGTGTGGCGCCCAGTTTCATTCGATTTGGCAGCTTCCAAATTCACACCGCCGACGGTAATTATGATATCTTGAAGATGCTACTCAGACATACGATTAAGCATCATTTCCCCGACCATTCAACCGACAGTGATGAAGGAATTCTCAAATGGTTAAACAAGATTGCTGAAACTACCGCCGAAATGATTGCACATTGGATGCGAGTGGGATTTGTCCACGGTGTTATGAATACTGATAATATGTCGATACATGGGTTAACTATCGATTACGGCCCATATGGCTGGCTAGAAGATTACGACCCAAACTGGACACCTAATACAACCGATTCATCCACTCGACGTTACCGCTATGGTCAACAAGCACAAATTGGTGCTTGGAATATCGCCAGATTGGCAGAAGCGATTGCACCGTTGATGGACGATGTTCAATCCTTGTACTCAGTTTTGGAACATTTTGAAAATAAATATATTCAGTTTCAAAACTCTATGTGGTCAGAGAAATTAGGCATTGATGACTTCAAGGAATCTGATGAAGCCATGATCATTGAATTAGATTCAATTTTGCAGAAAGTTGAAACAGATATGACTATTTTCTTTAGGATGTTATCGCACATAGAAAAGCCCGATATCGAACTATTATCTGAAGCATTTTACGATAGTGAGAACATACCAATCGATGAATGGAATGAGTGGTTAAGTAAGTGGTGGCAAAGAGTAGGTGGGAAACCAAACCGAGAAAATATGTTGCGAGCTAATCCAAAATATGTCCTCCGCAACTGGATGGCTCAACTGGCTATTGATGCTGCTGAAAAGGAAGATTACTCGGTTTGCAATGAGCTTTACAACTTACTAAAGAACCCATATGATGAGCAAATTGAGTTCGAGCAAAAGTGGTTCGTTAAACGACCAGAATGGGCTAGAGAGCGAGTTGGATGTTCGATGTTGTCCTGCTCAAGTTAAGTAAGCAAGTCCTCACTAAAGTGTTAAATCAATCTTCAATAAGCCAACGCCATGGCTGAGGAACCACCTTTTATTTACCAACATTAGTCGTTTTTGGCGATTCCTAGGCAAGTAGTAAAAGACTCAATTGCATAACTGCAGCACCAAATATCGCTCCCACAATCATGTGCTTAGGCCTATTTTGTTCCATTGCCTGCGGAATTAATTCCTTGTATGCGACAACAGTCATAATTCCTCCAACAAATGCAAGCGAACAACTAATCATTATCGGGGTTAAAACTGATTCTAGTACCAATAATGCGAACAATGCTCCCAGTGGCTCGGTTAATCCAGTAGCCATGGCAATTAGAGTAGCTTTTAGTCGTCCACCATTACCTGCTTGAATTGGGGCTGCAACTGCAATGCCCTCTGGTATGTTGTGCAACGCGATCGCCGCCATCAAAATAACTCCATATTGAGCATCTTCAAGCACGGCAACTCCCATTGCTAATCCTTCAGGGAAATTATGGATCGCTAATGCGATAGCCGTTAGTATTCCGGATTTATACAGTTTTCTTTCCCTCGTTAATTCGACGTCTTTCTCTTCTCGAGAGGTGTAATGACTGACCACATAGACAATTCCAACGCCGATTCCAAATGAGATCGTTATCGGAATGAAGCCAAATTCCAATGCCCTTTCAAACCACAAATCAAACAGTGATACAAGCAGCATTACTCCAGCAGCCATTGCCAATAAGAATGCCATCAATTCCGCAGTAATCTCTTTCAAAATAAATACAATCAATCCACCAATTCCGGTGGCAAGACCTGCTAACAATGCTAAGATGAATGGATAAACCCATGATGAAGATTCTCCTTCAAGCCCCTGAATCTGAATCAATGGTTTATCCGCACTATTGTGTCCACCCTGCGAGGCAACAATTTGTAGAACAATTTCTGTTGTTAAACCAAGTCCGTCTTGGTGAACTATACTCGCAACATCACTTTGCCGGTGATACTCTTCGTATTGCCAGCCATAGAATCCAATTGTTGTAATACCTTTTTGATTGAAAGAACGATGGTCACTATTACCATTCTCGTTTAATGTTACTGTGGTTGAGTAAGCATCCCATCCATCGCTTAGCACCATATTGTTAATTTTAGAAATTGGTTTTATTAGGTCCTCATTTGAAGAATCTATTCCAAGGGTACCTAATCCCTTTTCAGGATTCAAATTTGTCGAGTCGAGATTGATGTAAAGATCTAATTCTTCCATTTCATCAAGATGTGCGTCTATGTATGCCTGACTTCCCAGCAATCCCAATTCTTCACCACCCCAAGTAGCAAATTTTACCGTTGATTGTAACTCCATATCACTTAATTGCGATGCAACCTCTAACAATTGAGCAACCCCTACTGCGTTATCTACTGCGCCCGGACTGATGTAAACAGAATCATGATGAGCACCGATTAATATCTCTCCATCACCGCTGCCGGGTAACTCACCAGTTACAACTTGGACTGTTCTAGTGCCAACATTATTGCCTTCCCAAAATCCATCTAAAGATGCGAATAACGTTGCATCATTGGCTGCTTGATCAATAAAATCATGAAACGTTTCCGCCACGCTTTCAGAAATGTAGATGAATGGAATCAGGGAATCTGCATATTCTCCTCCATAGGCTTCAGGAAATGGAACGGTTTTCCCATTTTCCTGCACCGTCACGGAACGAAAAGGCGGAGTTTCTACCCCTTCGGTATAAATCATAACAACCGCTGCATTTCTTTCTATAGAATCCTTGTATATTTCAGCTAGCGATCTGGAATTATCATAATTAATCATTATCGCTAAATCAGTCATGTCACCAATAGCTGAGAATTCCGTACTGGAGCCATTGCCAGCAAAGGTTAACATGTTGTCATGTTTATGGATAGAACCAGAATAACCTAAAAATGTGAATTTTTCAATGTGATTTAAATCTCCAGTTGATTCAATTGCTACCCTTCCCGTTCCTGCGCTTCCATCCGGCAAACCAGGCACATTTTGTGCACCTTGTTCTAATTGTGCATGCATCAAAATTTGATGATCTTCCGGCTCAGCATCAACAAACCACGCTCCAGTAACTTGAAATTCTTCAACCTGAACATTACTCAGACCAATTTGAGTAAATCTGTCCATGATGTATGTTGTGGCCATGGTCTCTTCTGCAGAGCCTGCGACTCTTGGACCCATGGAAGAGATTGCATTAATATCATTCATGATTGAATCATCATCGATGGAAAATGAAAGTTGTTCATCGTCATGTAATACAAAGCCTAAAGTTAAGCTTGATAGTAATACTATCCCAGAAATTACGCCAACTATAGTCAGCCCATTTTCCGATATTACTCCCATGGTCATTGGCATGTGTCTCCATATCTAAGTTTTAGGATATCCTAAAAATTCAAAATCAATCATTCTTGAATTTTTTAGCTCTGTAGTCGATTGAAATCTGTAGTAATGTGATTTATCCAAATACAGGGAACTAAGCAAGTTATCAAATATTAGCAGAAGAAGTTCAACCCATGTCAATTCACGATGATGTGTTTGCTAGGATTCAATCTCTACTCGAGGATGAGGATGATTGGGTATCTGCCATGTCAACTGTGGTCTGTGAATTACACAACTCATTCGAGCATTTTCACTGGACAGGCTTTTATCGAACTGTTGAGCCAAACTTATTGAAAATCGGACCTTATCAGGGCGGTCATGGATGTTTGGTTATTCCATATGACAAAGGCATATGTGGCGCTGCCGCAAGAACCGGAACAACTCAGGATGTGCCAGATGTTCATGCAAGACCAGAACATATTGCCTGTAGTTCAACCACGCTGAGTGAAGTTGTTGTGCCGATTAAAAGTTCAACCGGACAAGTCGTTGCAGTTCTTGATTTAGATTCGGATCTACCGGCAGCATTTTCCCCATCAGATATCTCGTTCACTGAACACCTTTGTCAATACTTAGGTGCTAAATATTTCTAATTATCAGGTGTCATGATGACTAATCAATTTGTTGATTTGGAGAAAAATCAAATTGCAAAACTTGAGCATGAATCAAACCATAAATTGCCAATTTGGTATCATACACTATACACTGATGGTATTCATCCAGACGCTAGATTTCCACGTGAACGATATACAAAATTAGTCAACCAACTCCAAGCACCTCAACACACTGATAAATTTATCATAAAACAGCCAATAAAAGCATCTCGCGACGAACTAATTATGGCACATGACCCGACCTATGTTGATAATTTTCTCACCCAAAAGCTCACTGAAAAAGAGATTAAGCGAATCGGTCTAACGCCATGGACACCCAACATTATACCACGGACACTGCTTCTCATGGGTGGCGCGATTGCCGCTTTAGATCATGTGATGAAATGCGGTGGTATTGCTGGCAACATGGCAGGCGGAACCCATCATGCCCACTACAATTTTGGTTCTGGCTATTGTATATTCAATGACCTCGCTGTATGTTCTCGCCTAGCACTAAGTAAGTATCAGTTAACTAGGATAGCAATAATAGATTTTGATGTTCATCAAGGGGATGGAACGGCAACCATTCTGCAAAATGTTGACGAGGTGCTAACAATTTCAATGCACTGCCAGCAAAACTTTCCATTTCGCAAGTCTGAAAGTGATTTCGACCTAGTTTTGCCAGCTAATGCGGGTGATGACGAAGTTCTGGCGGTTGTTGCAAGAGCGTTGGATATAACCAGAGAGTTCGATCCTGAATTAATACTATTTCAGGCAGGAGTCGACGGGTTAGCGACCGATGCGCTGGGTAAATTGAACATGTCTCGCCTAGGTATGAGCAAGAGAAACGAGATGGTTTTTGAGTTAGTACAAGAACTATCGATTCCTGCCGTTGTATTCATGGGCGGTGGTTACTCTAAACCTATCAGTCATACCATTGATGCGTTTAGTGATTTATTTCTCAGTGCTTATCGAGCGAATAATCAGATCCTCAGTAGAATAAATCTAGCAACTTAAATTTCCCAAAATAACCCTTGTAAAATAATCGTACGGGGATACTATCTGCAAATACCATGGTATTTGGAATCG
>CEWJ01006594.1_pt1 | contig 10820 bp, 13 predicted proteins | sample 350291 | NCBI WGS metagenome assembly CEWJ01 (sample SAMEA2622923, study PRJEB7988) | marine metagenome | isolation source: saline water (ENVO:00002010), including | reverse complement strand
CATTCCCATCGATCCCAATGTTCACAGGCATCTCCACTACGTTGCAAGTCCTTGGCGTCCTCAAACTGAGACCAATTGTTTGTATTACCACCCTCGATTTGGTGTGAAGCCGTGGCGACACCCCAAGCAAAGGTGTCAGGGAAATTCACATCTTGTAAATCAATAGTACTCCAGTCAATGTGAGTTTCAGGAGTCCAGTAATGCAGTAGTAGAGTCACAATCAAGTAGACGCAGACTGCAACGCATGCCAGTAGCCACCACTCCATGTGGGGGGGTTTGACCTAATCGTGATAATCACTTCCACAACTCATTGTGACCATGATGCCCAAGACTTCGGTGTTTCGCGTACATGCATGGCAACCAATCGAAGTTGATTGCCGTATACCGATTTGATATGTGGTTCAACTTGTTCAAATGCCCATTTTGCCAAGTTTTCAGCAGTGGGAATGAAATCGACAATTAGAGTCCGGTGTTCAGGACCCATGATATCTAGGGCTTTCAGGGCCTTTTCATCTCCTGAATAGACCACAAAGGCGTGGTCAACAATATCATGCACATACTCCTTGAGGATGGCTGAAACATCGCTAAAATCGATCAGCATTCCCTCATCCGAAACACCAGTATCCTCAACAACATCACCTTCAATTTCAGCCTCCCAACGATATCGATGTCCATGCATATGGGAACATTTACTCTTGTGATTTGGAACTCTGTGTCCCGTATCGGTTTCAATCCAGCGGCGTATTCTTGTTGTCATTTCATCATCTCCTGTTCAGCCCGAATCGCATTGGCGAGTACGGATTCCCATGATTCTGTATAGGCCACTGGATCTTTCCTTCCAATGGCATGGAATGCGAGAATTCGCTCAACATCGGCCCCACTACGACCCGAAGAACGCCCATGTTCATCTGGATTGTAGGAAGTGTTCGTATTCGCAAATACCGTATCAAAATCCAAGTTTAGAGTGGACAGAGAATCTTCTGCATCTCTGAGTATACCTTCCTTGTCACCATCGATGTATGGCAAATAGAACGATACTTTCTCACTGTCCCAATTTCCTACCTCGAACGCGCGAGAAATTGCTTCATAGAATTCCGGCCTACAGTCTGGATAAATCGCATGGTCGCCACTATGAACACCCAATGCAATGACGACATCTGTTTCCTCTCTTAGGGCGACTGATAGCGCATATCCATAGAGAATTGATGCAAAAATGGCGTTGCGATTCGGAACAACGGTTTGTTTCATTTGTTCCTCTTCATAGTGACCTTCGGGTACGTCGTAACCTTCTGTAGTCAGTGCTGAATGAAATAGACTCATGGCTGAACTGAGATCCGCTATTCTGTGCTCCACTTCGATCCCATTGGCAGCAAGGTAAGCAATATTCGCTTTCGCCCGTTCCAATTCTATACTGTGCTTTTGTCCATAATTGTATGACAAGCAACTGACTTTGTATCCATCTGCGAGTAGTCTCATCAGTAGTCCTGTGCTATCCATGCCCCCTGAAAGTGCCATGACTGCGCGCATTAGAGGACCCCCATCCATTTGTGTGTCTGCAGACTTAAGCGCCAACCAGGAGATTTTTTGACGATCTTTTCGACGACCTGAAACGACACTCCATTTTGCTCAACACTATCTGATTCAATGTAGCATGGTTGCAAAAATGAATGACTAAAGCCAGTTCGCAAATCATCGTACATGCTCAATTCTTGACCACAGTAAACAATCTTCAACTCATCTCCTGTTCGTTGTTTGATGGAGAGATTGGGATACAACTGGTCTTTTGGAGAAACGCAAATCCAATCGATAATCGGATCTACGGGTATGGTTCCATTTGTTTCTATTGACAAATTCATGCCCAGCGACTTGAGCGCACTCCCAATGGTTGCCAAATCCTGTATGGCGGGCTCTCCACCGGTGAAAATTACGCGGTCGCAGTCGTAAGATTGAATTTCTTCAACAATGGATTCCAATGTTCGTTCTTCATATGTTAAAAAATCAGTATCACACCATTCGCAACGCAGGTTGCAATTCCCAAATCTAACAAAAACGTGGGGTATTCCTGCATGGAACCCCTCACCCTGAACCGAGTGAAAAATTTCAACGATCGGGTATGTAATCGTCATCTATACCACTCAATTTCGAATCAACTGCATCAACTCTGAACGCGCTTCGGCCTTGTCGAAAAAGACGCCACGCATGGCTGAAGTCGTCATCACCGCATTTTGTTTCTTTACGCCACGGCATTGCATACAACCGTGCGATGCCTCGACAATTACTGCACATCCAAGCGGTGAAAGGTGCTCTTCTAAATCATCAGCGACACCCTTGGTGATACGTTCCTGGTTTTGCAATCGACGGGCATGCATGTCAACGATTCGAGCCAACTTGCTGATTCCAACGATTCGATCAACTGGGATGTATCCAACATGAGCAATTCCCTTGAACGGTTGCAGATGATGTTCACAAGTACTGTGAAACTCGATATCCTTGAGGAGTACGATTCCATCATAGCCTTCACCGTTGAATGTTGAGTCTAAAATTTCGGCAGCTGATTCTTCATAACCAGAAAATATCTCTCGCCACGAAGAAATGACACGATTTGGGGTATCAATCAGTCCTTCTCGCTGTGCTGTTCCTTCAATATATTCAAGCAATTTCTTTACTGCATCTTCAGCTTCACTTACTGTAACCATTCAATCCTCTCCAATCCTACCATGTCTAGCATCAATGACATCCAATTGATCGAGCAATTTTCTGCATGCCGTTCGTATGGCATCTGCAACACTGACAAATTTACCACCATCACCGACGTGCAGTTTTAGATCATCCAGCAGTTGCTGAGGGATATCTAGACTCACTTTGGGCATGATTCGCGGTCCAGAATCTTACATAAATAATATTCGTATAGTAATACCATGGTATTACGATAGTGATTCGACTAAATCTTCTCTGTTGAATTGTTTTGATGCCCACCATATGGCTCCTACAGCGTAAAGCAACGAGGAAGATGCCCACATCACGATATGCAATGGATCGTAGATACCCATCAATGCCTCACGCATTGCAAGTGTTATGTTGAACACAGGCAAGATGAACCACCACAGTTCAATACCCTCCAGATTGACAAATTGCGCGAACAAAGTGGGTACAACAAACACGATAACCATGGGTCCCAGAATACTTCCTGCTTCACGGACACTATGAGCACGCACAGCAACGGCCAGTTCTATCGCTACAACGAAAATGGCAAAGAGGATGACACTGACCAATAGCAGTGCAAGGTCCCGAACGGAAATTGTCGGCAATTCTAGAGCGCCTGCTGTCAAGAAATTGACAGCGAAAAGCAGACCAATCATTTGGCCAAGCACGCTTGCACAAGCCACCACTGCTACAGCCAACCATTTGCCAAATAGCAATTCCGAACGTGCAGTAGGCGTGCATAACAGCGCTTCCATGGTTCCTCGTTCACGCTCACCTGCGGTCAGATCGATCGACGGTTGAATGGCTGCAGTTGTCGTCCACATGGCAACGACAAGGGGGATGAACATGGCGAGCCCCATTGCAGCAAGTTCACCGCCGCTAGCCACGTCTGCTTTGTCTTCATCTCCATCCCAGTGAATGGGGTCAAACGCTTCTGAACGAGTCAAATTATTCTGTTGAAGTGTTCGATTAATGACATCCGATTCCCATGCTAAAACAGCTGTTAAGGTGCGCGTACGGGCCTCCCACGACAATTCATTGGTAGAGTCCGAAAGTATCGCATAATTCCAGGATTCTGAGGCATTGGAATCAACCTCTTGCAATCTCAAAATCGCATGAATCGTAGGTGTGCCCGGCTCATTGATGCGATTCGCATCGATGCTTGGCTCTGATAAACTACCGTCTACCGTCAAGTTTGCTCGAATGATTTGCAAATTTTCTGCTTGCAAATATGTAGATAAATTGTCATTCAAATCACCTTGAACTTCAATGGTCAGATCGTATTCTGATAGCTCCGCAGCCTCTCCTTGCAAAAATAATGGTAAGGCTATGAATATGGCAGGGAAAATCATCAATGGAACCAAGATCATGGCCAATACAGTTCGCCAATCTCGAATGAAATCAATCAGTTCTTTCTTTGCAACGACGATTACACGGGCATACTTCATCCCCGTCATCAAGCACCACCTCGGGTTAACATTCGTCTCCATGCTCGTGCTAGTTTGCCTTCTTCCTCAGCAGTTTCAACACGTGAATCATCGTCTGTGAGAGCAACATAGGCCTCCTCAAGATCAGTGGTTTGAGTTTCTTCTAACAAAGCATTCGGGGTGCCTTGGGCTCGAATGGTGCCATTGTGGATGATGATGATGCGGTCACAAACCTGTTGTGCTTCCGCCAGATTATGTGTACTGTAGATGACGGTTCCACCTTCATCGCCAAGTTTCCTGACGAGTTTTCGTACCATACGCGCACTTGTAACATCAAGCCCACCTGTTGGTTCATCGAGCAGCAGTATCTTGGGACCATGCGATAAAGCACGCAATAGCGCTGTTTTTTGACGCATCCCTCGCGAAAATCCTCGAGTCGAGCGATGTAAATCTTGGTCAAAATTGAGCAATTTTGCAAATCGCTCTGTCCGGGTCCATGCCATTTCATCGTCAACACCACTCAATCGACTGTGGTAACGAATATTTTCCCAAGCGGTCAATCTAGCATACAGCCCTGTCGCTTCAGGAACAACGCCAACATGCTCCCTCATTTTGTGAATCTCCACCGAATTTCCATCGACAATGCCTCTTACATCTCCGGTAGATGGACGATACAAACCACATAGTAATCGTAGTAGTGTGGTTTTGCCAGCACCATTTCCACCGACAAGTCCAACCACTTCACCTGAGTCAAAATGCAAATCTACGTTTTGCAAAGCCGTGACATCTTTGAACGACTTTGTGACACCTGAAACCGTCAGCAATGTATTGGACACATCGACACCTCAGTGTGTAACATACTCAACCAGTTCGACCAAGACTCCCCCGGTGCTAGATGGGTGCACGAAAGCGATTTTTGACCCATGTGCACCATCAACAGGAGTTTCATGAATCATGCGTATGCCTTCACTCATCAGTCGTCGGATGGTATCCTCTAACCCATCGACCTCAAATGCGAGTTGCTGAATACCTGGGCCACGCTTATTGAGGAATTTCCCGATGGGGGTGTCTTCACCCAATGGCTCAAGCAATTCTACCTTCGGCTCAGACCCCGAGCTCGTACCGAAAAATCGAATATTGACACCTTGCTCAACATTGGTTTCATCAGTGCCTTGGATTAACCCGAGTACATTCCAAAATTTACTGGCCTGCTCTATGTCCTCGGTCGCGATACCAATGTGATCTAATCTGATGCCCATTGAAATCCCTCAAAATCCACTGGGTGCAGACCATGTGCCAAACACAACCTTCATCGCATTCATAATCTCACCAACGGTGCAATAAACACGTACTGCGTGTAAAATTAGGGGAAACAAATTGTCATTGGAAGCAGCAGCTTCGGTAATTGAATTCAGCGCGTTCTGGACAAGTTTCTCGTCACGCATATTTCTGAGTGTATGCATCTTTTCCTGCTGCATATCCGCAATCGTCGAATCTATTTCTTGGCCCTCGATATCAATTTCTTCATCCATCAAAGCGTGATTGACACCGACCACTTTGCGTTCAAGTCGTTCGATGTCTTGCATCTGTTTCCACGCAGAATCATGAATTCTACGCTGCTGATATCCATTTTTTAGAGCGATAAGCGCACCGCCCATCGAATCAATTTCTTGGATTAATTCATGTGCCTGAGAATAAATCATTTCTGTGAGTTTCTCTACATGATATGAACCGGCCAGTGGATCAACAACATCAGCGACTCCCGTCTCTTCTGCCAAAATCTGCTGTGTTCGCAAAGCGATTGTGGCACTCTGATCGGTCGGTAATCCGATGGCTTCGTCATAGGAATTGGTGTGCAACGACTGAGTCCCACCAAGTACAGCCGAAAGCGCCTGGTAAGACACTCGAGTGACATTGTTCAGTGGTTGTTGTGCAGTCAGGGTCACACCTGCGGTTTGTGTGTGGAATCGTAGCATGGTTGATTTTTGATTCTGCGGCTTGTAACGCTCAGTCATGAGTGTATACCAGAGCTTTCTTGCCGCACGGAATTTCGCGACTTCCTCAAAGAAATCATTGTGACAACCAAAGAAGAACGACAGTCTTGGAGCAAAATCGTCGACATCCATTCCAGATTCGATGGCTGCATCAACGTAGGCCAAAGCATTCGATAGCGTAAATGCCACTTCCTCAACGGCAGTTGCTCCCGCTTCCCGAATGTGATAACCTGAGATGCTAATGGTGTTCCATTGAGGGTGATGATCTGCACAATGATTCATCAAATCTGTGATCAAACGCATACTCTGCTCTGGTGGAAAAACATGTGTTCCGCGTGCAATGTATTCCTTCAATATGTCATTTTGTACGGTACCACGAATTTTACGTGAATCTCCACCTTGCTCTTCACAAACAGCAACATAGAGCGCAAGTAAGATGATTGCAGAACTATTGATGGTCATCGAAGTTGATACGGTATCTAACTGGATTTTGTCGAAGAGTGCTCGCATATCCAATATTGAATCAATTGCTACACCGACTCGTCCAACTTCACCGTAACTGAGTGGATCTTCACTATCCATGCCCAATTGTGTAGGCAAATCAAATGCGACTGAAAGCCCGCTTTGTCCCCTAGCGAGTAGGGTATGAAAGCGCTCATTGGTACGCTCAGCACTGCTGAAACCAGCATATTGCCGCATGGTCCAATACCTGCTTCTGTACATGGTTTCATGCACACCTCGGGTAAACGGTGGTTGGCCTGGCAACTCTGAATTCGTCACCACATCATTTCCTGATGGCACCGGTGAGATGGGCAATCCACCAAGGGTCTCAAAGTGCTCTTTGCGCAACTTCACGAGGACTCCTCAGCAGTTACGAAGGGGTCAAGACCTTCAATCGTTCCGTGAACCTAACCACCGCAGCACGACTTATCAGGAAGGCAAGATGGATTGTCCCCATCATCCGAGTTGTCTGCATCGTGCTCGACCCCACCTGGCCCATGAACATGGCCGTGTGCAACTTCACCATCATCAGCCGGTCGTACAGTAACGATTTCCACTTCAAAATGAAGCACCTTTCCAGCCATAGGTGGATTGAAATCACACTTGATATTGGAATCAGTAATTGCAACAATTCTGAATGGACCGGCATCTGACATCAACATCATACCCAAATCGATGGGCATATCTGCAGGGAACATCGAACGCGGTACTTCTTGGACTAGTGCATCTGAAGGGTGGCCATATGCATCCTCGGGTTCAAGGGTGAATGATCTGGTTTCGCCAGCCTCTGCACCCATAATCTCCCTTTCAAAACCGGGTATCATCTGCTGGTGGCCGACCAAAAAGGTCAATGGGTCACCTTGTCGGCTTGTATCAAACATTTCTCCACTATCCGGAAATGTACCCGTGTAGTGTACGGTTGCGACGGTATTTGCATCTATTTTTGTCATATTATCACCTACGTGTTGTTAATGAATCGATTAATTTCTCGATTCGAGCATAGCAGGATTCTGTGATTACTCCCGCTTTGAGTTTATCATCCAAGAACGATTTTGCTTCATCTACACCCTGACGCTGCCCTTTCGCCATGGTCTGACTTAGGACATTTGAGCGGTGCTCATCTTCCACACCTTCTTCCTCCAAAATTCGTCTCAAGTCATACTTGAATTCCATGGATTTACCCTGATCCAATTTTTTAACACGCTTGGTTGGACCTTGGGGGCGATTCCGTTTACCCTGTCGCCCACCTCTGCGCTGCTGACCACTTGGTTTCGCCTGTTTCTTGAACGGGTTGGATGGCTCTTTTTTGGTTTTAACTTCGTCTTTTGCCAATTGAGTTTCTGTGGCTTTGACGCGAGTGGCTTCAATCAATTCACGCGCTCGCTCATCGGTTTTTTTCTGAGCATCAGTGGAAGCAACTTGCGATTTCTTCCTCAAACCGACACTCTTCCCGGCTCGTGCAGGAGCCGCTGGGGCCGTCGGTTTCGATGGTGTAGTTTTCTTTCCACCACTGGGTGCAATTGGAGGTGCTGTGGATTTTTTTCCTGGCGGTACCGGGGGTCCAGATTGGCCTCTTGGTCGGCCACCCTTACGCCCTCCACGAGGACTGTTTCGAGGTTCATTTGTAGACTTTCTAGGGTTCTTGAAGGGGTTTGATGGTTCGTCCTTAGCACCCAAGTGAATCTTGCCTCTGACCGGACCTCAAACCCACCCGCAATAAGGGTTGGCTTCCGGACTTCGCTTAATTCCAGAGAATCGGAGTTTCATCAGTACGCAAATCTTGCCGAACTCCTGAATCATTCAACTGAGTAGGCTCTCCCCACAACAATTGCAATCGTCCAAGTGTAGCAATCATGCTACCATTGTCCACACAGAGGGGCTTAATCGGGACATGTGACGTGGAATATCGATCCTTAGACATCGTATCACACATCCCTCGTAAACGCTCATTACAGGCCACTCCACCACCCAGCAGTAACTCTGATTTCCCTGCATGCGCCATTGCGCGCTCAGCAACTTCAACACAGGCAGCAAATGCATGCTCCTGTAGTGACCAACAAACCGCTTCCAATGGCTTACCCTTTTCGACAAGATTCAGGGCAGCGTTTAGAATGCCTGAAAATGCCAAGTCCATTCCTTGTACTGCATACGGTAATTCAAGTCCTTCAAGACTAGCCTCCGGGTTATCTTCGAGCCACTGATTTGCCAACTGCTCAATTTTTGGACCACCGGGGAAAGGGATTCCTTGCTCCCTTGCAAATTTATCCAACATATTGCCAATACCGATATCCAACGTTTCACCTAAAACGCGATATCGGCCATCTAATCGTGCGATAACCTGTGTATTACCACCACTTGCATACAATAACACCGGATCATCGCAACCGCAGCGCTCTCGACCCACTTCAATATGTGCGACACAGTGGTTTACACCAACCAATGGCACATCCAATTTAGTGGCCAAAGAACGCGCTACAGAGGCCCCAATACGCAAACACGGTCCAAGACCTGGTCCCTGCGAGAATGCAATGGCTTTCACTTGGTTAATGTCCACTTCTTCGTCCAACAGTTGAGCCAAAATTCCACCTGCACGCTCAGCATGATGGTCAGCAGCCTCGCGTGGATGGATGCCTCCCTTGACCGGACGGACAAATGCTGAAATCGACTTGCCCGGTACACCCAAACCGTCGACCCAACCTATCGAGAATGTATGAGCAGTCGATTCAATTCCAAGAACGATTCCACCAACATCACGACTGCGATTTGCATCGCAAGAAGGCGGTGATGCTTCTAGAACCATGCTTGCCGCATTAGGCACACCCTTTCAAGCCTGATGGATTACGCAATGACATGGCACCAGATACACGGCGACAAATTTTCGTCAATGCTGGACCCATTGCCCAAATGTCAACTTCAGAGGTAAACAAGCCATTGGTCGGCCAACAAATGTCATCCGAAGACCAAATTTTACCCGCTGGAATGGGCTTTGTAGTCATGGATGGATACTTTTCCCAGATCTCTGCCACTGAGGAACTGATATCCGAATATAGTGATCATGAGATCTATGACTTACAGGGGCGAGCGATCATACCAGGATTTGTTGATGCACATACACATTTGCTGTGGTCAGGGGATCGCTCTGCAGAAATGAGAATGCGGCAACGAGGCCTGAGTTATGCCGAAATTGCAGCTGCTGGTGGAGGGATTCGATATACGGTAGATAAGACAAGAGAATGCATGGATTTTGAATCCATAGCTGAGTCAAGGATTCGAACAGCAATCTCATTGGGAACCACATCAATCGAAGTGAAATCGGGATACGGTCTCGATACAGTGACTGAGTTAAGAATGCTCGAAGCGTATGCCAGTATGAAAGAGAAGTTTAGCGATATGACAATTCACATCACATGGATGGGTGCGCATGACATCCCATCTAATCAGACTCGAAAGGAGTATGTTGATTCTCTACTAAACGATCAGTTACCCGCAGTTCTCGACCAGGATGTCGCCGATTCCGTGGATGTATTCTGTGAACCGGGATGGTTTACGGTTGAAGATACAGAGGACATCTGTAAGGCTGCTATTGACGGAGGCCTATCAGTCAGATTGCATGTCGATGAATTTGTTGATGGAAGCGGGCTCAACTTGGCGGCTGAACTCGGGGCCCGCACAGCAGATCACGCAATCCATTCTGATGAAGACGCGCGTGCAAAGGCCGCGGCTGCCGGCACGGTACAGGGGTTTTTGCCCGGTACACCATATGTGTTAGGCAGCAATCACTGGCCTCCTGCAAAAGAATGTGTGGAAAATGAGTGGGCATGGAGCCTAGCATCCGATTACAACCCAAACTGTCAGTCACTGTCACTGCCCATGGCAGGTTCACTTGCTGCTCATCGAATGGGTGTCGACCCACTGGAAGCTTTAGCGGCTGCAACAAGAAATCCTGCGACCACTTTGGCCGATGGAAATTTGGTCGATGGGATTATTGAGATTGGTGTTAAAGCGAATTTCAATATTCTTCACTCCCATCTGATCGAATCTTGGTGCCAGACCCCGGGACAATCGCCGATCTTGGAAACCTATATCATGGGTAAACGATATTAGTGATTTGAAAAACTTAATACAAATAAACAATTTCTGACATCTATTACGTTATTTCATAATTTGATACAATGCACAGTATGAGAAATTGTGA
>CEWJ01142862.1_pt1 | contig 10853 bp, 10 predicted proteins | sample 350291 | NCBI WGS metagenome assembly CEWJ01 (sample SAMEA2622923, study PRJEB7988) | marine metagenome | isolation source: saline water (ENVO:00002010), including | reverse complement strand
CCCACCATCTATACTAATTTCATCATTCGTACGAATTGTTTTTACTTGGAAAAAATCTAACATTTTTTCCGTATGATCTCTGGTCTGTAAAGGTTCAACCACGGTTGTTTTACCTTTCGCAAACAGACCTGCCAGCATTATTGCACTCTTAACCTGAGCGCTAGCAATGGGAAGTTCATACCTAATCGCTTCGAGATCAGCCCCATGAATCGTTAAAGGTGCACTATTGTTTTTACCAGATGCAATAATTTCACAGCCCATTAGCTTGAGCGGCTCAATAATTCTTTGCATTGGCCTTTGTGACAATGACTCATCTCCAACCAAAGCCGATATGAACTTTTGACCAGCCAATATACCAGATAACAACCTCATTGTAGTTCCTGAATTACCACAATCAATATCTTCTTTAGGAGGGGTAAACTTTCCTCCACGACCATGAACCATTAATCGATTGGGCCCATACTTATCTTGATCTAATATATCAACTTGAATACCTAGAGCTCTTATAGCTCCAACTGTAGACAAACAATCATTACTTGGCAGGAAACCATCCACACGACAGGGCCCATTGGAAATTGCGGCCAACATCACAGCTCGGTGGGAAATACTTTTATCACCAGGTACCGATATTTCGCCACCAAAACTCTTCGCTTTTTTTATCCGAAGAACGTCTGTTTTACGACTCATTGTGATTTTTATAAATTTATTACTAAAATTAATCCGAAGGAAAACAGTTAATTCTGTTTTCTCTAGCCTTATTAAGAAATTTCAATATTTCTTCATGTTGACCATCTTTCAGATGATTCAATACTTCACTAATTGAATCAATATGCTCCGACAAAACCTTTTCAACACTATCTTTATTCTGCAATAGGATCTCTGCCCACATATCTGGAGATCCGAGTGCAACTCGAGTCATTCCTTTAATACCTGGTCCCGCCAACTTAACATCATCACTTTTATCATCAAGAGAGGTAATAGCTAAAGCAGATGAGATTAGATGCGGTAAATGACTAACCTTGGCTACCATTTCGTCATGCATAGAGGCGTCTATTTTTATGCATCGACAACCTAGTTCCTCCCAAAACTTATAAACTACTGCCTCCGAATTTTCACTAGAGGTAATTCCAGGAGTAATTGCACATACAGATCCAGAAAACAAATCAGCTCTAGCATTAACAAAACCTCCAACTTCAGCTCCCGCCATCGGATGAGCTCCAACAAAATTTAAATCTTCTCTATTAGATTTACTTAATAATTTATCTACTAAGGATACTACACACTTCTTGACACTACATAGATCAGTGATAATGGCGTTAGACTTTGCAATAGGAATAATTTTGGAAAGGATTTCACCAACTGCACCCACTGGCGTGGCTAATACAATTAAATCAGAATCCGGAATAACTTCATTAAAATCATTACTTACAATTTCTGCAATATTAGCATCCATTAATTCCTCAACTGCAGCTGGTCTACGAACCCAGAGAGAAATCCTATCGGCTAATTCAAATTTTTTAGAGGCAAGAGCAACTGATCCGCCTAAAAGACCAGGGCCAATAATTGAAATATTATTCACAGAATCAGATTTATTCCAATTCCTCTAGCTAATCAAAGTAAATCAATGAAATTCAATTAAGGAACTCTGAAAATCATTTTCGTATATGGACACCTTACCTCAGTGCCTGGCGGGAACCCTGTAACATCAACTTCTCTACCATTAGCAAATGGACTGTAGACATGCCCAACTTTTCCAGGAACCGGATTAGCATAGGGCTTATTACCAGAGGGTTGTTTGGAATTTTCAGGATCAGGCTTATCTTTGGGAGGTTCGTTAGATACTATTTTATTGGTATTAGTATCATTACCATCGTTAGCTGGATATTTTGGTACAACTTTGTTGTCATTTGAAGAACCTCCAGTATTGGATGGATCAAGGAACACCGTTCCGTTTTGCAAGGTATTGGTACTTTGATTAGGAATTTCCTTAACTTGATCTGCACCAAGGTAGCCATATCTTGCACCACCGGCTATTCCATTAGGACCATCTTCTAGACGGAAAGCATTGGGATTAGATCCTGGATCTTGTGTGCAGCCAATAAAAAATATCATCCCTAAGCACATCAACGTGAAGGAGTAGAAGTTCATTTTTTTCATATCTCTAAATATTATTGGATATAGTATAATTTGTTTTACCGCCATCGCAAAGAAATGATCAAAAGAACAATACTTTGAAGGATGTTATAAAAACGCTATAAAAACGCGAATCTTTCAAACAATATCAGAATTCATATATTTACATTAATTAAATTAAAGAAAATGTATATCACTCGAATTCAATGATTTACTTAGAAATTTAGTTAAATTAACTATTCTAATATATTGAAATATTTTAATTAACTATCGATGTATTTTTGGCTGACCAAAGGACAATTATAATTTATAGGTAAAAAAGATGAAAAAGGAAATCCTATACAATTTAGCATTGTTCTTCAGTTTTATATTTTTACTTGGAGCAAGTCACGGCCAACTCATACCAAGAAATAGTGACAAACCAGAATACCGTGATTTTACGAGCGCCAACGGCAAGACCATTAAAGCGCTTCTGATTGATAAGACTGAAGATACATTGACTCTGAAATTACCAAACGGTAAGTCGGCAACCCTCTCATACGAGAAGCTGAGCAAAGAGGATCAGGAGTACGTTAGAAAATGGGACAAGGAAAAAGAACTCTTCCTCACCCAATGCAAGACATTAACCATTAGAGAACTTCTTGAAATCCGAGGCTATGAAAGTTTTAAATTCACAATCAAAGGAAACCATATTTTCGTTGAAGGTGAACTCAATGGAAACAAATCTCAATTCATGATTGATACTGGAGCTGGATCGACTGTTCTCCACATAGAGGCCGCAAAAGAAAAAGGCTGTAAGGTGGGCCCATTAGATCAAGTGATTTTTGGTATTGGAGGAGAAGCTCCAGCGGCATTGACTGAAGTTCCCGAAATCAGGCTCGGGCAAGCGTTCATTGAAGACCAAGTACTTCTTTCTGCGGATATGTTCAAAGATATTCCTAATGCCAGAAAAGAATATGATGCGATTTTGGGTGCAGAATTCATGAGTAAAATGAGAGCGGTTATTTCCTACAAAGAAGGTAGAATATTTTTCCGACCTGACCTTATTGATAATGACGATGAAATAGAAGTACCAAACGTTCCTGAATATCGTTTCTTTAAAACTAAAGATAGAAAAACATATAAAGGAAAAATCGCCAAGAAGAATGCAACATCTATTGAGCTTGCGATTGAAGGTCAAAATAAAAACTTAACTTTGCCTTTGGGAAGATTAACTGACGAAGACCAAAAGTATGCCACTGATTGGAGCCCTCAAAGAGAAATATTTTTAAGACAATGTAGAGGACTCACTGTGCAGGACATATTAGAGTTAAGAAAATATCAAAGCTTTGAATATAAAAGACTGGGTAATCATATTTTCGTTGATGGAAAGTTAAATAAAAAAGACACCCGATTCATGATTGATACTGGTGCAGGATCATCTGTACTTGATGTTAACTGGGCCAAAGATACAGGCTGCCAAGTGGGTCCAATGGATCAAGTAGTCTATGGAATTGGAGGCCAAGCTCCTGCCGCTATCACTCAAGTCCCTAGCCTAACAATGGGGAACGCAAAATTTGAAAATCGACAACTATTGTCGGTAGATCTATTTAAAAGACTTGGTCGTGGGCTAAAAGCATACGGAGCAATCTTTGGAGCAGATTTCATGCGTGAAACTGATGCAGTTATCACTTACAGGGAACAAAAAGTGTTTTTGCAGACAGATTAATTATTTAAATGCTGTGGATTTAAGATAATTAATCCAATCGCTTTCAAACTCTTGCACCGTTTCAAAGCCAAATAATTTGGCCATCTCCAGAGGAACTGGAATTGAACGACTCGTATCAACTCTTTCCATCACTTTAGAAAACTTTGATATCCTATCAGGAGTACTTTGCATGTATCTAGCAAATCCATACATCAAAACCGTCAATTCGGGTGTAAGCTCAGAGGCTCTGTTAACCCTATAAAGACCGGCAATACTTGGTGAAACCTTTTCCTTTTTGACCAAATCTCTTAACGTCCTTGCCCATTTTCGGCCATCATCAAATCCGCCTGATTTAACCACTTCATCAGACTCATATGTATTAGCATCCAATAAGCTAGTGACAGTCTCATCAGTTAGTTGAATTTCCTTATAATAACCGTGACCGGTTGAAATTGCGTAATACCCATCCGACCCTGCACCTCCACCAGCTCCACCCATCTGTACGTTGAGCACGTCCTGGGCAATACAATGAGCTGGAAACGGATTCCAAACACCGCGCTGAAAATTAGATTTACTATCAGCTCGAAAAGCTCTAGCACCTCTCATAACGTTGTATTTATCACAGGTGTCATTATCCAAAAACAATCCTGCACCTGATGACATCGGCCAGGTTCTTGCAGAGTTTGATGCCTCTTGAGCTCTTCCGCTGTTGGCTAATTGGTCTACGTAATATTTCCCAAGAATATCATAGTCTGTTTTTTCACCACACAAAAAAATTGCTTTTTTCTCGTCTCCCCATTTTTCGGCAAAACCTGGATGTTGAAAATTCATGCCATACCATAATCTCTCTGCAAGTTCTGCTGTGTCTTTTCCACGAACTTTGCCACTCGACATTACAAGAAAATGTTCAGATTCAACGATATCAAACTGAAGCGAATAGCCATCAGGAAGCTCAAATTTATCATCACGTTTGATTAAAGTTTTTGAATTAAACTTCATCTCCTTTTCAGGAACAGTGATTTTAGCTTTTGGATCAATCGGTATTTTTTCAGCACCCCCATACTCCTCCAAAAACTTTTGATCACCAATACTTAAAGTCTTTCTTAAAACTCTGGAATCTCTACCATTCTCTAGCCTTAGAATAACGTAATCACCATCTACGGATACCAGCTGAGCTTTGATCTGTTGACCTTTTAGGTTTGTCCATGTTCTTGGCTCTGCGGAATAGGACAGATTAACTAAAAAGAGTGACAACAATAATGTTAATAAGAATAATTTGTTGTTTTTATTAAATTTCACAATTTAAGTTTATATCAAAATGCTAAGATTTCGCCAAATAAATTAGAAAAGATAATTTAATTTACTGCTTTATTTAAAAAAAGGAATAAACGAATTCAGAGTAAAAATAGATTCCCGTGAAAAGCTATGATGAACTAAAAGAAAAGATAACGTTATTCATAGATGGGGAATCTAAAGAAACATTTGATGAGTTAATTCTTGAAGCTCATGCATTTCAAAAAAACAATTGTGAAATATTAAGAAAATATTCCGACCTGAACTGTAAATCTCCAAGCAGTTGGCGTGAAATTGTACCTATTCCAACTGAAGCATTTAAAAATACGGGGAAATTAATCAGCTTTCCTGAAAAAAATATTACAAAAACTTTTCTCACAAGCGGCACTACTGGCGATAAACAGGGAGAACATCATTTCTGCGATACTTCAATATATGAAAAATCAATTCTTGCCACATGGAATATACTTAATTTACCAAAATTACCTCTAATCTGTTTAACCCAAAGCCCTCAGTTAAATACAACATCTAGCCTGATTCATATGTTTAACACATTGGGTGGAAAATATTTAATTAATTCATCCGGCCAGATAAATATAGATAAGATCAATTCCTTTTTGACCAAAATTAACCATCCCATAATTCTATCAGGAACTGCTTTGGCGTTCTTATATCTTCTACAGAATTCAAATCAACCAGAAGTAAAATTACCCTTTGGTAGCTGGATCCTAGAAACTGGAGGTTACAAAGGAAAAAAAACAACAATATCCAAGAACTCATTTTACTCAAAAATCAGTAAAATCTTTTGCATACCCATAGATAATATTATCAATGAGTACAGCATGACTGAACTTAGCTCACAATTTTATTCCCACGGGCTTAACAGAACGCACAAATCAGCCCATTGGCTAAAAACAAGAGTCGTGATCCCAGGACAAAATAACGAGGTAAGAGATGGAGAAAAAGGATTATTGGCAATATATGATTTAGCAAATCTCGGCTCGTCAGTTGCCATCATGACTGGTGATGTTGCAATAAAACGAGGTGAAGACTTCGAACTTGTTGGTAGAGATGATAAACTACCCCCAAGAGGGTGTTCTCTTGCCGCTGAAGAATCAATCTCTAGTCACAACTAATGGATACTAATGCAAGAGCTAAGGCTTTAAGTACAGCCACTGGAATAAACCACTCAGACTTAATTGGAATTCTAAATAAAGAACTTGGAGATCCCAAAGCATTGGATGAATTTGTTAAATATGGAGACATATTCGCAAAAGCAAATCCCATATCCCCTATTTTGCACATAGTATCTGGAAACACTCCTGAAGCCGCAATCCAGAGTGTAACTAGAGGACTGCTTGTAGGAGCCAAAAATCTTGTAAAATTACCAAGAAATGGAATTAAAGAATTTCATGATTTTTTAGATAAGTTACCCTCAGAAATGCTCAACCTCGTTGAAACGTCTTCTGAGAGAGAAGCCTCAAATGAATGGATTGATTTAGCTCAAGTAATTATTATTTTCGGCTCAGATGAAACAGTGATAGACATAGCTTCCAGAACGAGCCCTCTACAAACAATTATTTCACACAATCATAAAGTCAGCTTCGCAGTTGTAGATAAAGACGACCAAAAGGAAGCTGCAGATCTGGCGGCAAGGGATATTAACAAGTATGATCAAATGGGATGCCTCTCACCTCACTGCATTTACGTGAACCCCAAAGAACAACCAAGGTCTTTTGCTGCAAGACTCGCAAAGAGCCTTGATAAATTGAATAAAAACAAGCCGCCAAAAGACAGAGACATTGCAACTGATGCGCAAATAGACCACCTGAGAAGGAGTTACGAATTTAGAGGCAGTAATGATACGAGTGTCCAAATTTGGAAAAGTAACAACAATACCAACTGGACAGTTGTATATGAAGACGAGCCTCAATTTGCTCAATCCCCTTTGGGCCAATTTGTATTCGTTAAGCCAATGCCTGAAAACTTAATTGAAGCGTTATCTATAATATTAGGATCTATTAGTACGATTGCTATATATCCTTTTAGTTTAGAAATGGCTAAATCTTTGGCTCATATCGGAGCAACAAGATATTGTCCTCTTGGATCAAGCCAAAATCCATCAATTTATTGGCATCATGATGGATGCCAATCATTAGCGCCTTTAGTCTCCTGGCAAAATGCAGGCTAATTTAATCAGATATGGAAAAAATTCATAATTCAGAAATAATCGGTTCTGCTAAAATAATAGAGATAGTGGATAATCGAATTTTTAAAGCATCACTACCCAATGGGAAGATTATCCATGCTCATTTTGCAGAATCAGAGCTATTAGAATCAAAAATCGAAGTAGGTGACACAGTCAGAGTGAAAATGAATCCATTTGATTTCTCGAGAGGACGAATAGTAAGCGGTTAATTTTTACATTTTTTTCTAAATTACAAAATTTATGGATATAATGAAAAAGAAGTAAAAAGACTCTTAAAACCCTGATTATTTCTTACAAAAACTCTTTTTGGTCTATTAATTACAGGGAATAATTTATTATTCCCTCACTATCAACAGGTCATCTCAAGGAAGATGAACTGAATTTAAATTTTTTTAGTCTAAAATTTCGAAGAAACTGGACGCTTTCAGATGAGAGTGTAAACTGAGCCCCTTTTATTTCTATGTCTGAAAACGAAACAATACAGAGCCAAGATGAGGAAGTCGCTGTACTATCGCATGTCGACGAATACCTCAAAATTGGACAGGATTACGATTGCTCTGACATTCACCTAGCAACAAACGCAATGCCTACATGGCGTAGATATGGAACGCTACAGCCTATATGGGAAAATGCTAAAGTGTTGACTGCAGAAGATACTGAAAAATTAGCCATGGGCTTCCTTGGAGAAAGAGAGAAAGCCAGACTTGCTGATAAAGGAGATGTTGATTTTGCATATCAAAATAGTTTTGGCCGATTCAGAGCATCTGTAGTTGTTCAAAGATTAGGATATGACATTTGTTTTAGGATCATTAATACCAAGGTTCGAACAATGGACGAACTGGGGCTTCCTGAAACAATCAAACCGCTGACTCAATATCAAAACGGAATTGTTCTCGTAACTGGTTCAGTAGGATCAGGAAAATCAACGACGCTCGCTTCACTTATTGATCACATCAACGAAGAAAGAACTGATCATATCATTACACTTGAGGATCCAATTGAATACATTTTTGAATCTAAAAATTGTCATGTTAATCAGAGGGAAGTTCACACTCATACTGAATCTTTCGCAGCAGCCCTAAGAGGTTCATTACGAGAAGATCCTGATGTTATCATGGTCGGTGAGATGAGAGACCTCGAGACCATTTCACTTGCTATTACTGCTGCTGAAACTGGTCACTTGGTGCTAGCAACTTTGCACACTGGAAATGCAGCAAGAACTCTTGACCGTGTATTAGATGTATTCCCCAACGATCAAAGGGATCAGATTAGAATCATGGTAAGTGAATCTCTTAGAGGAATTATATCACAACAGCTTATCCCAAGATCTGATGGGACAGGTAGAGAATTATGTTTGGAATTGTTAATGAATACTCCAGCGGTAGCCAACTGTATCAGGGAGGGTAAAACATTTATGCTGCCTGGAATCATGCAAACAGGTAAAGCGGTAGGCATGATAACAATGGATGACTCTCTAAAGAACCTCTACAATAAGGGATTAATCACACAAGAAGAGTGTCTTTCAAGATGCGCCGACTTAACTAACATGAAAAAACATTTTGAGATTTAGAACTGACTTTTACGATGGCCAATCAGATTGATAAATATTTTCGTTATTTAATTGATAATGGCGGCTCCGACCTCCACCTGAGCGAGGGACAGCCTCCCAAAATACGAGTTCATGGATCCATCAGTGCAATTGAAGGGGAAGAAGTTCTTTCCACTGATAAAATCAAAAACATGATGAAGGAAATCGCAGAGCCCGAAGCTTGGGAACGCTACGAGGCTGCCGGAGATCTCGATTTCGCTTATGAAATGGACGAAGAATCCAGATTCAGATGCAACTATCTTAAGCAAAGCCATGGTTATGCATGTGTTTTCCGATTAATCCCAACCAAAATTGCAAGTCTTGAACAACTGGGTATACCGGAGGTTGTGAAGGAATTTGGCCATATCAAAAGTGGATTGGTTTTAGTTACAGGACCCACGGGTTCTGGAAAATCAACGACACTTGCCGCCTTGATGGATTATATAAATATGAATTTCTCAAAGCATATTATAACTGTTGAAGAGCCTATTGAGTTTGTTCACAACAACAAAAAAAGCATCATTACTCAGAGAGAAGTTCCAATACAAACCCCTACATTCGCAGACGGCTTAAGAGCAGCGTTACGAGAAGATGCTGACATTGTTCTTGTTGGTGAGATGAGAGACCTTGAAACAATCTCTCTTGCTTTAACAGCTGCAGAAACTGGATTACTCGTATTTGGAACTCTTCATACAAACAATGCCAGAAAAACGGTAGACAGATTAATAGATGTCTTCCCAGCTGATCAGCAAAGTCAAATAAGAACTATGCTTGCCGCCTCTCTAAGAGGAGTAGTTGCTCAATTGTTATGTAAAAGGCATGACAAACCAGGGCGAGTTGCGGTGAACGAAATTATGGTTTCAAACTCAGCTGTCGCTGCAATTATTCGAGAAGGTGCAACTCAAAAGCTATATGATGTGATTATCGGAGGAAAGGCTGAAGGCATGCAATTCATGGATTCAGCTATTGAGGAAAAACTACAATCTGGTATCATTAGCCCATTGGAGGCTTACATGAAGGCTATTGATAAGAAAAAATTTAAGTCTTACCTCCCTGACGATCTTCAGGAATTAGCACATTCTGCAGGTGGTGATCTCGAGGGTTAAGATACATATAATAGGGTCCGCATAAAAAATAATTAGGACGAACCTTCAAGCTCGATATCTAGGCCTATTTCAGATTAATTTCATAAGTCCTAATTAATTTCCAATAGGAAAGTCCGGTAAATTGCTGACAAAGTTCCCAATTCCAGCAACAATCAAAATCAGAATTAGAGACATTATTATAACAAAAGTAAGAGTTACTATACCCACAAAGGTCCAAAATCGTGCCTGTAACTCAATAGAGGTTTTGAGATTATTAATTTGAAAAGCACCTCTCAAAACGTTAATCGAATTGGCATATTTCCATAATAAAGATGCTGCATAAAAACTTATGACGGCATTAATTAAATTACCAAAAAACACACCTATCCCGAGTCCATAAAAAATTGTGATAATGACTAATATGCTTTCAAAAGCTCCAACTATAAATCCTAGTACCGACATAAACCTAATCCATTTCTGAGAATTAAACATTGGGCCTACAACGTTACCTAGATTTGGACCCTGTTGAACCCTCTGGGCCTTAGGATGCTGTGTAATCTGAGGTACAGCGAATGAGGTGATTTGGGGCTGCTGGGGGTTAATAATTTGGCTTACATTAACCCAGTTTTGGCCGTCAAAAACAAGATCATGCGGATAAATACTACCCTCGTTCACATATTGATGAAGCTGCTCTAAAGTATATGGACCAAATTGCTCATTATCTCTACTTACAATGAATTGCATATTATTCTTATTTATAGATTATTTACACCTCATAGAAAAATAATTATTAACTCTTCATTTATATTCATTCTACTTTTGAACATCATGAGTTATAAACTATTAGAATATAAAATG
>CEWJ01059606.1_pt1 | contig 10867 bp, 9 predicted proteins | sample 350291 | NCBI WGS metagenome assembly CEWJ01 (sample SAMEA2622923, study PRJEB7988) | marine metagenome | isolation source: saline water (ENVO:00002010), including | reverse complement strand
GCCAAGACGGGTCAATGTGGACATTAATCTCATTCAAAATCCTCCTCTTGAATTTGGCGCCGAGTAAGCATGATTCCAAACAGAACGACCAGACCGACACTGGCGAGATAGACCAAAATCTGAATGGCTGCGAGGAATTCTGCTCCCATCAAAATGAAAATTCCAGAGACTGCCATGAAACAGAAAATCAGTGAGAGCATTGAGTGAGCGACGCGTTGTGCATAAATGAGCCCCAGTGCACCAAGTATCGTAATTGTTGCAAAAACAAAGAAAATAATGGTCTCAGTGGTTGAGGCAATGTCCATCTCAGGCACCTTCCTCGGCAGCCTTTGCAGCCTTTGCAGCCTTCTTTGCACGCTTGTCTCTTTCCTTCGTAGCTCGCTTAGCGAGTTCACCATCAACTGCTTCTTGATGGACTGAAGGAAGGACACGTGTTCGGCTTGCATCGAACCAGAGGTCTTGCCGTGTGAAACCGGACATTCCGTCGTATTCGTTTGTCATGAAGAACGATGTGAATCCACACGCTTCCATGCAAAGACCGCAGAACATACAACGGCCGATATCGATTCGCCCCGAAACAATCTGGTCGTCAGCAGTTCTGAGTTCCGATTGTTCAAGAATTTCTTCTTGGCCTGAATCATTCCACCGAACAGTCGCTGTGCTGCCCGTGAGGTCAAGAACCTGAGCGAAGCGCCACTCCGAGGGAGGGGCTGCGTGAGCTGTGATCAAATCAAACGATTCGAGTTCTTCTGTAACTTCCTCTCGGAACTTTGCTGCGTAGCCGCCAACCTCAAGCTCAGCACCGTACCCGTCGAACTCTCCTTCTGCATTGTCGAGAACATCGACACGAAGTTCGGTTGTCATGTGCAAACAATCGTTTGGACAAACGTTCACGCACATCTTACAAGCCGTACATGTTTCCCAAATAACACCGATTCGCCCGTTGTAGTTTCCTGGCACGAAAAGCCAAGGTTCCATGTCCTCAAGACGTTCGTACGGATACTGAACAGTTTGCGGTTTCCATAGACTTGGGAAGAGATCGGATGTGACTCGGTCGGGAGCGAATTCTTGCTTGGAAATGTCGTTGTACTTCGCTCGGCCTTTGGCTCGATGCTCACTTGCATCGTCCAAGAATTCTGGGTGCGACGTGTTGTGATATCCCATTCCCAACTTCTTTGGGAACAAACGTCCCAAAAGTGGGAAGGTTCGAAGCGCCGTAATCAATGTGATTTTGAACGGGTACCAGAACAAATTTCGGAAGTTTGGTTTTGCTTGAGGGTGTGTTGGCATGTTTCTTCACCTCAGTCCTGTCCAGGGGTGTGTGTACCTGCGGGTTGCACCGTCTGCACGTGGTACATACGTGCAGTGCGTTCATTCTTGCCCGTATCATTGAGCAAGAGGAAGAAGAAGGCAAGCCAAAGAGTGGTGGTCAGGACAGGAACAAGGAATGGGATTCCGAGTGCGTCCCATGCAGTTCCGCCATACACTGTGTCAGCCATTCCACCCAAATCGAAAAGATAGAGGCGATACACTGCAGCAAGAACAACCTGTAGAACTGCGAGCGGTAGGAGCATACGCCATCCAAACTCGAGGATTTGATCGGTCCGAATACGGGCCAAGGAGAATCGAGCCCACACGAAAACGATGAGGAACACAAGCCAGGCCTTGATTAGAACCACGATTGCTCCTGGAATTAGAAGATAAGCATCACCAAGATAAGGGATGCTTCCGATGAGTCCTTGGAATGGGAGGTGCCATCCGCCGAGGAAGAAGTGAGTGAAGAGGAAACATGCTGCATAGGTTCGAATGTATTCAGCCATGAACAGCATACCAAATCGCATACCTCCGTATTCAGTCCACCAGCCTTCGACAAGTTCTGCTTCTGCTTCTGGCATATCGAATGGAACACGCTCAACTTCCGCAATCATGGTGATGAGGAACAGGGCACCTCCCAGTGGCATGAGGAAAATGTTCCATGCTCCAGCAGTGTGTTGGAAGTGAACACTTTCGATGATGTTGAACGTTCCAGTTAGCATGGCTACAGACAAGAGAGTCAGGAGAAGAGGAATCTCATACGCGGTGAGTTGTGCAGCTGAGCGGATTCCACCGATGAGTGTGTATTTGTTGTTGGACGACCATCCTGCAAAGAAAACACCGATTGGAGCAATTCCGAAAATGGCGATAATGTAAAGAATCGACAAGTCTGGATTGGTTGCGTACATTCCGCTTGAAAGTGGAATCATTCCCAAGATGATGAGCGTTGTCGAAACGATGAGGAACGGGGATACTTCGAAAATCAGTTTGTCGGCACGACGTGGGACCATGTGTTCCTTGACCAAGAACTTCATTCCATCTGCGACGTTCTGGAAGAAACCGGGAAGAATGCTGAATCCCATCCATGAACGGTTTCCAACACGATCGACAGTCTCGTATTCAGACGTGTTTCCAAAGCGATTGTTCAGCCACTTGTTGACCGCACCGACAGGACGGCCGAGTCCGAAGGGGAGCATGTTCCACCATGCGCCGGCAGTAACGCCATTTTCACCGACCCATAGCGAACGAAGTGCAGTCGTTGCCCCACGGCGATCGTTCATGCGAGCAACGGCTTTTCGCTCAATCCAAAGAATAGCAAATTGTGAGAAGAACAACAAGAGAAACACGATGTTGACGATGGCAAAGGTTCCAACACCGAATGCGATTGCTGAGGAACTTTCCTCGAGGGGTGTCCCTTCAAGCAACGATGTGATTGTCTCATGAGCAAAACTGTCCTCGCCAACAAGAAGGCTTCTTAGGTCGTATTTGTCATCCACAGTATCACCTCACCGATCTGTTTCTCCAATACACGGGTCAAAACTTCCCATGATCGCAGGGATGTCAGCAACCTTGTACCCAATCATGGTTTTTGCAACATAAGGAATCGTGATGAACATCGGAGAACGGATGGAAAGACGATAAGGATTCTTTCCGCGACCATCACCACCGCCTTGGATGTAAAATTGAGAAGCGCCACGAGTGCACTCGTAATTGCTGAATCCAGTTGCGCCTTCTGGAGCCCGTGTTGGTGCTTTGGTGATGATCATTTCATCGCCAGTGTTGTAATGCGTGTTGGCTCCACCTGGAATCTTTTCCAAGGCGTCGAGGACCATTCGGCACGACTGCCGCATTTCTTCCATTCGAACACGGTATCGGTCGTAGCAGTCAGCGCCCTTGACCGATGTTGGCTTTTCGACAGCGGGCTCCCAATCAACCTGGTCGTAAACCGAGTAAGGATGCGCCCAGCGCACGTCATAGTTGACACCAGCAGCACGGACGTTTGGGCCAGAAACACCCGCATTAACCATGTCTTCGGCTTGTGCATAGCCAACACCTTGCAATCGAACCAACCAAATGGTCGACTCATCGAGCATCATCTCGTATTCATCAATTCGATTCTCGAACAATTTGATTTTTGCACGAGCACGGTCAGCAAATCCGACAGGGAGATCACGCTTGACTCCACCAATTCGCGGATAGTTGTAGTGCATTCGTGAACCTCCAAGTTCTTGCAACAAGTCAAGGAACATCTCACGGTCTCGCATGCACCAGGTCATGAGCGTCAGGTTTCCAATGTCTGGACCAAACGCACCGAGCCACATCAGGTGAGAAGCAAGTCGCTGCAACTCTGCAGCGATTAGACGAATGAATTCTGCACGTTCAGGGACTTCGACTTCAAGTAAGTCCTCTGCAGCATAGATGTAGGAATTAGCCCATGTCATTGCGCTCACGTAGCACAATCGGTCACAATAAGGGGTTACTTGAGTAAAATCTCGTGCTTCTGCAATCTTCTCGACGCCACGATGGATGTAGCCAAGTTCTGCTTCGGTATCGACGACTGTTTCACCGTCGACTTTGACACGGAGTGTCCACAAACCGTGTGTCATCGGATGCTGAGGACCCATTGTAATCCACATTTGTGCCATGTTTTCACCTCACTTCACTCGGCCTTCATCCGCAGGTTTCCGCACGAATCCTTGTGCATCATCATACATTTCATTGAAATCATGATATCGAATTTGATGTTGCTTTTGCAACGGATGGAAGCCCTCAGGGCTGTCGTGTGGATTCAAAACACGATGCATGTTTTGGTGTCCTTCAAATCGAATACCAACCAAATCCCAGGTTTCTTTCTCGTTCCAATCTGCTCCAACCCAAATGGATTGAACACTTGGGACAACGGGCGCATCGCCCGCAGGGAGATCGATGAGAACTTCAAGTTCAAGAGGAATTGAAATGCCTTCCAGTGCATTGGCCTCGAGAACATCTGCAGTAAATGGCTCAACATCGCGCACGGGTTGTCGCAAGAAATGGTAGACGACACCCCAACCTCGGTCGTTTCCTTCAGGATAATGTGTGCCTGTGATCATTGAGCAGTAATTGACTCCTCCATCGAATCGTAGCCATTTTGCTACGGCAATCCAGTGTTGAGGAGGACAGGTCATCCGCACAAATGCATACTTTGCAGCATTGCTGTGATGTTCGACGGATACCGTGACGCCGCTACCCCCGAATTGGCTCTCGACTTGTTCAGCGAAAACGGATGCTGCCGCAGCATTTTGTTCAGAAGAGATGCTCATTCCCATGTTCAATCCTCCCCAACAATAACTGGCTTTTCACCATCACGACCTGTGCTTGGAGCACCACCGATTCGGATGATCTTCTCGCGAAGAAGGCCAAACCCGTCGATGAGGGCTTCCGGGCGAGGAGGGCATCCAGGGACGTAGACGTCGACAGGGATAACCGTGTCAACACCTTCGAGAATGTTGTACGATTGGAAATACGGTCCACCAGAAATAGCACACTCGCCCATAGCGATGCAGTACTTCGGTTCAGGCATTTGCTCCCAGAGACGGACAACTTTGTCAGCGAATTTCTTGCTGATGGGGCCGTTGACGAGGAGAACATCGGATTGGCGTGGCGAGGAACGGAACAACACACCGAATCGGTCTCCATCAAATCGAGGAGTTGCAGCAGCAGCCATCTCGATTGCGCAGCACTTGATACCCAAGTGAAGTGTGAACAGGGATTTACGACCACCCCAGTTGAAGAATCGTCCGGCAAGAACAGAAAGAAGTTGCTTGATTTTCGTTGCCTTGAGAGCTTCGTCTGTGACATCGCCGACAACTTCAACCAGCGCTCGACTGTTGAATGCAGTGTAATTCTCTCCTGATTCTGCCATGTGATTCACCTCAGATGTAGATTCGGCCTCTCTTTCGGAATACGTACCATACGCCTAACGACATGATGGTAAAGAAGATGCCAATGATAGCGAGACCTGCTTCTGCGTTCGCGATATCCCCCGTCGCCTTGGACGTTTCATCGGAGGCAACCATACCTCCAAGGACGAGGAACATGAAGGCAACATCAAAAACAAGGAAGACAATTGCATACCAGTAATATTGGAAATGAAACTGAATCATCGCATCGCCAATCGGTTCGCTTCCACATTCAAACGTAGAAAGGCGCCGAGGATAGAGGCTGTGATCCCGTTCGTAACCTTCAAGCAAATACGACTTCGTGATGTGAGGTCGGGACGGATCTGTTCGTGGGCGAAGTGCCCACGACATGATGAAATTTGTGAGCGGCATGAGGATGCCGACAATCGTCAAAAATGCAATCGAAAGATACGCACTGGGAACTGAACCTGTGTCGACCATTTGTCATCGCCCCAGAAAGCATCCGCTCTCTGATTTATCCGACTAGAATGCCCTCCATAAGCGTTCCCAGTACGCCAAGAGATACCAATAAGTATATTTAGGCCTCCCTAAATCTTTTAGGGCCCCCTAAAGTAGCCCGTAACATGTGCGATGGAAATGGTGTGCTTACCCTCGGCGTTCTGATCAACGATACAACTCATGAGATCAATTCCAGCCGAAATCAGGATTGCTTAACGTGTGACAATTCTTGCCAAAAATCGAACGATGTTGACATTGTTCGAGTTGTTAAAATGAAATCAAAATGCTGCAAACGGTATGAGAGAAAAAAGAAATCACACTGCAAAGGATGTCCAGAACGAAGCAAGGGGGTTGCTTGAATGACGAGCTCACTTTTGATTGGTTTTGGAACCGAAACGGGTAATTCTGAACTCTTAGCCATGGATATGCTCGGTAAAGCCAAAGATCTCGATTTTGAGGCGAAATGTGCATGTTTGGATGAAGTCGGTGTCGATGATTTCAAGGCCACAGATTATCTCATCATCATCTGCAGCACTTGGGGCGATGGTGAACAACCCGACAATGCCCAAGATTTGTACGATGCAGTTGAAGAGATTGGTGATGATGAGTTGGACGGTGTTCAATTTGCGGTCCTCGCCCTCGGCGACACCGCGTTCGATCTCTTCTGTGAGGCTGGTATTCAGTGGGACAATATCCTCGAGGACAAAGGAGGACAACGATTCTATGAGCGCCTCGATTGTGATACCGACTACGAGGATGAAGCCGAAGAATGGATTGATCTTGTACTCGAAAAGATGAACTAATCAACGGAACACTCAATTCCGGATACTTTCAGATGCTTCATTGGCGTCGACTGAGGATGAAGACAAGTCCGACAAGCAGAAGGAACCCGCCTGCAAACATCATCACGGTCGTATCGTCACCAAGACCGAACATGCTTTGCTCAAGGTCACCTGTGACTTCGTATTGTTGATTGACTCGCCCAATCACGCCAATCTCTTCGGGCTGTACGGAAATCGTGAAATCAAAGGTATCGGACAATTCAGCACCAAATGGCGGCTTGATTTCGACCGTTATGTTCTTGATTTCTCCTTTCTCTATTGAACAGAGGAGAGAGGAGGTGCTAATCACTTCGCAGTCGTCGTTCGGATCTTCCAATTCAATTTTCCATCCACGGAGGTTTTCTGAGGAAAAGATCTCAGTTTCTGTTTCCACATTCCCATCGTTGCGAACCTGAACTGTGAACATGCGGCTTTGTGGATAAACCAAATCAAATGAGGTGATTTCAGGATCGACAATGTTCAGATCAAAAATCTTCTGAACGCTCAATGAAACTGTAGCCTGACCCGTTCTGTTGGCTGCGTTTGACTTGCTCGTCACAACGATGTAGAGATTTCCTCCTTCACCAGTCACAGTTGCTTGATTGACTTCAATTTGCAATTCAAGATACATCTCGTATGGGCGAGCTTCGTGGCCTTGAGTGATTCCAAGATCGAAAACCATGTATTCTTCCATTGCTTCTTTCGTTTGTTTGGTAAACGGCGAACCTGATGTGTCAACAAGGAAGGTGCTGTTGTTCACATCCCAGATGCCAAAACCGAAGGGGACATCGACCTCATTGTTTGCGGCGATGGGAAGTCCCTTCGAGAGGACAGTACGACTCGCAATACCGGATAATCCGGTAAATTCGAGAACTGCTGTATCATCCCCGTTCCCCATATTCCGAATCCATAATCCGACGGTTTCTTGATCACCTGGTGCAAGAATCAATTCACCTGTACGGCCGTCAAGTCCACCCTCTTCAAGGCGGATGTCCATAGCGTAATCTCTGGTCGTCAAGAATGCTGTAAAACGCAATTCGCGCTGATTGTCAGGGATACCGTCGCCATCTTCGTCAATGCTGTTCGTGTCGCCCTTGTTGGTGATTCGCACGGTAAATGTGGAATATTCGTCACTGTCTGTTACAGTTGCAACAAAGAAAAGTTGCTTTGTCGTTCGGGCATCGACCGAGATTTCGGTAAATCGGTTGCCCGCTTCATCCTCAAAGAAGTAGGACCAAGAAGGTGATGCTGTCTGTTGAACAACACTCAGTCGGAAATTGTCCTCGACGTTCCCTGTGTTTTCAATCGTAAATGGGAATTTCACCTCATTTCCATTCTTGCCCGTCTGCGAGAGGGCGGTGGAATCTGCTTCAAATCCATGCACTGCTGCAACCGAGACGGAGACCGTGACGTCATCATAAGGCTGGCCTCCTGAGTTTGGTGCAACTGAGAGATCAATGCTGACGACTTCCGTTGCTAAGGCATCCTCCGGTAATGTAACCGTGACGTCGATTGTTTCCTTTCGGTTCGGCGTGTGCTTTGAGTCGAGTGTCACCGTTGTATCTTCTAGCTCAACCGTCCAACCGCTTGGAACTGAAGAGGGTGTTATTCTGAACGTATCGACACCGTTACCGGTGTTCTCAACGGTTACTGAGGTTGTTGCTGAGGTTCCAGGTTCGATGTTGTTGAGTTGCGAGGAAACCATCGAGATGGTAGCACCAAACGACTGCCCAACGGTAATTTTGAGTTCAGCGTTGCACTTGACTTGCGTACCGTCTTTACCTTGGATGTAGACGGTTTGCTCATCGCCAGCACTAACGGAATCGTCAGGATTGACTTTGAGATTGAATGCTTTTGTTCCATCTCCTCCGTATGGAAGCAGTCCACTTGTCCCTCCAACGAAAGAAACCCAAGCAGCCTTTGGTCCAACAGCATCGGTGCGAATCGTCCAGTCCGAATTTCCATCGTTCGTGAACGTCGCTGTCAAGGTATCTTCACCATCGGGATCAACGTTCATAGAGGTCTTAGAAAGCGATAAACTGCATTCTTTTAGAATGGGTACGGTGATGTCAAATGTCTGGGTATCGCTCGTGTTTCCAGTTGGATCGCCTTGAACTGTTCCTGTGATTTCCCAGCAGTACTTGTCAGCCTCTTGCTCGTTGGTTACGTCCAGAGAGACAAGGACTTCCTTTGATTCCTCGGATTCAACTGTGACGGACGTTTCAGAAAGTTGTGGACTTAGACCATCAGGGTCGGAACAACCCGAGGCTGAGTTGTCCTCCTCGAGAACAAGGCTGACTGTGGCTTGTTGCTGTCCTGTGTTTTCAACAATGAGGGTCCATTCAGTGGTTTCCTCGCCACCCCATGTCTTGCTTGATGTGACCATGGACAAATCGACACCAAAGACAGCGTTACCTGAGCCATCTCCTGAAGTCGTGGTTACGGTCGCTGTCTCCGTTGCTGGCTGACCGGGAGGCTCTGGTGGTTCAGGAGAATCTTGTGCAGTGGCCGTTACAGTCGTGTCGCATGAACCTTCTGCATTCTGAGCAAGTGTAACGTTCATGGTCGCTTCTTCATAGGAACCTGCATCGATAGCTCCTGGGATTTGAGTAATTGTCGATGTGTAGGCACTGCAATCTTGGTCTTGGCCCTCAGCAGTACTCAATTGGACAGTAACGGGATTCGATCCTGAATTGTAAACACGAACTGTGTATTCACCTGCCTCCCCGGGATTGATGGTTTGAGCACTTGGGGTTACGGTCAATTGGATGTTCGCATCCCTTGCCCCGTCCGCTGAGGCCAAAGGAGCAGCGATAGGAAGTATCGAAAAAAACATCAACGAAATCAGAAAAATAGCCAGACGCTTCTTGTGCATCAATTCCTGCATTGGTGACCCTCCCTATCTAAGCGGGGGTTGTTGACCTATCAAAAGGATGTCCTTTGTTGTTCACCAATCAGGCCGATACGAACTCATCAGAGGAAGCGCCACAGTTGGAACATTCGTCGACCTTTTGACAGGTTGGAGAATCCGAATGGTATCGTGCTCCACAATGAGGACAGCCTTGCATTGTGCCAAAGATTGCGGAACGACAGGACCAGCAAATTGGTGATTGCTGTTGAGGTTGCGACAATGGAATTGCAGGAAGAGGGGTTCCAACAGCCTTTGAACCTCTGAAACGAAGGTACGATACGAACACAATCAGACCTAAAAGAAGAACTGACGCTATTCCAATGTACATTTCAGTCATGCTTTGAGAGCTTGATTCTTCGAACGAGGCTGTCACAGTGACATTCACCGACGTAGTCGATGCTTGAACATCTTCCACACCGGTAAGGCGGAATGTGAGTTGCTTCATGCCCGTGCTTTGGCCAGTCACTTGAACTGTGAATTGTTGGGAATCACCAGCGACGGCATTCACGATGTCCTCACCGACGATTAATGCCTCAAGGCCTGGACTTGTCTCAAGTATCAATTGTTGAGAAAGCGCAATGTTTCCTGTGTTTACGATTCGAACCTGAAGGGTTCCCGAACCTGTCTCATCAAGGGTTGGAAGACCTGTCACTTCCCATTCAACACTTCGTTGTTCAGCCACCAGCATACTGGTTCCTTCGGTCAGCGATACATCGTCGCCGGACAGCGTGAACGAAAACGAAGGTTGTGAAGCGACCTCAAGCGTCGTGGGTAAAATGATTGAACACACGACTGGAACAACATCTCCCGCAACAGTTCCAACATCGAGACACTCCCCGAATATTCCCTGCGAGAGTGAGGTTGCTATCGAAGGACTCCAAGGAACGTCCGCTTCGTTAACGAGTAACCAGGTGAATGTTAATTCCTGACCAACGGGATGCGATCCTGGACCGAATGGATGGTCGAACGTTCGACCATCCTCAAACTCCAATTCAGAGAAGGTAAGCAACGGTTGTGGTAATTCAAGAACATTGATTTCACCCGTCCAACCAAATCGCTGAGCCCCAACATCGAGGTTCAATTGGATCGGTCCAGATAATGCGTTTCCGTTCCCCTGGATGGAGATGATGATGTTCTTTGATCGCTCCGTCCAACTCATATTGATGGGTTGCAACGCCGTCTGTTGGGTCCATCCCGTTGGAAGAGAAAGGCTTGGTATGAGCGTAATATCGACGTTACCTCGGTTTTCTATAGTGAAAAGAAGGTTCACCAGTGCGTCCGGACGTGGAGTCCCTATGTTTGATTCAAGAAGTAGTTCAACCTCTCGCACTTCCATAACTTCAATCGGAATGTCGATTTCCCACGATTGGGAGGGTTCGGTCTGTGAAATCGCAGTCAGTGTTACCAATCGTTGTGCACCCGCT
>CEWJ01041425.1_pt1 | contig 10893 bp, 8 predicted proteins | sample 350291 | NCBI WGS metagenome assembly CEWJ01 (sample SAMEA2622923, study PRJEB7988) | marine metagenome | isolation source: saline water (ENVO:00002010), including | reverse complement strand
GCGGTTTTAGCGACAGATTGGAGAACCTCTATGTCATCAATACTCACGGGCTTGGAAATTCCTTCGAGAATTTCTATTGTTTGGAGCATAGCATCTTGATAGCCATTTACTAAGACAAGTGGGTGAAGGCTTTTTTCTAGCAAAACTCCCGATTCTCGCATCAGTTCACTGGCAAAAATTACGCAGCCTGTAACGCCGTCGCCGCAGGCGTTTTCCTGCGATTCGGCCAGTTGAACGAAGGCTTTTGCCGCCGGGTGCTTGACGAGCAATTCAGCAACAATCTTTGCCCCGTCGTTGGTAACGGCCGTCTCTCCATTGGTTTTGTATAGCATTTTATCGAGGCCATTAGGTCCAAAAGTACCCTTTAACAGATTACCGAATGCAACTGCGGCTGATACGAGTTTTTGCGTCACTGCGACACCGCTAGTGACCGAGGTTGTTGGCCTAACTATGGCTACTGGTGCACGGCCAGAACCATCATTAGGTTGTTGAGACATGCTACTAGGCAAAAATCACCTATTGAATAAGTCTTCTAAGGAGTAAATCACTTATCTAAACCATGAATCTTTTTCGATTCATCATTACTCCAATGGTATGCCAACTTGAGGAGTTTTAGATAATGTCCAAGGTTGTCACGCTTCATCTTGTCATGCAATGCTTCGTTAGTGATGAAGATGTCACCCCAGAGATTTGCTGCAGTGCCCTTGTTACCTTTTGGTAGATCGAAGACTTCCTTGGTGGTTGGTTCAAGTAATGAGCGCCAAACTCTTGCAGGGTTGACTGCCATGGTAACTTCAATAATTACCTCGGTTTCCTTAATTCCTGTACCAGTTTGCCATGAATCATTACCCAAGTCAGCAAGGAATGGTAGTGTCAAATCTTGAATTGATAGGCTGGTCATTGGGTCTGCATTGGTTAGAGAAGTGTATGCTTCGCGCATTCTTCCACGGTCTGCGCCTCTTGAACCAGTGATCGATCTCAGCTTGTCAATTGAGGTTGGTACTAAGAATCTGATATCTGTGTAGTAGACAAGTGGATTGTCGTCCTTAGCACCGAAGATGTGTGAGTATGGTGCAGAACCTGCAGATTCACCAAGTAAATCGATTGGATAGATTGTCTTCAGCGCATTGGTTGCTATTGACTGAACGATTCTTCTCATCAATCTATCCGGGGCACTTGAAATATCATCAAATGAGTTCATGTATTCCTCCATATCAATGATATCATATCCTCTGACAGACATGATAGAATGGACGCTCGGGCCAACTACTTTCTTTTCACCATCGTGGAAATCCGCTTGACTGATCCAGCGTGCTCCTTGGGCGACTTCACTAGCAGCAACTAAATCTGCATAAGCCTTGAAACGTCGGGTTACACGGTTCATGAAATCTGCTTGGTCAAGTTTGGTGAATACTGTAGCCTCATAGTTAGACTTCAAGGCGTGATCTGCGACTTGACTAGCGTTAACACAGGTCAAGAGATTGCCTTGATCTGACGGGTACATAATTAGTCTGCGCCTCTTCGAGGAGCCGCCTAATTGTCCAACTAGTGGGTCTGTTAGTACGTATCCTAAACAAGCGCACACCTCGAATAATCGGGCATACTTATCTTCATCACTGGCTCTGGCAATCCACTCATCTAGTCCTGGCTCGATACAGTGGAATTCTAGTGGTACCATTTCGGAGCCGGCGCCAAACATTTGTCTAACGGTTGAAGAGCTCATCATTCCCATTAGAGAGTACATCGAGGTTTTACCAGTGGTCATGAATACATCGGTGATGCCTTCTTCGCCGAACGAAAGTCTGCGATCTGGAAGGTTAACTAGTAGATTGAATGCCGTTGGCGTATCCCTGTTGCCGTCGACTGCTGGCCAAATCCATGTGTGAGGTCTGGTGGTTAGGAAACCATTAGCGTCCTTACCAAACCCAGCAGGTGAGTATCTAATCCATCCTAGACGGTTGTTGAATGATACATTTCTGTGCATTAATGATGGGTAGAAACACTTGTCCAGAGGATCTGAGTCAGGTACCACTCCTCGATGTCCAAGGCCCCAGAGAATGGGTTCCCATTCGGGGAATTCTGCATCTTTCTTACCGAGGAAAACGTGATTATCACCTGGTCCATCGCCGGTCAGGAAAGACCCGCCCATGCGCTCTTCATCACCAGTAGAGCAGAAAAAGAAGGTTTGAGTTGTGAACAACTGCTTGGGCGTCCACATGTTAGCATTGATGATGGTCTTTTGTTTTAGGAAATCAGAAACATTCAGGATTCTTCTTTCAAACTTGAACCGTTCTGCTTCAATCCAAGTTGAGCCCAAAAACAGATTGGTATTCAATAGCTTGGCCTTTGCAGGACCAATGTACCTCACTCTAGGGTCTGCTCTCGACATGTCTGTTTCAGGAAGTGCTTCCCAAGGACCTCTTCGAGGAATGTAATCCATGAATGCTTCATGGGCAAATTGCTCAACTTCGGCTTTCTTTACGGTCTCTTCAACCTCATCCATGAGTCTAACATAAGTTTCGTTTGGATTGATTCTGCCTGTTGTTTGGTATTCTTTATTTGATACTGTTCTATGTTCCCACATTTATTTCACCTCAGAATTTTTTCGCTCCGGCCGGGGTTTCTTCCTTATCGTCGCTGGAATCGTCTGCCGTACTTTCTGCTACTTCTTCAACCTCTGCCTCGCTAGAGACTTCTTCAATCGTCTCAGCGGTGGACGGCTCTTCAGCGGTTGGTGCTGCGTCTTCTTGCTCTTCTGCAACGGCCTCTACCTTATCTTTAACCGATGCCATCATTTCCTCAACAACTGCTGCTGCTGCTGCTTCTGCTGTCTCTTTCGCTTGCTCAATGGTATCTTCATTGGATTGCCTAACCACTGTATCTGCCGCAATTGTAGCGGCTACCTCGGCTTTGGCAATTACTTCCTCTTCAGAAGCACCGCCACCAACACCACCGGTTGCCTGCTGTAGAATTAATGCTGCAGTCGCGGTCATTGATGCATCGACATAAGGAGCCGCTCGGTAGAAGTATTGAATCATGAAACCAAGAGTACCACACACAGCTCCTAAACCGATAATCCAGCCGTTGTTGATATTTTGAACGTTATCCGGATTCTTATACAAGTCGTCGGCAGGTATGCCAGTTTCTGGTGGCCACCAAGTCATGCCAAGCGCATTAGTGATAGATTCAACCGTCGCCCAGACGGCAAAAATAATCATAATTATTGATGCATAATTTACCAGTGTTCTGTTTTCTAAAAGAAATGCAACCAGAGCATCCCTTTCTTTTCCTTCGCCATCGCTTTGCCCATCCGCAGCGCTCATGGTGTTCCCTGTTTCGGCTTAATATTAAAGTGGATTGCCTGTTTAAACTGCTAATTTACCCTTTATGAGAGGTTTATTTGCGCCCTTTACGCGCTTTTCTTCGCTGACTTTTACCAGAATGTTCCCACGCCCTACTCGCTCGGCTGCGTCGATCTTGAACGTCCTCCCAATATGGATTAGGGCGCTCCAAACCTTCAGGAATCTCCTCAAATGTCTTGACTGAAATTGAAATTCCTCCAAGCTCATCCTGTAGTTGACGTATGTTAGAGCCCCCTTTCCCGACCAGTGTTGAAACCATATTGGCGGGGACGTAAACATTGGCGTTCGAACTTGAAGTGAACTTCACCTGAGACTCAACCCCAATCCATTCTCGAATCTTTCTAACCAGCGAATCCTTGGCAAGTGCACGAAGTGGAGATATTTGCCCTGACTGGCCCTCAACTGGAACCACGGCAATTTCTGAACCAAATGCGAACATTTCATGAGTTATCTTTCCACTAGGGAATTCTACTACTTCGATAACTGGCCTTGCTAATTCTTCTTGCATGCCAGTTGGAGGTTTTACGGTCATCCTTAGCTCTAACACCTGTTGAATTCGTCCTGCCTCAACATGCAGAATTGTATCTAGTACTTGGCTTACTAAACCGAGTTCAACTTTACCGATTAAACGCTGGATTGCTTCAAGAGCGGAATTGGCGTGAGTAACACCGAGTAAACCAACTCCTGCAAGTCTGACGTCTGCGAAAATTTCGAAATCTCTAGCCCTTCTTACCTCATCGAAAATAACGAAATCTGGCCGGACTAGAAAAATAATTTCAGCGGTCTTTTCTAAATCTCCTTCGAGTGGAGCATATTGAGTGATTCGATCGGCTAACTGTAGATCCCTCGGTGCCTCCATGGTTTTGACCATCGTTCCCAAATCATTGTCTAAATATTCTGCAATTGCCTGTGCAAGCGTCGTCTTTCCTGACCCAGGGCGCCCACAAATGAATACTCCTCTATGGTGATTAGAAAGACGTTCAATAAGTCTCTTATCCAATTCATAGTCACCGAGGGAAAGTTTTGCCACTGGCCTAACAATAGTGATCTCTCTTGCATCAGCAAATGGCGGCCAGGCACAGGCAATACGTAAATCGCCTAACTGGACTACCTGACACCCTTTTCGATCTATCTCGAGAAAACAATCGCTTCGATGCTTATTTTGTTCTGCTAAATCGACTAGTTGCTCCTGAAGTGATTCCATACGGATTGTATCCCAAGTCTCACTATTTTGCTCGACCTCTACTAGCTTCAACTCGCCGATATTGCCCCGTTTAACTCGCGGCGGACAATCTGCCTTGAGGAACAACGTGTGAACGTCATCACCCAGTAAGTTCTCAACTGACTCAGGTAACTCGGGATGGTCGCCATGTTTAGCCATGAACCATTGTCGCTAGCCGAAGCCTTTGACCCTTCGCATAGATTAATGTTCAATTAATCATTATCTTTAGTTGCATTTGGCTCCATCAACTCAATACTCCACCAGAATATTGCAATAGTGACTAGGGATAACCCATATGTCTCAACACGTGAATCACTACCCCACATCGTCATACACCACTCGGCAAAAATGATGCTAACAACTGTGAACGAGAAAAAACTGAGTAAGCCACTGGAATTTAATCCGAGGTGTTTGAAGGTTGTTTCTCGATTTGAAACAATCCAAACAAAACCGACTAAAGTTGATAATGCAATCGCAGTCCATGCCGTGGTAAATGCTTCACGCGTCGTAATTGCTGTGATGAGGGTAATAACTGCAACAGCAATAAGCATCCTCTGCACATTGGCGTAGGATATTCCCATGTTTTAGGCCAAAGGCTTCCAATTATTCAATGCTCTCATCCAACTCAGTTGAAGTGTTTTGGATTTTATGATTGGCTAGTTCAATCCATTTAATGCTCCTAATAATTGCCTCGGGTGGGGGGTAGATTGCTTGTTGAGAAGCATTGTTAAGTGGTTGCAAAAGGTATTGCCATTCCTTCATCAAGGGTAATTCTGAGTTATCTATAACCCAAATGCGTTCTTTCCCTGGGGTTTTTATTATCAGCTTGCTCGATGTGCTTGTCTCAACTAATATGGTGCCGCTGGCGCCGAAATATTTGATCTCTCTATTCTCCTCATTACCATTCCATCCAACCTCAATGCATGCCTCCTTCATACCCGGAAATGTTAATGACAATTTTGCGTTTATCGGATATTTGTTGGCGTTAAGAGCAAGATTACTAACCGATAATGTGGAGGGTTCTAACTCGCCAAAAGAATAGCATGCGGTATCAATTCCGTGGATTGCCATTGCCTCGAATATATTCGGGTTATCTGGTGGTTGTCTGGTAGTAATTCGATTAAATTCTATCTTTTGTAACTCTCCTATTTCCCCTGTAGTGATGATTTCTATGGCCTTATTGATTGCGTCATGAAAACGTAAAATATGGCCAACGAGCAGTTTACTATCAGTTTGTTGTACTTTTGCGATGATCGATGAAGCCTCTTCTCGGGAGAGACCTATTGGTTTTTCAATAAACACGGCTCGGCAGTAATCTAAGAGTGATATCGCTAAATCATGATGGGTATCTGCTGGAGTAACTATCGCTACAATATCTAGGTGATGATTGGTAACTAAGGTTTGCCAATCCGTGCAAAACGTATCTGCATATTTTGACGCCTCAACTAATTTTCCTGGCTGAATGTCGCAAGCATGTATGGCGGAAATTAGCCCCCTTGTTTTCAACTCGCTTAGAGTCTTTAGATGGTTCAAGCCCCATCTGCCGCAACCGACCACTCCAACAACTGCGCCCATGATACTATCATCGGTACTCTGTCGGTTTGAGAGGGTTGCCCTGTTCATCAACATCGGCGAAAATAAATTCTTCGGGGGTTTGAATGTGTGCATAATCGCCTAAATTCTGCTGGTGGAATCCTTGACTCTCGTAGACCTCTGGGGAAAAAGAATAACCTTCAATGCCAATGTATTCTGCTCTTGAAACCCGCGTAGTAATTCGATGATATCCGTGATGCCATAGTGCCAGGGCGGTTATCGCATCTTGACTAGTAGCAATTCTGAAAGGTATCTTTGGAAACGGTGGCATGACGCAGTTGTCAGGAACCAATCGATTGGATTTCATTATTCGTGGAAGATTAATCCACTTCCGCATAAACAGCCAACGGATTCTTCGATGGGCTCGATTTGTGTAGGTTGATTTGGTCAAAAATCTCGCTTCATATGCATAGATTATATGTTTTATTTCATCCCAAACCGGTTTAGTAATGACATATCCCCAAAAATGACGGTTAGTGGCAATTAGCTGATTCTCTTGGTTTGATTGGATATCAATCGATGCTTTATTGATATTGTAGGCCGTTATTGTGCCAATATCGTCATATTGCTTAGCCCAGTCCGAGATTTTGAAAACCGTCTCAACATAATGTTCACCGAGAACTAAATCATCTTCTAGCAGTAAAATTCTATCATAGGCTAATTCATCAAAAAGTCTTCTACGGGCATCGATTAAATGTCTCCCTATGCCCCAGTTATTAACCCGAAATACGACTTCAGCGTCGGGAAATTTTGAACCTGAAATCAATTGTTTAATCTCTGCTTGCTTAGCGTTAGGGCCGCCATCAACATAGACGAATAGGTCGTGCTCATATGCCGCCTTATTTCGTTCTAGACTAGAGAGTACCTTGGAGAAATAATCAATTCTATTGAACCCCAACAATAGGATTGCCGATTTCAAATAAGAGCCTCCAAATCAATCTCGTTCAGGCGCTTCGCCTTCGCCTTCCGACGGCTCTTCTTCCGCTGGTTCTTCGCTATTTTCTTCTAGAATCCAGTAATAATTGTCATATGGATTCTGATAATCTAAATGGATACTGGCAGAATTCTCCATCGTAGTCAGATTTGTGGCTGTTATGCCATTTGCTGATATTGCATAGATGAAATCGCCCATGAAGATGGATCGGCGTATGTTAAACGAATTCCACCAATATCGCTCAGAATCATAAAACTCAGAATGGTCTACTTCGCCATACACTGTAAGATTGGTTTCTGTGACATTGGTTATCATTAATTTGCTCACCCATTCTCTCTGGCACTCAACATAAGTCCTAGACTCATAATCGTAATAGCCGCTAGTGTAAGTGTTCATTGGAACAGCAAGCATTGACTTCGGGGCCCAGTATTGGAATGCTTTGTGTTCATAAGTAGCCTCAGAACTCGACCAAGACCAACAAGGATTATTCTCATCCTCTACTGGAGATATTGTTAGCGTTGTTGTCTCTAGCGGGTTGGTAAAGTCTGATACATCAAATAGCGACAAACGGACATTGCTCCAATCAAGCCCTTCACCCGTTTCTAGGTCAGCAGGACCCATGCCAATCGTTAGTAATGTGGTATCAGAAATTGGATGAATATAGGTAGACACCCCGGGAATTTTCAACTCTCCCATGATTGTTGGATTGGCTGGGTCTGACAAATCTATGGTCCAGAGAGGATCCATATTTTCAAACGTTACAATGTATGCTCTGTCTTCAACAAACCTTGCGCTCCAAATTGTTTCATTGGGAGCAATGCCCTCAATTATGCCGATCTGCTCGAGAGTTGTATGGCCCTCCGTATCGGTAATTGGCTGAAGAGTAACTACATTGGAGGTCATTGGCTCGGGATTATCTAACCACCATCTACCCCATTGGCCTTCGGTTGAGGCAACTCGCAGTACTCCTTGATATTCTGATAATGAGAATTGGTTTTGTATGGTTCCGTCTACTCTGCCTGATGCGATATATTCTGTTGTGCCAGAATCGCTGATATCGAACATGTGGATGTTTGTCGCCTCATCAGCATCGTCAGAGTTCCAAAACCACCAAGAATCCCAAGATTTCTCGGCTAGTATCAGTGCGTCTGCCGACGAGTAAACTAATGGGTAATTCCCAATAATGTGATCAGCTTCGAAAGTGAAATCGGAACTGGTGAGGTCAAACGAAAAGATGCTGTTAACTCCTCTTGAGAAACTATCTTGTGGAGCGACAAAACTAGCACACTCATCATTGGCGATTGAATGAGTGATTACGTCGTCGTTTTGTCGCTCATAGATTCGTGGAATAAGATCTGATAATTCCATTTCGGCAATGATTTCTTGATTATCCAACATGGCCTGATAAGCGACTTTTTCCCTTATTTCCAAGCGTCTTGGATCCTCATAATCAAGGTCCCAATAGCCTACAGGAAGGTCTAGCCAGCTGCTCAAGCCCAACGTTTCCATCCAAGCGTGTGATACTGTCCGAATTGTACCATCAACTTCTCTTGCTGTAATGTATGAGCCTTCGATGAAAAGTTCTTTTTCAAGTTCAATTTCAGACCTATCACTTATGTCGAAAACGCTGAATTTAGTTAGCGAGTAAGTTCTCCAAGAGGAATATTCTTCATCCCATTCCATCGCGGCGTAAAGTGGATTTGTCTGCGGAATGTTCCATGAATTAACTGAAGATATGACTACTAATCGGTCGCCGTCAAGGAGCATTGAGTTAGGGTTTCCTTCAATGGTTGTGTTTGATTGATAGACTAAATCGCCAAATTCCGGTACACCCATTATTTCCAGCTTTTTACCATTTAGGAAATAGATGTAATAGCCGTCGGTTTTCACCACGTCAGCCTCATCTACACCACCTTCTTGGTTATTGGTTCCTGAATAGTCTGTTCCTTCAACTCTCCTCGGTGTTGGTGTGTTAGTTCCGCCTGTTGCACTGTCACTCGACTCGGCCATCATGTCTCCGTCGAGCATAACATCATCCCAGAAATAGTAATAATTTTCTTCGACTGCTTGTAGTAATTGAATCCGATAATCCTCTAGAATTGAATCTTTGAGCATGGCTTCTAAATCATCACAATCATCAAATTCAACTAAATCCGGTGTCGAAACTGCTCTTGGAGTAATAGCTTTCCAGTCTAGAGGTAGATCGATTTCAGGAATCTCTACTTCATCCTCTAACGCCCCTAGGCAACCCGCAGTAAAGAATAGGGAAATCATCAGCACTGCAATAGACTTTCTGCGTTGCATAATATAAGCATAGTGAGTTTAGTTATCAAATAATTGGTGCATTGCATTAATTGGGTATGATAATTAGATGATTCTGTTGGCCAAGGTAGCAATATTGATACCTGTGTCACTTTAGCCACTACTGGGGAATGCATTGACGATCAATACAGAGATTGAACGTCGCTTTCTCGTCGATGGTAGGGCTGAGAAGCCTTGGAGAAATACCGACGAAAAATTACAGATTACCCAGTATTATCTTGATGCAAATGATATTTTATTTCGAGATTCAGCAATCTCTTATCGGGGCGAAGTGTTAGTTTCTGTTACAAAAGAAGAATTTCGAATAATTTCAAAATCAAACAACTGGACGAGTAGAATTAGAGTACAGAATGATGCTGTAATATTTACCATGAAAGGAAAGGAGGCAGGAATCGAGACGACGGAATTGGAATGGGTATTGCCTAGCCTGCCAAATATCTCCGGACTCGAACAACACCCATGCGTTGAAAAAATCAGATATTGCGTTAATGCTAGTAATGGATTAGTTTGGGAAGTTGATGAATTTGAGGGCGTTCTTGCTGGACTCATACTCGCTGAGATAGAACTAGAAGACATCAGTCAAGAATTTGACCGCCCAGAATGGATTGGTATCGAATTGACCGGTTTGAAAAATTGGTCTAATGCCAGTTTAGCGACAACTTTACTCAATGCTGAAGAACTGAAAAAGACGTTACGGCAGCAATAATGCGTTCAATCTCATCATCTCTGAGTTCGTGCATAACCGGGATTGCCACCAATGTACTTGACAAATTTGCAGTTACTGGTAGAACTTGTCCATGTTGAGGGTGTTTCGCAAAGACATTTTGTTGATGGCATGGTGTAACATAATATCGTCTCGCATCGATGCCGTGCTGGTCTAGATGAGCGACTAATTCATCGGGATGTTCGGTTGCTAAGCAGTACTGATGCCATGCATGTTTGGCTCCTGGTCGAACCTTTGGCGTGTCAAGCAGAGGGTGGTCAGCAAATGCTTGGTGGTAAATTTCAGCAATCTCTCTTCGGCGCCCTACCCATGAATCAAGGTGTGATAACTGAACAGTACCGATAGCGGCAGAGACTTCAGACATTCTTAGATTGCTGCCCAGTTGCATAGATTCCAAACTTGGCGAACGTCCATGATTTACGACCAAAGATACTGCATCGGTTAACTCGTCCACTGTGGTAGTAAGCATACCGCCTTCACCACCGACGGCCATGTTTTTTGATGGGAAGAACGAGAAACAACCAAGGTCGCCCATTGAACCTGCAACCAGTTCACTCCCATCCAACATTACTTGTGAAGCCCCATGAGCTTGGGCTGCATCCTCAATTAGGTAAATGCCCTTATCTCGACATAGTTTCAGCAATCGTGGATCATATGGCTGGCCATAGATATGAACACCAATTACTGCCTTGGTTTTCTCGGTAATTGCCGCCTCTACTGCATCTACATCGAGGCA
>CEWJ01019738.1_pt1 | contig 10900 bp, 9 predicted proteins | sample 350291 | NCBI WGS metagenome assembly CEWJ01 (sample SAMEA2622923, study PRJEB7988) | marine metagenome | isolation source: saline water (ENVO:00002010), including | reverse complement strand
GCAGTCGAATTGGTAAATTCGGTAATTGTAAAATCTGCACCACACTCTTTCGCAAGTAACCGGTATGGAAGGTCAGTTACACCGGACATTGGTGCAAGGAATAACGGGCGAGCCTCGCCATCCCATTCACTTGGTTTTGGTAAGATGAATTCGCTCATCTTTCATCACCCGTTTGGGGTGAGTCTCTGCTCAGAAAGTAGATTCCCAGTCTTCTAGGTCCTGAGCTTCAGCCCATGCCTCATCAGTAGTCTCACCACGTGCCTTTAGCACTTCACGAGCAAGAATCCAGTATAGTAGAGCAAGTGATTTGCGACCCTTGTTATTTGCTGGTAGAGCAAGGTCAACATTGCGTAGGTTGTTATTTGCATCACAAATTCCAACGATTGGTAATCCTGAATTCACTGCCTCACGTAGTGCTTGTTGGTCTGCTGCTGGATCGGTTACGAAAAGCATGTCAGGTTCAACGTAGGAGCGTAAAGCAGGATTGGTTAGGCTGCCAGGAATGAATCTCCCAACAGCAGCGTTTGCGCCAATTGCCTCTGCAAATTTTCGTGCTGGACGCTGACCGTATTGTCGAGCACTAACAACCATTATGTTAGCAGGATTGTAACGGTTAAGGAACTGGGAAATAGAACGGATTCTGTTGTCAGTGATTTGAACATCGATTAAGTAAAGTCCATCTGAGCGAACCTCTTGGATAAATTGTGCCATATCTGCACTCTTTTGTTGAGTACCGATGTGAACGGCGTTGGTCTCGTACATCTCTCGGTCGACTAGAAGTTCTGTCATTGTAATGACTCCAGCATTCGGGCCACCAGCCCCCCCTAAATAACCGCTTCGTAGGGCTAATCTAACACATACGGCGCAGTAATGCGAATTGATTCTGCACCTGAAGGGGTAACCTTGATGGCAACATAGCCTCTACGTCGGATATAGGAGGTTTGCTTTTGAACGATATGTCTTCCAGTAACCTTGTAATCGCTGAAGAAAGCGATGATGGTTTTTGGAGGGATGAATCAGGTAAATCCTTGCATGTTTCAGCGAGCGATCTAGAGAGGCATGCATACTGCCCGCTATCTTGGTCGCTTGCCAGAGATGGTAAAACTGGACGAGGCAAAGCAATAGATAAAGGGCGGATAAAACACGCTGAAATCCATCAAAAGGTAGAGAACTTCAAACAGAAACAAAACGATCTACGTAGGGCATTGGTTATCTGGTCATGGTGGTTTACAATTGTTGTAATGTTCATCACGGATGCAATTATCTTCACGAATATATCTGATGATAGAACACCGATTGACATATCCCGATATTTGTCGATTTTATCGGTAATTTGGTTAATTGCTGGCCTTCTTGCAATTTATCTCCCGTGGAGGAAATGGATTGACTTACCAATCGAAAAATCCCGAGAACTTCAAGATTTGAAAAATCTTGACGAAGTAGCCATTCCAAGAACATTGGAACCTTACGGTTTCATCGGAGGCTGGCGGCAAGGAGGTAGAGTCGAAGCAGGATTGCTAATGGGGGCCACGATTTTCGGATTACATGCAATTGGACTACTGTGGGCAGAAGACAAGGAGCAAGCAGGATTTATTCTAGTCACTGTGGCAATGGTTTGGACACTGCTCGCTTCTTGGCAATTACAAAGAGCTTTGCTAGCAGATAATGCTCTAGAAGTAGCCAGAATAAATGCAGGCATAGATGAGAACACAGATGTTGCTTATTCGGATGATGAGGCCACTGCGGGATTGCTGGTCGATGATTTGAGTGGTCTTAGAGGTAGGCCTGATCAAATCGTTATTGTGGATGGTGAATTTATTCCTGTTGAACAGAAAACTGGAAAAATTCCAGATAAACCTCACAAATCACACAAAATGCAATTACTGGCATACTTGCATCTTGTTGAATCTACAACGGGAAGAAAACCACCTTATGGAGTTCTGAAATACGGTTCTGAAAATCTACATACTGTGGACTGGGGTCCTGAAAATAAGCACCAGTTATTCTCAGCAATCAAAGAAGTACAGCGACTAATGTCCCAAGGTGGAGCAGAAAGAAATCACAATCGCAAAGGTAAATGCGAAAACTGCTCAAGACGCTATGCCTGTGATTCAAGCCTAGTCTAATCGTAAGAACAGCCCACTTCGTTAGGGTATTCCCAACACTTACGTTCTATCTTGATCAAAACTTGGAAAGAGTCCTTGTATAGATTTACCACTTCTTCACCGTACCCTCTTGCATCTACAGATAATGTCCAGGTACCCTCTGCCAGTGGTTGTTGGAAAGTTGCAACCATTTTTCTTTCAGTTTCTGTCACTTCCTCGCGCCAAACTTCGTCTCCATTTGCATCGGTCAGTGATGCTCTAACGAACCTTACATCAGTTGGAATACCTGGTAAAAACAACTCTAACGGCATAGCTGCAGAAATATATGCACTAATTTCTACTACATCTGAATCTACTTCGAATGTTTGACTTGTAGAGTAAGAAGTGCTTCCTTGGATATCAGTTGCATCGGTAGTGAAAACATGGGATGCATTGATCTTTTCCTTGACTTCGATCATCTTAGCTCCTGGCCTCAAATCTTCCATGAATTCACGAGCTGGAACCAATCCAATACAGCCCATGCTGGAAGCCATTAGAATGGCTAGCATCATGAATGCAGACATTGCTGGCTTCGGCCTCATCATAATACCCGAAACAATACCAATGTATCAATGGCACCCCTCGATGGTTTGAAGCGTACGTTTTGTTTCGAACGCCATGCCTGAATGAAGTCAAGAGGGTCAGCCGAGCTTTAGCGATGACGAACCCTATGAGTACTGACAGGCATCTCACTCAAATTTGGCACCACAGACAGAACATTCGCTAGCGTCCACAGGGATGTCTGCGCCACAAGCACCACATTCTGCAGTTTCCACCTTCTTCGAACGCCTTCTAACACCACGGCGTCTCTTGTTCTCAGCAGCCACTGCTGCAGCAGGATTCAACTCGTCGGCCTCTTCATCATCGAAGGAGAAATCCATCGCATCTTCTGGCAACACATTTCCTGCTAGAGAGCGGTCTTGTATTCCCATTCCAACCTGAACTTCGTCCCCGGGCATTACTCCTTCTTCTCCGGTAATTTCGTACAATTGGCCTCGTATGTCTGCATCGCTAGCAGATAATTCGCTTCCATCATCAGTGTGAGCCTTGATGTCCTTATTCTCAAGAATTGCATCAATATCGTGTCCCTCGAAGGTTTCTTCTATGGACTTGAGAGTTGTTGTTACGGTTGCAAGTGCCTCCTCTTCATCCAACTCGACTTCTTCATCAGCCATTCTTCTATCGTATGCAGCCTCAACTTCTGCTTCAGCTCTAGCGATATTCTCATCCCAATGGTCTTCCAAATCGTCAGCATCATATCCGAATTCTTTGACCGCTTCATCGAATCCTTCGTATCCAGCTGCGTGGATGGTTTCTGGATCGATTTCTTCTTCTTCAAGAAGTGGAACTTCTTCTTTCTCGTAGACTCTTCTTTCTCTTTGTTCAAAGAATTTGGACGTGTCTTGTTCAACACCACAGTAAGGACAGTTCGCCAGTAAGTCAGGTATTGATTCGCCACAACTCTCACAGTCATGGAACTGCTTTCTGGCTTTCTTGAGATTGAATGTGCACCAAGGACAGCGATCTTCTCCACCTTTCAATTCACCATCACAAGCGGGACAATAATCGAAGATATCACGCTCAACTTCTTCTTCGACTTGTCTAGTCAAGATTACTGCTGCGATTAATATTGCAATCAATATGACACAAATAATCGCAATCATTCCTGCAGTCTGGAATGTCATACTTCCTGGGTCGTCTGCAACATTGCTACTGGATTCCTTTGAATCCCAGTTCCATGTTTGTGTGGAACTAACCATTGTCTCGTTTGGAATTAGATTGATGTTTGTGTAAGGTGCTGATGCAGTGAATGTACATTCAACTGTTACGATTTGACCTCCTGTCGAAATCTCAATCGGTATTGATGCAAATACCTCTCCCAACTCATTTTCACAAGAATAGGTCACCATTCCATTTTCTTGAGAAGCAAGTTTGATCGAAACTGTATATTCATCACCAGCTATCAATGGGAATTCCGCAGGCTCTTGATTAGAATCAACCAATTCCATTGATGTCATTGACCAGGAAAGTCTCAATTGAGCATTAACTTCGACGCTGCCGTTTGCATATGAATTGAGAGGATTCTCATCAAATGAACTTGATAAGGGAATCCACTGTGCCTCAAATTCGGCTGTATGCGAGCCACTTTCAGTAACGAGTGTGTTTTGCCAAATGTATGTATCACCTGCTTGAATAGTGATAATTGGTTGAGAGTTTTCCGCTACTGTTTGACCTTCCCATGTGTAAATCAATTTGCCTTTTACTTCAATCTCTCCAGTGTTGGTTATTGCTACTGTCCAATCAACACTACTTCCACTGTTAACGGTGTTTCTTGAAGGGACAGCGAATGGGTCCAGAGAAACATCAGGAATGTCATACTTGTCAAAGTAGGTGCTGATTCTGTCATTTTCAGTACTCTCTTGAATGAAACTAGCTGTACCATAAGGATCTATTGCAGCGGTAATTTGGTGGTTGCCGGCAGATAAGCCGGAAACATAGGTGTACAGTAAATCGAATGACCATGATTGTTGAGCATTATCCCCGCCACTAATATTCACATAAAATGTAGGCAATGGAATATTGACTCCATTATCATCCTTGACTTCAATCCTCATAGGAACTTCAGAAACTCCATCTCCTGAGGTTCGAATCAATGCCCCAGATATTGTCCATGGTCCCTGAAGATCACCTTCCTCTACATCTACAGATAATTCACCAAGATGAGCAATATCCATTCGTGGGTTGACGGTTAGTGAGGATGTGAATGTGTTGTCTTCGTCTGCTTCAATCACAGCATCGTCAAGGTCAAGCGTTACAGAGAAATCATAGGTTCCAGATGATGGAGCAGTCATGGTGTGATTAACCCAAGCGCTTTGGCCAGCAAGTATTTCAGGAACATTTACGATTTCACTCTGCGATTCCAAATTGATTTGTAGCCTGCTTGCTTCAGCATCTTGTGAACCAGTATTCGATACTTCAGTTGAAATTAGCACATCGCCTCCTGATTGAACATCCACAGGACTGGTTGAAATTGTGGTAGCTTCCAAATCTGCTAAACCGCTAACAATAATTTCAGAGAAGAACATTTTTTCGCCAGCATCAGCGTACTCGAATGCCACCCATACTTTGTGTTCGCCAACAGTTAACCCAGACTTAACAATCTGGACATCTGCGGTAGATTGTGCTGGTATGTCAACGGTATTTGCGGTAATCAATTGTGATGATGATACGCCGTTCCAGTAGAATTTGTAAATTACATCATCTGCTTCAAAATTATTTGAATTGTAAAGAGTGAGTGTAATTGTAATTGAACCTCCCTCAACAGGATTAGAAGGAGATATTGCTACTGTAGATTCTGACGCCTGAACTCCTCCGCTATCTTCTGCATTTACAGATACTGGCATTACTGAGATAATCAGCATCGCGAGGACAATACCAGTCAAGACAGACCTTGCCATAATAACAAGAGGACAGGGGTAGCACTTGAAACAACCGACTCCCGGAAAGGGTTCGCAGGGGTATTACAAACCCGCAACACACCCCGAAGGGGGGTGTTGCAATGCGAGCATTCAAGGGCGGAGGGTGTTGTCAGGTAGGTAATGAGGCGCTTCATCTCGGTGCTATTGGTCGTGATTATCATGACTATTGGGCAAAGTGGTGATGTGTTTTTACCCGATTCAAAAGTCGCAAAATATGCTGACAGCGGGTTAGCGCTAGTATTCGCAAATGGTCCGAGCGAGAACCAAGATGTCAAGGGATTATACACACTGAGTTTCTCCTCGACCGGAAATGGAACCATTTCGAGTATCGAAATCGATATTTCAAGCGATGGAAATAGTTGGGAAGAGGTTGCCAATCTGACTTCAACTCCGTGGCTAAAACACGTTGATACTACAGAATATGAAAACGGCACCTGGACTTTCAGAGCCAGAGCATGGGATTCTAGTGTTGGGAATTTCTCTGTTTGGTCCACTAGTGGGCAATTCAATATCGTAAACCAAGTTCCAGTGATAACATCATTTGCATTGTCTAATTCTGGCTATGGTAGTGGAACAACAGCGTTGGACCGTGCTTGGTATGCCATAGATGCTAATGGAACTCTAGGATTTACTTGGGCTGCTAGTGACGATGACCTAACGCATGCAAGTCTAGCAAATGTTCCTGGCCCAGGCTCTCCTTCCGATGATGGGCCCGGAACACTAGCCTATGGGTGGGATTGGAATACTGGCGCTATCGCTGAAGGTACATACAACCCAAGACTCACTGTTTGGGACGGTTCCGGACTTTCAGCTAGCAAAACCATGTTTATCGGAATCGATAGAACTGCACCTACAATGAATACGCCAACTATCGGCGACGGAAGTGAATGGAGCGATAGTACTGAAGTAACAATTTCAGGATTCGATAGTGCCACAGATGATGGAACGGGTTCCGGCCTTGATTATGTACAAATTCAGCAAGATGGCACATGGAGTGATGTAACAACCGCCAGTACGACTTTGACATTTGCTGAGGGAGAACACCAAATTTTGATGCGTGCGGTCGACAAAGTTGGAAACATCGGTTCCGCTAATACCGTTGACATCAAGGTAGATGTTACCGAACCGGAAGGTATCGGTTGGTCTGTGGATGAACTGAGTACAAGTCATGTTGGTCCAGTTAACATTTCTTTTTCTGCTCAAGATTTAGGATCGGGTATTGACCTTGACAATTCCAAGATTCAATATGGATTTGATCTAAATGGAGTTGGAGCAACTCCTGACCAATCAGGACGATGGATTGACCTTGGCGTCACTGGGCTAGAAGGAACGATGGGGTTGTCATCATGGGCAACAAAATCAAGGCAATATCTAATGGTTAGAGCAATAGTAAATGATGAAGCAGGAAATGAATTGATTACAATTCCTAGCGCATTCCAAATTTTACCTGGTCTTGACTTATTCTGGAATGCTAGTGAAACCGGCGTAGATAGATTGGTTGCAAGACCAGGCGATACTAATGGCAAAATCGAGATTACCAGCTTATTAGAAGCAAACCAAGCATATGGTGGCGCCGTCACTGTATACTTACAGGCCGCACCTGCTGATAGAAGTGCAGATGTTGATTGGACCACCATGCAAACAGTATTGATTGAGGGTGGCAATCTTTCCGATGAATGTAATTGTGAACTAATCGTTTGGGACTATGTTGTTCCGAACACTGGTCAATGGGACCTAAGATTGGTCGCTGACCCAAATAATGGAATTGATGAAAGAGATGAGTCGAATAATGATCACTACATGATGGTGACTGGCGCTTCGGTATCAGGAGTTGGAGTTGTCACGTCCTTTGCACCAGGAATTATTGCCCTACTGTTGACTGGATTTGCTATTGCTTGGTATCAAAAGAGAAGATTCACTCCTCCTCCCAACTGACTTCTTCGTCATCTGCCAAATCCATCATTTCTTGGACTTCTTCCTCGTTTGCAGGGTCAACTTGTGCCGCTTTCAACCTTCGACTCCTACGATTTGCCACATCGCTTAGACCCGGTACTAGACCTGCGAAGTCATCCGTGCTAGAAGCATATTCTTTCTCAGCGATAGAATCTAGCGAACGAGATTCTAGACGCGATTTCTTTCTCTCTCTTTCAAGAAATTTCAATACTGTTCCATGTTCACTTCCACTAGCTAACATTTCGATTGCTTGCCTAGCATTAGAAAGACCTGCGCCTTCTCCTACCAGAACAACAGTCGATTTGTAAATTGAAATTTCAGAGCCTGTGTGCTGTTCTATCATCTTGCGTATTTTACCTTCAGAACCGATAATTCTTGCACGAATTCTTCGCTGCTGATTCGAACGCTTTCCTACGTGATCTCTCAAATCTACCATTTCGAAAAACCAATCATCGCGAAGTAATTGAATTGCTCTTCCAGGAGCCATACCACGCCCAACAGCCTTGATTACGTCCGGTAATTTCAGTGCCTTTACAGGGTCATAACTACCAACATCAGGCCAAACAACATCGATTTCTCCTGTGTTAGAATCAATTTGGATACTCTTGCATCCTGCTGCTTGTTCAAGCTCACGCCTAGTAGCACCCTTGGCACCGATTAGGACCGCAATACGGTCTTTAGGGACTCTAGGAAGAGACTGACGCATGGAGTAGGCGTGAAGCCTACCCTTATTCAATACATGTGTAAGGTCTATTCCTCTTCTTCACTTGGTTCGATGTGAGATAAATCCATTTCCAGAACGTCGAACATTGCCTCTGCTAGTTCAATTTCTACTCCGTTTTTATTGGCCCATTCTACAAGCCTAGTTACATCGCGAACCAAGAATTCTTGACTCTTTGGATGAGATTGAACTACGGCTTGACCTACATCGATTACGACGGGCCGGTCTCCGTGCCACATAATATTGTAAGGAGAAAAATCGCCGTGAACCATGTTTGCTTTTTGCCATGTTACCGCCAAAAATTCCAACAATTCTTCGTACACTGCAGCAGGATCTACTACTTGCACATCTCTTAATCGTGGAGAAGGAGCATTTGGCGTACCTAAATATTCCATGACCAAGACATTCTTGTGAACTCCTAGTGGCTTAGGAACTGCTAATCCCCATTTCTCGAGCCTTGACAAATTTCTGAATTCCTTTCGCACCCATATGTCAACTAAATCTCGATGGCGTCGCTTTAGACCGCCAAAACGCGGGTCTCCCTCAATATACTGAACCAAATTTTTGAACACCGCATTCGATGTGTGAAAAATCTTGACCGCTATCGAACCATTTTCTCCAGTACCGTGGAAAACGTGGGCCTCTTTTCCCCTAGCAATTGGGAAATCTAGAGTATCAATAATTCCTGATTTCATTAATTTGTAAAGACTCATCAAAGTCAGACGGTCAAAAACTGCATCAAAGACCCGCCTATCTACCCATTCGAATGGACCATCTCCTAGGACTCCAGAGAGTCCTTCTTCGATTTCAGTGAACATTCGCTTGTATTTTTTCTCTGTCATCCAACCTACGCCCTTGGATGATTCAAGCGTCTTGATGAACTCAGATGACTCATTATCCATGTAATTCTGGTCAGCATTTGTTTTACGGCGCCTACGATTATTGCGGCGCTGTTTAGTATCTTTGGAGAGTTCTTCGTCCCAGTCAGAATTGCGTCCCATGATTTGGCCCCCTAATATTGAAGCCAATTAGGATTTGAAGATTTGAATTCAACCGAAGAGATCGTTGATCTCATCGTCGTCATCGTCATCTTCCATTTCCTCGACTGCCTCTTCTTCTGGCGCTTCTTCAGGCGCTTCTTCTTCATTGGAAGATGCGAATAGGCCATCTTCGTCATCGAAGTCATCTGCTTGTGTATTCATTCCGAACAGGTCTACCTCTGAAGGTAAGACTCCTTTTCTAGAAAGATACATTGCTTGAGTCTTGGTATATCGGTGTTTTACATCGGCTTTAGAGTCTTGAAAATCCCAAGGCCAAACGATAATCAAATCACCTTCGCGAACCCATTGACGTCTTCGCATTTTACCTGGAATTCTTGCCATTCTGGTTTCGCCATCTGCACACAATACAGTTACTCTGCGACCGCCCAAAATTTGTTCTGCAATTGCGAACATTTCGTTAACCTTGGTGTTTGGCATCTTGACACGAATCTTAGAGGATTCTCCCTCTACATTACCCATCAGACGAGCTAATTCTTCCTCGTCTACTTTCTCTTCGCGCCTACGGCCCATAGGTAAAGCGAAAAGCCCTTCCTACTTGAAGGCTAAGACTCAATTCAGGCCAAGTCTAGGCTGTCAGCGGCTCTGTAACACATATCGATAAGTGTGTCTCCAGATAATCCTAGAAGGATGGTCGCAACCAAACAAATCCAAATTGCCATTCTGATGGATGCTCCGTAAGGCAGAGGCTTTCTACGGCCTTCCTCAGGCACATCTAGGAACATGACAACTCCAATTCGTAAGTAGTAAAATACAGAAATTGCGCTGTTGATGAACATTGCAAGAGCAAGCCACCAGACCCAATGAATGTCCGAGAATGATACTGTTCCATTCATCCACAATTCACCAACGCTTGTTGAGACAATACCTGCAATCACCAAGAACTTCGACATGAATCCAGCAAGCGGAGGAACTCCTGCAAGCGCCAACATGAAGATGAACATCGCAGTTCCAATCAATGGATCTCGACGTGCTAAACCAGATAGAGCCGATAACCTGCTAGCTCCTCCTTCCATCTCTAGAAGACCCAAAACAAGGAATGCTCCCAACTTGAATGCAACCAAAACGAAGAGGTGGAATAGTACTGCTGCAACAATTGCTTCAGCATAATCTCCTGGTGCCTCTATTTCTCCCCACTTCCATGCACCGACAGCGGTTAATGCTGCCAGCATATACCCCGCGTGTGCAACGGAGGAATAAGCTAGCATTCTCTTTGGATTGGTTGAACCTAATGCTGCAACGTTGCCCCATGTCATAGTGATCACTGAAAGGGTTGCAAGAGTGAACAACCAAATTGCACTCTCATCAGCACCCGCTTCTGGCAGAGCGATGACTAGTAGCACTCTGACTAAGCCTATCATTCCCATTGCCTTTGATGCGGTCGCTAGAACACCTGCGACTGGCGAATTAGCTCCTGCGTATGCATCTGGGGCTGCAAAGTGGAATGGCGCTGCGCTGACTTTGAATCCAAATCCAACTAAGACCAACCCCAAAGCAAGCGTTCCTAAAATTGTTGAATCAGCCCAATTTGCTGCAATAGTAGCT
>CEWJ01021616.1_pt1 | contig 10902 bp, 12 predicted proteins | sample 350291 | NCBI WGS metagenome assembly CEWJ01 (sample SAMEA2622923, study PRJEB7988) | marine metagenome | isolation source: saline water (ENVO:00002010), including | reverse complement strand
TATGAATCATACGGGACGAGAAATGACAAAGTTGGTGGCGCTTCAGTCTGTTTACTGATGGATTGGGATCGAACTGGTGGAAGGTTACAACGAAAATTAGCCAACCTAATGCAAAGTTTTGATATGATGGTTGACCAAGAAATTAGAACTACTCTTCAGAAGAATCTGAAACCGGAGACCCGGGTTGTGGAGTCATTATATGGAATGGCTGACCGATTGAGGTATTACATAAATATCGAAGATAATTGGTAAAATTACAGTAGTTTATAAGGTCGGTTAAGCGCAAAACTACTATGAACAGGATACTAACCATGATTATGGCCCTTATTTTTATGACCCAAAGTTTGACCGCAGTTACCGCTCAAGACGCTGAAACAACCGGTGATATTGTTGATGAAGCAAGCGCAACTGGCGCTCATGACAGTCTTGTTGCAGCCCTAAACCACGTCAACCTTACCGAAACATTGCGTGGTAACGGACCATTCACGGTGTTTGCTCCGACTGACCAAGCATTTACTGATGCTGGCATCAATCTGGACGATTACGATACCGACGCAGAAAATGAAACGCTAAAGAACATTCTACTATACCACGTTATTATTGGTACAGCAGTAGAGTCTGCCAACGTCACTGATGGAATGACCGCTGAGGCAGGTAGCGGTGACACACTAACATTCACAGTCACAAATGACACGGTAAAAGTCGGAGACGCAACAGTCACCACAGAAGATGTCAACGCAACAAATGGGATTATCCACGTCATTGACAAAGTGTTGTCCATACCTGCCGATGAACCGGCGGATGAGCCTGCTGACGACCCGCCTGTCGACAACTGCGCGGTAACCATAGGTATTGACGACTCTGGGTATGCTTACGACCAAGAATCCGTTAATGTTAATGTCGGCGACACAGTATGCTGGAAGTGGACTAATTCCGACATGCCACACAACGTCGCTGAGATTGCCGATATGGGTAGCAACCAACGGCTTGCCGGTGGAGTATACTCCGGTGCAGCAACAGCAACCGTTGATTTCTCATACACCTTTAGTGAGGACACCACTTTCTACTATGCATGCGAGCCTCACATTGGTATGGGTATGAAGGGACAAGTAATAGTTGGAACTGGAGTTGATGCATCAGATTCTACCAGTGACTCCGGAGAAAAGTCTGAATCAACCCCCGGATTCGTTGCAATTGGTTCAATCGTTGCAATGATCGGCGCCGCAGCCTTCCTCGCAAAGCGAGAATAATCACTGCAGATAAAACATCAATACAACAACATAGCCCACTATTACTACAGCAGATACGCAAATATTCACTATCGCAGTAATATATGCTGCGTTAGCGATGCCTCTGTCTGGATGAGTTGGGATATTATCAGTAACACGCTTTGCAGAGATTGCTAACAACAAACCTGGAATTGACATTATCAGCCCGCCGCACGCAAACGAAGCGATGGATAGAACCAACGCCAGAATTGCATTAGTTTGAGGAAACATAGCAAAATGGGTTGCTCCAAGTGGTATCTGCTGGGTAGCCTGAACTTCCCCGCTAATCAAGTTACTAGCCTCTGGCATAACGCCGCTTTGGTCAGATTTCTGCCAAAACTCAACATTCTCATCACTACTCATGCTACTTTCCCCTAGTGACATCTGCCTAATTAATGGATAAAAACTCTATTTGACTGCAGACTTGCAAATACCGCTAACAATAGTAACTACGAAATGACATAATTACTGGCAAATAACTTGCGGGATTGGTTAACAAATGGCTAGTAAAGACTGTAATTGTCACAGACTTTGACCAAAATCGTGTAAAATGGTGATTATTAGGATGGGGTAATGAAGGCACTAGCCAATAGTAATCGTCGTTACGACATTGACTGGTTGAGAGTCATTTTATTTGGCATCAAACCGCTAAAATAATCACAGCGATTCAATCATCTGACTCGGGCAGTTCATATGACCAAAATTTAGCCGTAACCAAAACCATGGCCCATATTTTTACAAAATCCCAAACCAAAAACGGTTTTACACCCCACTCAAATGCTTGAGCAAAGTCGACTGAATATGACTCTGCAAGCCACAATGTGCCAAACACATAAACAGGAATCATTGCGATATACCAGCAAATCAATTGCGCTTTCAAGTCGGTAACGCCAGCCTTTCTTGACCGGTCAAATCCCTCTGCCACCAGAGCTGAGGCGAACGGAAACGCCAGTAGATATCCACCACTAGCTATTAGTTTCCCGTTGTCAAACAATTGGTCGCCGCCCTCAGCAAACACCGGAGCACCTAGGGCGCCAACAAGCAGGTAGAGGCCCCCAGATAGGAAGGCGTCGTTACGCCTTAGGTAAACACCAGTACCGAGTACTGCAAAAGTTTGGAGTGTATATGGAACTGGCGTCCACGGTACTGAAAATGCAACTTGCGCACAAAGTGCAGTCAATCCGGCAAAAAATGATATCGAAATCGCTCGCTCTAGAATAGTTGAGTGTTTAGAAGAAAGGGCTAGATGCCAAGTTTGTGGTTTATTCAAGTTAAGTCGACTGAACATGAACGCCGGTTAAATTGACGGTTTTTAGTGATTCAGTATAGAGTTGGGTATTGGTGGTCGCCAACTTCCTCGTTGTCTAGCGTGGTCCAAAATATGCCAATAGACTGTGGTAACTGGGGCGTGTTTGTCTTCAATTATTTGCGTAAGTTGTTCGGCCTGAATTACCTCTGGGAGTTTTTTCCAAGCCCGTTTAGCGAGAATTGATAATGGGAACATGGATAGCGCAGGGCCATTAATCGGCATGTTCCATTTAGTCAACCACTCTCGCTGAATCAAATTTTCTTGGTCACATACCTCGCGTACTTGCTGCCATGAATTGCCTCTACCAGATTTTGTTCTAGTGAGTAGAGAATCATTAATCGAGGAATCGACAGTAATGCCACACTGGACTAGTGGCTTTACCATCCATGGAGCCATGTAGCCGGCTGGAGCGCGAAACCAGGGGCGATACAGCGTTTTAGCAAATTTTGCTATCGTCGAGGTTGCTTGAGTGATAGATTCTCGGAACAATGAGGAATCCTCTGGCCACGCTGACCATGATTTGTGATTAAGTCCGTGGCAGCCAATAGTTATTCGACTTTGATTGTGCATCATCATATCATTCAGCCAATCGCAAAATTCTCTGTTTTCCAAAAGATCAGCAATCACAAACAATGTAACAGGTTTGTCGTGAGAGTCTAACCAAGTTTGAAAACCGCTCAACCCGGCTCTAAATTTTGCTGATAAGTCATTGGACGCAATGGGGGTCTTCGAACGCGTGGGGTGTCCCTGATGTTTGGGTATGTGCCTTATGTCATCGCAGTCAACTGTCAGCCAGGTTACCGTCAACTGTCGCCACCTCGATTGATGTCGATAATATGAATCCGATGAGGGACCGTTCTATTACCAATCTCAATACCAATGAATTCCTCGACTACCTCGCCATCCCAACCCTGGCAAACCGAGGCTGCAGTCGCCAGACCAGCATCGTTGTGAGGGTGAACGGTAATTTCGATGCGGAAGAATTTGTCTCGAGATGATAACCATTGGAGTATAGTGTTAACACATCGAATAGTAATGCCCTGACGGCGATATTTGCTTCTTACCCAGTACCCGAGATTGTAATTTGAATGCAGCAACTGTAACTCGTCACCCAGTCCAATTAGGCCAATAAAATCCCGTGTTTGTTCATCAATTATCGACCAAAAGTGAATCTCGTCGAGGTTTTCTTGAGCCTCTACATCAAACAGCATATCACGTATCTGCTGGCGAATTTCTTTATTCTTGTCCAACCAAGGTAATGCTGCATACGCCGATTCAGGGTCTTCATTAAATGCGTTTAGTATTGGCTTGAGAGCCAACTTGTTGACGGGTTCAAGAGTGAACTCTCGTCCAACTTTTAGCTCAGGTGTTAGTGTCATAATTATACCTCAAGTAAGGTGAGTTAATGCCTTTGCAACATTGGGGTCATTAGGGTAGGTTGTCTTGGCCATCGCTAGCATCCATTGTAAATGCTCTTCTCGGCCTAGGTAGCGCATAATTGTTCCAATATGCGCTAACATGTCAAGGTTGCCATCTAAATGCGGCCCCAGGTTGTCCAATTGCTGTGCTGTTTGTGCTAGTTTACCTGTTTTTACCAATTCCAATATTGCAACAACCTCACGATAAACTCGGCGTTCGTCCCAAGCCTGCTTGGCTGGCCAAGGCCAGACTCTACCGTTAAATTGCGGTGTTGGCGCTGGCGATGGTGCGGGCTTGTGCTTTGGTGCACTATTGGTATTTGACGAAGGTATGTCGGGAACTTCGGGTGTGTCATGAGTAACTGAAGATGTGACATCATTAGGGATTTCAGGAACGGCGGGGGTTTCATCAGGCGCTGCTGAAGGTGATTTTACATTGTCGAAGATATCCGGCAAATCTGGGGTCTCATTCAATATAGGTTGAGAGATTGCCGCTGAGATAGGTACTTGGTTTGGCTCTGGTGCGTCAGAGATTAGCTCAGGTTCCATAATGCCGCTCTCAGCAGGCCCTACTGAACCTGTGTAATCATCGTCAGTTTCACCACTATCAATGAACAGGGAACCTTGACCGGTATGGACCGGTTCTGCTACCTCATCAAGTGGATTAGCACTTGGAACCTGAAATTCCACATCACGCTGTGGTGCATCCTCAGGTGATAGTTCCACTTCTACAGGAGCCGAATAATCTTGCACGTCTGAGAGTGTTGGCCCTGTACTTGAGATGAAGTCAAACTTAGTGTCTTCTGTTGCCGAACTGGGGTCAAATTGATCTATTTCGACAGTCACTTCGTCCAGAGACAATACTGCCTCTACGGCATAATCTTCCTCAATCTCATCTGTCAAATCACTATCGAGCAGGGTAGTCATAATTTCTGATGCAGCAGTAGACGGGGTGGCCATTGGTTGCTCTCTTGCGGATACTGTTAATTCATAGTAACATAGTTTACATTGCTTAGCATCAATTTCATTCGGCGTGTTACAATAAGGACAGGTGTTCTGCGCTCCAGAGGATGACTTCTTCCGCCGTCCAAACATGTTACCCACCGGCTTACTGGCGATTGATTGAGTGTTTAAGTGATAGGGTTTCTCGGTTGTATAATAATTCATTTGTATCAATACTATCATTTGATGAGCGAGATTGGTTAAACCATGGCAAAGAAGGGGTCGGTTAGAAGGCTCGACAGTTCGATGCCAAAAATAAACCCAGATAAGGTCGATTTCGACGCAACGATACCCGTCGCATGGAAACGAGGCCAAGAACACTTTTCACGGTTTACTAAATTAATCAAAATTGAGTTAGATGATGAAACCGCTATGGTAGAAGAACGCTGGAAAAAATGGAACAAGCAGCAACTGGTTAGCGCTGGATTAGCATTGTTCGACCTCACTAGTCGTAGTCAGGGCAGATTTTATGGCGACCCAATAATAGTGTTCGAACAAACTGACCGTTCCAGAATGCCCCAGCATAGATTTGCTCATGGCGACATCGTACTAATCTCACGAACAAAACCTTGGGGTGAAAAAATCTATGAGGGCATTGTTCTAGACCGAGGCCCAACAAGAATTAGAGTGGTGGTAAATGAGAAACCGAAGGATTTGAAAAAAGGGCGATGGAGAATTGACAAAGGAGCAAATCGTATTGCTCATGATCGTATGCATGAAGCGTTGATTGCATTTCACAGCACTGAATCTAGTGGTGGCACACCACTACGAGACCTGATTTTAGGGTCACTACACGACCCCCAAGCCTCTGCTGAGCGTAAACCAGAAATATCTGGCATAACAAATGCTGCAAGACTGCAAATTAGTCCCCAATTAAATGACTCTCAACGTGCGGCAATTGAACAAGCAATCAAGTCGAGACTCAGTTTGATTCAGGGGCCGCCCGGAACTGGTAAAACCTACACTGCAATCCACTTACTCAAACAGCTTGTTGAGTTGGGTTGTGGCCCAATCCTTGCCTGTGCTGAATCAAATGTTGCGGTGGATAACTTACTCGAGGGTTTGGTTGACATCGGCGTCAATGCTGTAAGAATCGGCAAACCCGTTAAAGTTCGAGAGAGTTTGAGAAACAGCACTCTGGACGCACTAGCAGACCAACACCCTTTGCAAGACGAAATTGACTACATCAAATCAGAAAATGATGAGTTAAGGAAAAACTTGAGTTCGCTCAAAGGCAAGGAAAGAGGTCTCGCTCACAAAGACATTAAAAATAATTTTAAGGATATAAGACGCTTAGAAGACCGGGTGATTGCGTCATTACTCGATAGTGCAGAGGTTGTCTGTGCGACCACAATTGGCGCAGGACATCACATCCTTGGAGAGCGGAAATTTCCGATTGTATTGATTGACGAGGCAACCCAGGCAAGCGAGCCCAGCGCCTTGGTGCCAATAAACCGAGGATGCCGACAATTAATCCTAGTTGGCGACCACAAACAATTGCCACCGACGGTCATCAGTGAACAAGCAGAGCAAGGCGGGTTGAGTCAGTCTTTGTTTGAGCGGTTGAATAAGTGCGGCATTCCTGCCCACATGTTGACGACTCAGTATCGCATGCATCCTGTTATCAGAGAATTTCCTAGCGCTAGATTTTATGATAATAAACTCGAAGACGGTTGTGCCGCAAGTGACAGACCAACTCCTGGCGGCTTATTGTGGCCAGATTGGGATAATCCATTGGCATTTATCCCCACTGAGGGAGTCGAACTACCTGATGAGGACGGCAGTAGTCGATCGAATTATGCCGAGGCAGCAAAAGTCCTATCCGTAGTAAAAAATCTACTTGCTGCTGGCGATTTAACAACCGGAGATATTGGTATAATCACTCCATACAACGGGCAAGTAAGGGTGCTTGCAGATTTATTCCAACAGGCCGGGGGTCGTGACCTAGGAGAGCCTTATTACGGTCTTGAAATAAAAAGTGTAGACGGATATCAAGGTAGAGAAAAAGAGGTGATTATATTTTCAACCGTACGGGCAAATGACAATGGAGAGGTAGGGTTTCTTAGTGATAGAAGACGATTAAATGTCGCCCTCACAAGAGCAAAACGTGGCCTAGTAATAATTGGTCAGCCAAACACACTGCGGCATGATAAAACTTGGAACTCTTGGCTTGAGTGGGTGGAAGAACGTAATTTATTCGCTTGGCACTTATCACAGGACTAATGCGTAGATTGACAAACTAAGCCATTGAGCCGTCAACATGGCGGAAAGTCCTGTTAGTATGCATCAAGGTGGCGGCACCTTAGCGCAAGCAGTCTTGGCTACCGCTCCGGAAGGGATGCTCATCGCCCCGATATGGAAGCGTATTGCTGCATTCATGCTTGATGTATTGTTGATCTCAATTATCCTGACTTTTTTTACCAACGGCCAGCTAACGCTCAACTTGCTTAACTTTGCGTTGTTAACTGGCGGTGCAGAGTATATCCTGTTCTTTGCCTCAAATTGGGCGATTTTGCTAACTGCACACTGGCTATACTGGAAATACACCGGCCGAGTATATGGCCGCTCACTGGGCCAAAGAGCGTTCAGAATTGCTATCGTCCACGATAATGGTACCGTCTTAGAACAGCATCACTGGGGCACAAGAGCAGTGGGGAAACTAGTCTACCTTTTACCGCTGATTGGACCTTTGTGGTTCGGTTTAAGAGATGCATTTAATGCGCGCTCAAAGGAAGCAGAGTATCGAACGGCAATCGACAAAAAGAATCACACTGTGGCAGCTGTTGACTGGTCGCTACCCGTCGAGACACGAACCAAATTAAGGTAGAGAACGATAACCCATCTATTTCAAGTATTACCGATTGTTCAGTAAGGGTGGAAGGGTTAGAATGAGCGAAGAACATGTAACTCGTGCCAATCCACTTGAATGTCGTCTGATGTCTGCATCACTAGAAATCGATGATGACGATGAGGACATTATCCAAGTCACCATAGAAATTTCCAATGAGGCAGTAATGCCAATTGGCAGCCTAGACGTCTTCATCCAAACAAGCGATAACAAAAAGGTAGCAGCAAATCAAGGCATTAGTTCATTGGGACCAGGATTAACTCGTAAGTTTACTTTCGAGTTTCCGCTGGTTAATGGCGAATGGACCTTCATGTTAAGGTCCCCTAGTATCGATATGGATTTGGGCCCATACGCCCATGACTTTACTTATCAAATTGAAAAGGGCAGAATCTACAACAATGCGGTTGGCAGCGGTATGTTTACCGATGCCTTTACCAGTGATTTAGGCGATTTTGGGAAAGTTGAAGAGCGCGGAGTAATAGACGCTTCAACTATTAAAATGACCTCATACTTTGGTGAGAATTCTGCGGGCGGCACTACTGCGATAACTGTTGGAACTGCACCGGCAAATGACCCCGTTGAAGGTGACGCTCCTAGAACCCCGCCCTGGCAACAATCTTCAGACCCGCTGTTGTCAGCGCCTACTCCGACACCAACTGAATCCACTGGTGTGGAAAATAAAACTGAACCTGTAGCAGACCTGTTAGCATTTTCAAAACAAGTTGGCGAGAATCAGTCGACGCCTAATACTGAAATGGTAGTCGCTGCAACTCCCCCGCCGCTCCCTCCTGGGGGCCCTGACAAAACCCATGAAGAGACCTCCTCTGATCTTGAGACTCACCATAGTTCTCCTCCGACTCAGCCTCCAACTGGCCCACCTTCTGGGCCACCGAGTAAACCACCAACCGCTCCACCATCTAGCCCGCCATCCGGGCCACCGAGTAAACCACCAACTGCTCCACCATCTGGGCCACCGAGTAAACCGCCGACTGGACCTCCGACCGGTCCACCATCTGGGCCTCCATCCGGGCCTCCGAGTAAACCGCCAACTGGACCTCCGACTGGTCCACCATCTGGACCGCCCAGTAAACCACCAACTGGCCCACCATCCGGCCCGCCTAAATCGAAAAAACCCACTAGGCCCCCAATGTGAGGTGATATAATGTCTGACGGTTTTGTAATGGAGTTATGTGGTAATAGAGCAGCATGGCAAATTGTTCCAGATGGTATTGAAGCGATTGATTTAGACCTGGTTGGCGCTTGCATAATCGATGCGGGTTACACGGTTGGAATTCAAAATCGTTTGTGCTGGACATTTTCAGGGCCGTGTGACCTTACGTTATATCCGAGTGGAAAATTACTTGTCAAGACCGAAGATAAAGTGCTTGCTGCTCAGGTGGCTAAGTTGCATGTGGAAAAGTGGACTATAAACTCTTGAGGAGTATTTATGCCACTGATTAGTGAGGAATTAATTGACAATCTTGTCAACCATGGTGTAGTAGTTTATCCTACCACAACATTGCCTGGCTTGGGTTGCTTGCCAAATAAAACAGCTCTAGATAATTTATTCCAATTAAAGCAGCGACCAAAAAATCAGCCGGTAAGTTTAGGGGTAGCCGACATTGCACAAGCCGAACAGCTAGTTGAAGTTCCGCAACTTGCTAAAGACATGTTAGAATATTTTCCTCAAGGTAGTTTAACCCTGATACTCGATGCAAAGCAAGAACTCGATCAAAGGCTTGGTGGACACAGAGTCGCAGTCAGAGTCTTAGCAGATAAGCGCGCTATTGAGTTAGTCAAAACCGTTGGTCCGATAACCGCCACAAGTGCTAATCACAGCGGAGTAGAGCCTGTTTACGATACGAACCAAGCAGCAAAAATTTTGGGTTTAGAGAATCATTGTGTTGTATCAGGCAAGTGTCCGGGAGGGAGCCCAAGCACCATCATATCCATTGAGAAATCTAGTAGTGACCCTAGTGTATACACGGCAACCATTATGAGAGAGGGCGTAATACCTCGCAACGGCGTGGAAACATGGATGATGAATTATCGCTGAAGTATTGGAAGGATGCTGGCCATGTTGCTCGGCGTACTCTAGAAGCGATGAAAGAGAAAATTGTCCCAGGTGCGGCACTACATGATACGATCGAGGCTGCTGAGAGATATATTCATCGTCACGGTGGCAAACCTGCATTCCCGGGCACAATTGCTGTGAATGACATTGCCGCCCACTTTACCACAGATCACAATGTGTCACCAGTTGAAGAATGGGATGGCGAGATGACGCTGCAAAAAGGTGATTGTGTCAAAATTGACTATGGCGTACACATCAAGGGTCATATTGGAGATAATGCGCTTACTATTGAGGTTGGCAATACCAATAATCACACGGAGCAAATCAAAGCGGCAAAGGAAGCGCGAGATGCAGCGATAGAAATGTTACATCCCGGCACGCCATGGCATAAAGTCGGTGCCGCAGCAGCACAGCCAACGCTTGATGCGGGGTTTTATCCAATCCGGAACCTATGTGGCCATCAACTCAAACCATGGGACTTACATGCCGGCGTATCCGTTCCGTCATATGCTTGCGGACCTGATAATCGTGGTTTTAAAGGCGTGGTTGAGGAAGGTGGTGTTTATGCAATCGAGCCGTTCAATACTACAGGGAAAAGCGGGATGATTAAGAATCTGGGCAAACCAAATTCATCCAATATTTATCGATTGACTGGTAATACTACGTCACGGAAGGCCCGATCAAAGGGTCAACTAAAGCCACTTGGCGCACAATTAGCGAGGAATTTAGAGGAACGTTATTCGACGCTACCATTTGCTGAGCGCTGGGCCTATCCGATGTTAGAAAAGCCGTTTCCCGAGGCTGATGAGGCAAGTCGACAAAGTAAATGGAATGCCCTGGTCAAGAAATTAATCAGTATTCGATTTTTGGAAACTTACCACGTTTTAGCGTGTGCGGATGGCGGTAATATTTGTCAATTTGAACACACAGTGTATGTTACCGATGGCGGCCCAGAAATCCTAACCGTCGAATAATCACAAAAA
>CEWJ01062288.1_pt1 | contig 10910 bp, 10 predicted proteins | sample 350291 | NCBI WGS metagenome assembly CEWJ01 (sample SAMEA2622923, study PRJEB7988) | marine metagenome | isolation source: saline water (ENVO:00002010), including | reverse complement strand
AACCAACGGCTTAAAAGGCCGCTGCTCTACCATTGAGCTACCAACCCGGCGTCCGGGTTCTCCCCGGAGGGCGCGCAATTTAGTCATCCCATTTTACTTGTGCAAGCACTTTGCTCGTCATCCTTCTTTTCTCAGGCAACACTTGGGATTACTCTCCGCGGCCACATGGAAACTCGCAGACTTGGCAATACGGATCTCGACCTCACTCCGGTCGGTTTTGGCACCTGGGCCATAGGTGGCGGCGAATGGGGCATGGGCTGGGGACCACAGGAGGATAAGGACTCCATCGAGTCCATTCTCGAAGGGCTCGGGGCCGGCATCAACTGGATCGACACCGCCCATGCCTACGGCTTCGGACTGTCCGAGGAGGTCGTCGGCAAGGCGGTCAAGGAATGGGGTCAACCGGTCATCCTCGCCACCAAGTGCGGCGTATTGCCGGATGAAAACAACTTCCCCCGCCGCTTTGCCTCCCGAGAGACAATTATTGAGGAGGTCGAGGGATCCCTCCGCCGACTGCAGGTCGATACTATCGATTTGTACCAGCTCCACTGGCCGGAACCGGACGAAAACGTCGAGGAAGCCTGGCAAACCCTCCTCGATCTAAAGCAACAGGGGAAAATCCGCTGGCCAGGCGTCAGTAACTATTCCGCCAACCAACTCACCCGTGCCGCCGCGCTTGGCCCCGTCTCTTCGCTGCAACCGCGCTACAGTATGCTCAACCGCCAGATCGAGGAGGAAGGCCAGATGGATTGGTGCCGCGAAAAAAACTGCGGCATCGTCTGCTACAGCCCGATGGAGAGCGGCCTGCTCACCGGCAAAGTCAACCGCGAGTGGATCGACAGTCTGCCGGAAAACGATTGGCGCCGACACAAGCCGGATCACCCGGTGGCCGCCCTGCTCCACCCGCCCAAGCTCGAGCCGTTCCTGCAACTGGTTGAGCAACTCAAGACGATCGCCGAGCCAAGCGGACACACGGTCTCGCAATTGGCCGTCGCCTGGGCGCTACGACGCCCCGAGGTCACCTCTGCCATCGTCGGTGCGCGACGCAAGGGCCAGATTGCCGAGACGGTACGTGCCGCCGATTGGTTGCTTGGCCAAGCGGAACTCGACGCTGTCACCGCCGCGCTCGACACGTTCAGCCAAGCCACCGCCTGACCGCGCTTGGCCAAGCGTGAGCAATTTGTGACGAATATAGTCATTGCAATTCAGCCCCTTCGGGCTTATTTTCCCTGAAGTGACTCTCGCCATAACACTGCTGATCGTCGGGCTGGTGCTTCTCTTTGCAGAAATCCTGCTGCCAGGGATGGTGTTGGGAGCCTTGGCCCTGTTGTCCATCGGTGGCTCCGTAGCGGCCGCGTACATGAACACGGAATATGGGCACCTCTTTCTGGCCATCGCCCTGACATCTGTCATTGGATTCACTTTTTGGTTCGTTTTGATTTTTCCAAATACTCGATTCGCCAAAACGCTGACGAGTCAGACCAGTGTAGGAGACCTCGGAATTGACCACTCTAAGTTAATCGATCAACATGGGGAGGCATTCACCGATCTACGCCCTTCCGGTAAGGCGAACATTAACGACCAGCGGTTCGACGTGGTCACCGAAGGGGTATTTTTGGAAAAAGGCGATCCGATCCGGGTCATCGCAATCGAGGGACAACGCGTTGTTGTCCGCAAAGCGTAATTTCAACACAACAAAAACATGACACAACAAATCATCGCACAATCAGAACCGAACGGAATGTTTATGCTGATTCTCTTTGGGATCGTCGGCCTAGTCCTTCTGGTCGGCGCATTAATCATCCTCAACTTCGGTATGACGTGGTTGCGCGCCCGAGTTTCGGGAGCGCCGGTCAAGTTTATCGAATTGATCGCACTGCAGTTGCGAAAGATTCCCGTCGGGCGAATCGTTAATGCCCGTATCACAGCCGTGAAATCGGGCATCAATGTCTCAATCGACGACCTTTCCACTCACTTCCTCGCAGGCGGAAACGTGGACATGATAATTGCCGCGCTGATCAACGCCCAAAAAGCAAACATAGACCTTACGTTTGACCAGGCCTGTGCCATCGACCTTGCAACCAAGGGCACCAGTAAAAACGTGGTTGAGGCAGTACACACTTCTGTCAACCCGCAGGTAATTGACTGCCCACCCACTTCCGGTTCCAAGCGCAGCATCGACGCCGTGGCCAAGGACGGCATTGTCATCAAGGCTCGCGCCCGTGTGACGGTTCGCACAAACCTAGCGAGCTTCGTCGGTGGTGCAACAGAGGACACCATTGTTGCTCGTGTGGGCGAGGGCATCGTCTCCTCCATCGGTTCCGAACAGAGCTACAAGGACGTGCTCGAGAATCCGGATCGAATTTCCAAGACCGTGTTGTCCAAGGGGCTCGACAGCAACACCGCTTTCGAAATTCTCTCGATCGACATCGCAGACGTCGATGTCGGTGAAAACGTCGGTGCAAAACTGCAGGCGGAACAGGCTGAGTCGAACAAGCTCGTTGCCCAGGCGCAGGCGGAAGTCCGCCGTGCGGCCGCTGTTGCGCAGGAGCAGGAGATGGTCGCCCGCGTGGCAGAGATGAAGGCCAAGGTCGTCGAGGCCGAGGCACAGGTACCGCTCGCCATGGCCGAGGCATTCCGCGACGGCAACCTCGGTATCATGGACTACTACCGCATGAAGAACCTCGCTGCCGACACAGATATGCGTAGCAAGATTGCGGGCGGCGGTGAAAACTCCGGCTCAAGCGGACCATCTCCCAGTCCCTCCAAGGGCTAACACAACTTGCTGTCGAAATTGACAGGTTTCATTTCCGACCATCAGGAGTTTCCGCTCCTGCTGGCGGAATTGGATGCAAACACCCTGTTTTACATCGTGGTGGCCCTGCTCGCCGCCATCTCCCATTGGATCACCAAGCGCAAGGAAGCGGCCAAGCAGGCAGAGTTTCTGGAGTCGGCTGATGATCACGATTTCGAGGTGGATGGAGAATCGCAGGAATCCACCGGCAGCAGCTGGCTCGACAAACTCGAAAACATGGTCGAGGAGGCGGAGGCGCATGTGGAAAAAACCGCAAAATCGGATCTGCCTCCCATCATTGCGGCGCCGGTTGAGGCCGGGGAACAGAAGGTTCCCTGCCCGGATTGCGGTATCAGCGTCTACGAGAACCGGCTGCAGGCGCACATCGAGGACGTCCACCGTCAACCGGAACCACCGCCCCTTTTTCAGGATAGCCCGATCGAGGAACAGCTGCAGGCGGCCAAGGTTGCCCCGGTTCGCCTCCAGCAATCGCCTGTTTACAATTCTCCGATTTACAGCGCCAACATAGGCCAACAAATTGCCAACGACTTGAACGCCGCGAGGCAGGGTGTGGTCGCCTCCATCATCCTCAACCCGCCCAAGGCTCTTGAGGATCCTGAGCAGGCCACCCGGTACTGATTATCATTCGCTCTGCTGGCATTGCGGACAGAAAAACGTCCCGCGCTTGGACTGCTCAGCCCGTACAATCTTGCTCCCGCAAGTTGGGCAAGCTTCCCCTTCCCTTCCGTACACCCGAAAGCGTTCACGTGACTGGGGTGCTTGGCCAGACGCACTGCCAAAGTAAAACAGCCCGTCGCTTTTTCCTTCACCCGCAAAGTCCAGCTTCAGTTTCAAGCCAAGCTCGATCTGCCGGCCAAGCGTGGCGTGAATGGCCTGGTGCAGCAGCTTCAGCTTGGCCAAGCGCAATTCGGATGCCGCCACAAACGGCGAAACCCTGGCTCGATGAAGCACTTCGCACGCGTAAATATTGCCAAGCCCGGCGATGTGTCGTTGGTCCATGAGCCGAACCTTCACCGCCTGAATCGTACGCGCAAACGCTGCTCCCAACTGATCAACCGTAAAATCCACCGACAAAGCATCCAGTCCGAGTTGATTGAGTGAATCAGTTTCCAGAGTCACCCGACCAAACGAACGGGGATCCCTGAACACCAAGCGCTTCCGACCCAACCCAAGCACCACCGCCGTGTGCACCGGAAGCGGGTCGCCTGAATCCTGAACGAACAAACGCCCGGTCATGCCAAGGTGAATGGTCAATGGAAAAGTCGCGCGCGACCGAGCCTTCGCCAAGTCCAACCACAGGAATTTACCTTTCCGGCCGACACCCTTAATGGAGCATCCGGTAACTCCATCTTCCAATTGTTGCGGTGATTCAGGTCTCACCACTCGAGGCTTCAAAACCTGGAAATCAGAAATCCGTTTGCCGACCAGTAACGGCTCCAGATTACAACGCAGTACCTCGACCTCCGGCAGTTCAGGCATGGCGCTTGGCTTTCGTCAGCGGAAAGGCGTTCGGGATATGGCGCACCTCGTTGACCTCGCCGTCAACGAGCAGCACCTCCACAATATCGAAACGAAATTTTACATTTGGATCGCGCAATTGCCGGACATACTCACGGGCGGCCTTGCTCAGCAATGACCGCTTGCGCTGATCCACCGCAGCAGCGGGGCGCGTCCAGCCACCCTCCGTGCGGGCCTTCACCTCCACGAAAACAAGGCAGTCGTCATCCCGAAAAACGAGGTCAATCTCACTGTCTTTGGTTTTGAAATTGGCCACCAAAAACTTCAACCCGGCCGACTTCAGGTGGCGCTTGGCTGCCGCCTCACCCAACCGGCCCCGCCTCAAATGCTCCGGCTCCCTCTTCCCGCCAATCAATCTTTTGAAGAACTGAAACATCTCTGTCCGTCATCGCTCAAAACAGGTTCAGCTCGGCCTGCGGTTCCGGCTTGATCGGGGCGAAGCTGTGGCGATGTACCGGGCAAGGGCCCAGCTTGGCCAAGGCGTCCAGATGCTCCCGGGTGCCGTAGCCCTTGTGAGACGCAAATCCGTACCCGGGAAACTCGCGATCAAACTCCTCCATCATGCGATCTCGCGTGACCTTGGCAAAAATACTGGCCGCTCCGATCGAGTAGCTGAGTGAGTCGCCCTTGACGATCGCGGTTTGCGCTGGGCCAAGCGCCGGAACCGGTCGCCCATCGACCAACAGATGATCCGGCGCTTGGCCAAGCGCGGCCAAGGCCTCATGCATCGCCTTGTGGGTGGCCTGCAAAATGTTGATGCGGTCTATCTCCGCCGGCTCGACCACCGATAACCCGAATTCCACGTCATCAAACTCAACCAGAGCATCGAACAATTTTGCCCGTTTTTTTGCGCTGAGTTTTTTGGAATCGTTGACATCGCACAGCGACTCCGGCAATCCCGCCTTGATCGCTGCGATGGAAAACACGGCGGCGGCCGCGACGACCGGCCCGGCCAACGGGCCCCGGCCGACTTCGTCCACCCCGGCGATTCGCTGGCAGCCATTGGCCAGCCACTCCCGTTCATGGGTGAAACGATCCGGCTCCATGGTTACACGAACTTGCCGGGGTTGAGGATGTGGTTCGGATCGACCGCTTTCTTGAATGCGGCGTGAAGTCGGCGCACCTCCGCCGGGGCAGCTTGTTCCCACCACGGCAACCGGGCCACGCCGATACCGTGTTCGCCGGTGACCACGCCTCCCCACGCCAGCACCTGCTGAAAAAGATCGTCCAGCGCCGCGTCACTTCGCCTGACCTGTTCCGGGTCGGCCTCGTCCATCATCAGGTTGACGTGAATGTTCCCGTCTCCCGCATGGCCAAAACAGGCCACGCGGATACCGTGTTTCTTTTGCAGTTGAGCAGCAAACTTGAAAAGCGGCTCGAGCATACCCCGAGGCACGGCGATGTCGTTGTTGAGTTTTGTCAGGCCGGTGTCCCGCAGCGAATAGGAAAACTCACGACGCAACGCCCAGAATTTCTCGACGGCGACTTCCCCAAATCCTTTTTGGATGAACAGCGGTGAGAATTCGCCGATGAGTTTTTGCAACTCGCGCAGTTCGCTGCGGGTCGATTTTTCCTGCCCATCGATCTCGACAATCAGGTGCGCGTTGCAACCGTCGAACTGCCTGCTGCCGGTTCGCTCGCGGGCAGCCGCCAGCGTAAAGGCATCGGCAATCTCCAGCGCGGACGGCAGAAAACCGGCTTTGAAGATTCCCCGGATCGCACGCGCTGCGTCACGCATCGACCGGAATCCCGCACCGACACAAGCCCTGAACGGCGGCTTGGGCAGCAGCTTCAGCGTGGCCTCGGTAACGATTCCAAGCAGGCCCTCCGAGCCCACAAAAAAGCGGGCGAGGTCGAAGCCGGTTTTGTTCTTGTGACACCGGCCGCCCAGTTTTGCGATTGAGCCGTCCGGCAACACCACCTCCAACCCGAGCACATAATCGCGTGTCACCCCGTACTTCAGGCAGCGCGGCCCACCGGCATTCGTGGCGATGTTTCCGCCGATGCTGCAGTCCGAACGGCTCGCCGGGTCGGGGGGATAATAGAGTCGCTTTGCCTCCACAGCATTCTGCAACGCCGCCGTGATCACGCCCGGCTGAACCACCGCAACAAAATCGTCCTCGCTGACCTCGCGAATGCGGTTCATTTTTTTTAGGCTCAAGGCGATACCGCCCCGAACCGGCACACAGCCACCGACATACCCGTACCCCGCGCCCCTCGCAGTCAGCGGAATTTTGTGTTTGTTGGCGAATTGAAGAATCTGCGAAACCGCCTTCGTGCTTCGGGGAAAGGCCACCGCCTCAGGAGGATGGCTCGCGAACCATTTATCCCCGGAATGCCCGGCCAATGTTCGCTCGTCCATCCGAAGCGCGCCCTTGGGAAGACTGCCTTGCAGCCGTTCCAGTTGCCTTTTCCGGGCAGTGTTCATTCGACCGGATAGCCGCACGACTTGAGCAGCGCCTTCGCCTCCGCCTCCCTATCGTCCGGCACCTGCACGCGGATGCCTCCCGCCCCTAGCACATAGCCCTCCATCGACAACGCACTCGTTTCGTCCGCCACGAACACGATGAACCCGGCCGCCTCAAGCTGCGATCGCACAAGCTGCGCCTCCGCAGAGTTGAACGCCCGAAACACCGTCCTCAAGTCCATGGCTAAAGTTCCACTGTTTTTGCCTCGCGAATCGACTGCAACACGGCAAACGTCAAGTGCATGCTCTGGCGCGCCTGCGCATACGGCAGCGGGTGATCTGCCCTGCCCTGCAGGAATGCCAGCCATGCGGCCATCTGTTCCGCATGCCCCTTTGATCCATACTTGAAATTGACCTTCTTCCGTCCCTGATGAACCTCCAGCGACTGGAAGTTGGTGATGTCGGCAACGATTCCCGCGCCATACACCGTGCAGCGTTCCTTCGGGTAGCTGGTGTCGCCCTCGGCGGAGTACAGCAACTGCCCACAGGATCCGTCGGCGAACTCGATCTGCGCCGAGACACTGTCCGGCACCGGCACAGCGCCCTCGGTTGGCCAGGTGGTTTGCGCCGTGACACGCACCGGTTTCGAATCAAACAGAAAACAGAAATAGTCCAAAAAATGGCACGACTCACCGATCACCCGACCGCCGCTCTCGTCGATGTTCGCAAACCAATGCTCCGGATCCAGTTTGCCGGCAAACACACGAAAGCTGGCAGACTTGGGTCCGGGCGCTCGATCCAGGCGGCTTTTCAACTCCACCGAGGCGGGTGCGAATCGGCGATTGAAACCGACCTGAACACTGGTCGGATTCGTAGCGATTGCCTCGTCGATCTCGCCCAGTTCAGCCGTCGTGAGGCAGAGCGGTTTCTCGACAAAAACATGTCGGCCAGACTGAATCGCGGAGAGCACCATCGGCGCGTGCAGATGGTTTCGCGTGCCAATCAACACCGCGCCTCCCGCTTGGCCAAGCGTGGCCTCGGCATCGGAGGACGCGTCCGCAAACCCAAACTTTTCGCGGACATGTTTCGCGCTGAGGGCCGTGTTGTTGACGATTGTGCCAAACGGAATCTGCCCCTTCAGGCTTGGCAGTAGCATCGTGCGAACAAAGTTGCCGGCACCGATCACGTCCAATCGATCAACCGGCTTGGCCAAGCGCTTGGTCGACGGATCCTCGGCGACCGCTGACGGCTTGGTCTCCGCTTGGCCAAGCGCATCCTCCGGCTCGCCATACTCCATCACCACGCCAACATCCTGCGAAGAGCCATCACCCAACGCCTTGTAGACCGGCTCGAACTCGGTGAACTTGATTTTCCGGGTCGTGAGAGCCTCGAGGCTAAGGCCTCCGCTTTTCAAAAGGTGCAGTCCTGCCTGAAAATTTCGCTGCTCCGTCCAACGCACGTACCCGATTGGGTAGTCCGACCCGCCCCATTCGTACGCCGGGTCATATCGACCGGGGCCGTACGACCGGGAAAAACGAACGTCGATTTCCTTGCTGGAAAAAATACGCCACGGCAACTCAATCTTGGTAATGCCCACGTCAACCATCCGGCCACGATCCCGCAACGCCTCGGCACACTGCTCAATCGGCGTGTTGCTATCGGTCCCGACACAAACCACCGTAGCGTCCACGCCGATGCCGTCAGTCCATTCGCGAACCTCATTTTGCAAATCCTGCTTGGATGAAATCACCACGCGCTCGGCACCCATCGCCTCGGCATACGCGCGGCGCGATTCGTCGAGATCGACCGCCATCACACGCGCGCCGTTGGCCCGCAGCAGTCCGGTGACGAGTAGTCCCACCAGACCCTGCCCCATCACCAGCACACGGTCGCCCAGGCGCGGCTCAGTCTGACGCACGCTGTGTAGGGCGATCGAGATCAGCGTAGTGTAGGCAGCCTGCCACAACGGCACTTCGTCCGGCACTCTGGCCACGAGCATGTCCGGCACGGCGATGTACTCGGCGTGAAACGCGCATTCCGCGCCGCCGCAGGCCACGCGGTCACCCACCCGGAAACGGGAGTTCCCCTCGTCCACCGCCTCAACAACGCCGGCCGCGCTGTAGCCAAGCGGGGTCGGTGAGGACAGGCGGTTGCGAACCTTTTCGTAGGCGGATTTCCAGCCGAGGTTGCGGGCGGTTTCCAGCACCTTGCGAACCTGATCGGGACGCGCCTTGGCTTTCTGGAGCAGATTCATCTTCGCCTGCTCCACTTTCATTTTCTCGGTGCCGATGGAGATCACGGAATGAGTCGTCCGCACCAGCACGCCGCCCGGAGGCGCCACGGGACGGGGCACTTCCTGCATCTCAAGGCGCCCGTCCTGATATTGAGCAATCTGTTTCAACGCGGAAAGGTTTAGCACAAGCCGCCCCGCGTGACGAGGGATGAGCGTTCGGCCGTGAACCAGCTTTTTCCCTCGACTCACCGGCCGGGCCTGCTGAAATGTCGCCCGTTCACGATGCGGATCAGTCTGCAACTTCACCTGTTCGTTTTTCTTGGAGCGTTCCTTCTGTTCACGATGGAGCCGCTTGTGGCGCGCATGGTATTGCCTGTGCACGGTGGATCGTTTCATGTCTGGACGACCACGCTGACCTTTTTCCAGGGCGCCCTGTTCCTCGGGTACGTGTATTGCCACCTGCTGGCGCGGCGGCTCGGGGGATGGCATTTGCTTTTGGTCGCAGCACCACTGATCTGGCTCCCCGTGGCCAACGGCATCGGCCTGTCAGCTCCCGGCGAAGGCGACCCGGCCTGGGCGCTGCTGAGTCAGTTGACGTTTCACATTGCGCTGCCGTTTGGCGTACTGGCCACCACAAGCGTGATCGCCCAGTCGTGGTTCACCCGCAGCGACACGGGCGCAGGTTCACCGTATCCGCTTTATGCCAGCTCAAACATCGGCTCGCTGCTTGGCCTCCTCGGGTACATCATTATTTGCGAACCGCTGTTCGGTTTAAAAACACAGCGGATAATCTGGTTCGTCGGCTATGGCGGATATGTCGTCCTCGCCTGGCAATGCTGGAGGGCCACTCATCAAAAGAAAACGGAAACGGCCCCAGACGCGCCCCTCACAACTGATCTCAAGGGCTCGACCGTCCTCTACTGGCTGTTGCTGAGCGCGATCCCCTCGGCGTTCATGTTGGCGGTTTCGAACGTCTTTACCCTAGAGCTGGGCTCCGTGCCGCTGGTGTGGGTCTTGCCATTGGTGATTTACATTCTCACCTATGTGCTGACGTTCAGCGAGCGTCAATGGATTCCGGCCAGGGTCCTTCACGCCCTCTGGCCTGCGGCGGCTGTGCTGGGTGTCTGCTCGTTTTATTTTGCCACGGGCGGTTCTCTCTGGGCATTTGCAGTTCATGCGCTGGGGCTGTTTATCCTCGCCATGGTCGGGCATGGGGAACTTTACCGAATCCGACCGGCGCCCGGCCAGTTGACCATTTTTTATCTGGCGATCGCGCTGGGCGGATGGCTGGGCAGCATGAGCGTCAGTCTGGTTGCCCCGATCCTGTTCAACAGCCTTTCGGAATACCCGTTGATTCTCGGGGTGTTTGCGTTGGTGCTGCTCATCCTGCGAAAGGGTGACTTGCCCGGGGCATTTCGACAGCATCCGGCGTGGTGTGCCGTTGCGGTCTGCCTCGCTGCCATTCCGCCGTTGCTTATTACCCCGGAGGAACCGGTTGCCGGCCGGGAAGTGCTGTACCAGCATCGCAACTACTACGGCATTTATCGCGTGGTGAATCACCCGCTCAGCGCGAAAGATCATGCCGACCTCACTGCCGACGAACGCCGACTGCTCGGCAAGCGCGACCTCGAGCACGGCTCAACCGTCCACGGCACCCAGGTCCTGTATCCGTCGATGAAAACCGAGCCCACAACGTACTACCATCGCTCGGGCCCACTCGGTGATCTGCTGGACAATCCGGCGACACCTCGCAATGCGGCGATCATCGGCCTCGGGGTCGGCACCTGCGCCACTTATTTTAGGGACGGCGAAACGGTGACCTTTTACGAACTCGACCCGGCGATCGTGAATATCGCCCAGCAGTTGTTCACGTACCTCGAGGACAGCCCCGCGACCAAGCATCACGTCACGGGAGATGCCCGGCTGCAAATGGCCAA
>CEWJ01039152.1_pt1 | contig 10947 bp, 13 predicted proteins | sample 350291 | NCBI WGS metagenome assembly CEWJ01 (sample SAMEA2622923, study PRJEB7988) | marine metagenome | isolation source: saline water (ENVO:00002010), including | reverse complement strand
GATTTTTCGGCGCACGGGAAGTGAGTAACAACAGCGTATTGCCGGCTGATTGCCAGTTGCGCAGCAGTGCAGGAACCTGTTGTTCGGTGAGATTCATTGGCCCCAACTCATACAGCAGACTAATAGCATCTTCAAACAAACAGCTTACTTTTTGCTGCTCGGTGGGCTTAACCGCCAGTTTACCGCGTTGCCACTGGTACCAGATATCGCCGCCCAGATCGGTGGCACTGGTCAGCAGGGTATTATCGATATCGGCAACGATAAGGACATTTTCGGCACCGTACTGGCTATTGAGGTTTGCCACAACGGGGGCAATTTCATCGAAGGTACTAGCTTCGGCGACGGTAACTTCGCTGTCGATGGTTGATGTCGTGCTGCTGCAGCCGGTGGCAGCCAGTACCAGGGCAAAAAACACGGCGCGAAGTGCGTTATCAGGGAAAGAAAGTGAAGGCATAAGCATTATTTTTGATTAAGAGTTCTGCGTAAAACACCGTAATGTAGCAGATTTAACGGTTAATCAACATGCCTTATGGAGGGTTTGCCAGACAGACCACTAAGCGGTGTAATTGACCAACACTTAGTGTTAAAGGTTTATTCTGCGCCATGCTTATTTTTATAAATCATTGATAATTAACGATTTATTGCCTGGCGCGGCAATTGCTTCAAAGTACGCAGTTTAAATGGCATAGAACAATACAGGGAGCCTCCGTCATGGTTAAACTTGAAGATCGTCCTATCGAACAGGTCAGGGAAGAAGTCATCGATAAGCTGATTTATCACTACAGTCATGGAGTGATTTCGGCCGATGCGTTTGAACGCCGGCTGGATAAAGCAATGGCCAGCAAGGACCATCAGGAAATAGCCGATCTTGCGGCCGATCTCACCATGCAGGTTGATGATGATTACACCCGCGAAAAAGAGAAGAAGCTCAATATTAATTACAGCGCTGGTGATGTGCCGGACAATGAAACGGTGATCAACATTATGGGCGGTTCCGATCGCTCAGGGCGCTGGAAAGTACCGGCCGAAATTCGTGTGCTTAACATCATGGGCGGCTCCGACATCGATTTCACCGATGCCGAATTTACTACACCCAATGTCACCATCAAAACCCTGTGTATTATGGGCGGGATAGACATTAAGGTACCGGAAAACGTTAACGTGGTGACCAAGGCATTTTGTTTGATGGGCGGCCTCGACAACAAAGCCCCGTCGATTGCTGACCGGCAGGCTCCGACTATCACCGTGGAAGGCATTGTGTTGATGGGCGGCGTGGATATTGGACTCAAACGCACCATTAAAGAGAAATTTGTCGAGCTGGCTAATCAGATGAAAGCGTTGTTTGGCAGTTCGCAGCGCTAGGCTCCGGCGGCTTTTGTAAGAAGGTTAAAACGGGTTACATAAATCTGCTGGCCAGCGCCTGTGGATTGTGGTGTGATTCGTCCAGGGTATTTACAGTTAATTGCAACGTTGATGAGCGATAAACAAAAGCACCGGGTAGTTCGGTTGCCGGCCACTACCTGTGATAAGGCAATGGAAAAAGAACAACTACTGCTGGAGCAGGTAAAGCAGGGCGACTTTAATCAGGCTTTATTATTGTGGCGCTGCACGGCGCCGGCCATCGTTTTACCGGCAGGCAGAAAGTGGCAGAAAACCGAGCCGTTAAGTGAGTGGCTGGCTCAACGGGGCTGGGACATTTTGCAGCGTCGCTCAGGCGGTTCGCCGGTGCCACAAAGCCCTGCCATGCTGAATATTGCTCACATGTACACCTTAACTGCAACGCAGTCTTATTCGGTTAAAGGCGCTTATCAGCAGCTTTGTGATAATTTGCTGGCGTTCTTTGCCGCCCTGGATATCAGTGCCGACATTCATGCTACCGAGTATGCTTATTGTGATGGCGATTATAACCTGAACATTAACGGCCAGAAAATTGTAGGCACGGCGCAGCGCGTGCTGACCGCCCCGGGCGGGCGCAGAATTGTGCTGGCACATGCCTGCCTGCTGATTGATGATGTGCTGGAAAGCATTATTCCGCCGGTGAATGCGTGTAACGAATTCAATAATATCCCCGACAGAGTTAAGCTGAACGCCCACACTTGTCTAAATCGCCATCTTGCCGATTCACTCACTACCGATGAATTGTTCTCGGGATTAATCCGCGCTTTTTCTCGTCACACGGTTTTTTCTTAACGGTTAAAAAGACTATACTGCGTTCTTTTTTCAACCCAAGGACATTCAGTTAATGATTGTAAAACTTGTTCGCAACGCACTGGGTCTGGTTATTGTATCCGTTGATGTATTAACCCGCTGGAGTCGGGTGAAGCGTACCCCGGAAGCACAGCAAAAGGTTGCTCAGGCTGCCCAAGGGATGACCCTTTACCACTTTTTTGCCTGTCCGTTTTGTGTCAAAACCCGCCGAGCCATTCATAAACTGCGCGTACCCATTGAAAAGCGCAGCGCCGTGCAGGGCTCACCGCACCGCGAAGAACTGCTCCAGGGCGGCGGCAAAGTGCAGGTGCCTTGTTTACGTATTCAGCACAGCGATGGCCGGGAAGAGTGGCTTTACGAATCCAAGCAAATTATTGGTTACCTCAACGACCAGTTTGGCCCTGCCTGAATACTTTTATTGATGCTGCGGATGCCTGATCAGCCAGCATCCGCGGTAGCATAACCCTGGTTTGTTTTACTCCCCACTCTCAGTTTTACAGCCCTCATAAAGTTTAATACCAATCCATCTTAAGTTCTGGTCAGTGATGCCCAGTTTCTTGAACACATATCCATGACCCGCTCAGTGTCACTTCTGAAGTGGTTCCAAGCCGTGGTGCATGCTTCAACGATATCTTCGTATCCCTGGAAGCATCTGTTCGCTAGATGGTGTTGTCGTATCCAACTCCACACCTGCTCTATAGGATTCAGTTCTGGAGAATAGGGGGGCAGTTTCATAATTGTCAGGTTTTGAAAGTCATCGGCTATATCATCAGTATGCCAACCAGCACCATCCATTATCACCACCGCATGACGCCCCTGTTGTGTTTTGTGCGAGATTTGCAAGAGATGTTGTCGCATGATGTCTTTGCTCACATAGGGAGAAATTAACGCTTCGGTATCGCCAGTGGCAGGACATACTGCCCCAAACAAATGCGCATATTCAAACTGCTGTTGCTTAACGACTCTTGGACGACTCCCCCTAGGCGCCCAGATACGTGTTGTCGTATTCTGCTGACCAAAACGAGCCTCGTCCTGAAACCAAACATCAATGCGATCTAGTGAGAGATGACCCGGAGTGTTAAGGATCGTTTCCAGAAGGAAGTTTTTTATATGCGTCTTGGACGCCTGTTTGCTGTTTAGGATGTCGAGAACGACTTGTTATCCAACTAAACCCCATAGATTTTAGAAGCTTATAGACTGCATTAGGGTGATAGATAGCACCAAACTCTTGCTTTATGTAGGTTAAAATACTTTCCCCGGTTAGCCTACCCCCTTTGTGCTTATCTTCGCTATGTTCTTCGATGTAAGAGCAGAGTTTTTGCTTTTGCCGTTCTGTGAGGTAGCTTATTCGACCTTTTGCTTTTTTGGATTCCAGACCTTCAAGACCAGCTGAAAGGTAATTGGATACCCATAGATTCACACTTGTCCTGCTGACTTTGAGTATTTCAGCGATATAAGTACGGCTCTTGCCGTCAATAAAGTGAGATAGGGCTAACAAGCGCAATCGTTTCCTACTATCTTTTTCGGATTTTGAGAGAGCAAGCAATTGCTCTGATGTATATTTCACGCTATTCGAACTCGGGAATGGAATGTGGTAATTAGATCATAAATCTAGATGGAATGGTATAAACCCCTGATTCCAGAGACCAGTGTAGTACATGTGTGTTGACGGCCAAATAAAAATGGTTATCATTTACTTTTCCGAAAAGGTGCCCTGACAGCCAGGATATTCCTGCTTCCTATGGGTTCACAGCACGCACTGCATAGCAACGATAAGGGTATTTCGTTATGCGATTTTCACTGGGCACGGCCCGTCAATGGCACTGGATCAGTGCTGCCGTTTCGCTGGTTGGCATGCTGCTATTTGCCGTTACCGGCATTACGCTTAACCACGCCGCAGTAATCCCTGCATCGATCTCCGTTACTACTGTAGAAAGTGAAGTGCCCGCTGATGTGTTAACGCACTTACAGGACTTACCCATGGCAGAAATGCCGGCGCCACAACCGGTTCGCCAGTGGCTGGCCAGTGAACACAGTATTAGTGTTCCCCCTGATGTGGCCGGCGAATTTGATGGTATGGAGTTTTACCTGGCCTGGCCGGGGCCCGGTGCCGATCGCTGGCTGGCCATCAACGTGGATGATGCAGCGCTGCTATATGAAGGCACAGAGCGCGGCTGGATTGCTTATTTTAATGATTTACACAAGGGCCGTAACACCGGGCCGGTGTGGTTTGTGTTTATCGATGTAATAGCCATTGCCATGATTGTGTTTACCCTGACCGGATTATGGTTACTGGTAAAACAGGCCTCTCACAAGCAGTCTACCTGGCCCGTTACCGCGCTGGGGTTATTGATCCCGGTGGTTATCGCACTGGTCTTTATCCATTGATGCCGGGCGGGGAGCAGTTTGAATGACGGATAACCAACGACTGTGGCTGGCTATTGCCCTGTGCCTGGCTTATTGCGCATGGGTAGGTTTTATCATTGTTAGCCATTATGCCCGGCAACGAGAGCGGCGGCATGTCACTACCGGTGCGTTTATTGTGGCTTACGCCAGCCAAACCGGCACGGCAAAACAGTTGGCCGAATACCAGGCTGAATTGCTGGAATCAGACCGCCCGGTGAAAGTTATCGCGCTGAATGATCTGGCCATTGATACCTTACGAAAAGCAAACGATGCATTATTTGTGGTTAGTACCTATGGTGACGGCGAGCCACCCGATAACGGCCGCCGTTTTTACCGGGCGCTTCAGCAGCATAATAAACAGCACAATACTGCATTACTGCAATCCCTTTCATACCGGGTAATCGCTCTGGGGGATAGTCAGTACCCGGCGTTTTGTGCCTTTGGCGAACTACTCGATGTTGCCCTTCAACAATCCGGTGCCACGGCCATCGCTGAGCTGGAAAAAATCGACCGGGCACAGTCGCAGCCCCTGCCGGGTGACGCTTCCCAGAGTGCTGAAAGCTCTTTTAAAGCCAGTACCTGGCGGGTCACTGAGCAACAGCAACTCAACAGTGCAGATGGCCGGGAACTCTTTATGGTGACACTGGATGCCGAGCAGGCATTGCCCGCCTGGCAGGCCGGTGACATTCTCGATATTCAGCCTCATAACGCTAACACGGCCATTGCTGAATGGCTTAACAAGCATGAACTCAACCCGGATACGGTTATTGCTGTTGAGGGAACGCCAACCCCGCTTAAGCTTGTATTGCAAACCCGCCAACTGACGGATTTAGCCGGAGCAGGGAACAAAGAGCAACACATTTTAAACATGCCCTTGTTACCTCTGCGTAGTTACAGCATTGCATCGGTACCTGAAGAAGGGCAGCTAAAACTGATGGTCAGAAAACAGTATCACCCAGATGGTACGCCAGGTATCGGCTCCGGCTGGCTGACCACCTATGCGGGCAGTGAAGAGCCATTTTGTGCCAACGTGAAAGACAATCCGCTATGCCATATTGCGCAACTTGATGTACCGCTGGTGCTCATCGGCGCGGGCAGTGGCCTGGCTGGCATTCGGGCCCAACTGGCAAAGCGATATTATGCTAACAGTGATGCCGACATCTGGTTAATTTATGGTGAGCAGTCGCCGCAACTGGACAATGTTATCCCTGCCGCTATTGAAGCGTGGCAAATGGGGTTTGCCGGGCTTAAAATTCAGCAGGCCTATTCGCGAGGCGAGCCTGGCCAATATGTACAGGATGTCATGGTAGCGGCAGCCGATGAACTGCAAAACATAATTGCCCGGGGAGCGCATATTTATGTGTGTGGCAGCCATCAGGGAATGGGGCAGGCAGTGCACCAAACGTTCACTGACATACTCGGCGAAGACGCATTAATGCAGCTTATAGATGAACAGCGTTATCATCGCGATACTTACTAGTCCGCAGCACTGGCAGCAAATACTAATCAGGAAGTAGTTCGTAAGTAGTACAGATGCGGCTTAACGGATAATGTTAATCCTTTATGCCGAGTGTTACATATATAATCAATTAACAGATGAGAGTATGTCTATGAAAAAGTGTTTAGCGTTTTTGTTAGTAGCCTTTAGCAGTTTTACCCTGGCTGATGAGTGCGCTGTGACTATCGAAAGTAACGATATGATGCAGTTCAACATGAAAGAAATGTCTGTGCCTGCCTCGTGCGATACCTTTGAGGTAACGCTGAAGCATACCGGACAGCTGGACAAGAAATACATGGGCCATAACTGGGTTTTATCAACCACTGCCGATGCCCAGGAAATCGTTAACGGCGCCCTGAAAGCAGGTCCGGATAACAATTACCTGCCTCCGGGCGATGAACGTATTATCGCGGCCACCAAAATTATTGGCGGTGGAGAGCAGGACACCATTACGGTAGATGTTGCTGGTTTAACAGCCGGTGAAGACTACACGTTCTTTTGTTCATTCCCTGGCCACTTTGCCATCATGAAGGGCGCGTTTATCGTTAACTAACCCATCCAGGCTAATCGCCCTTAGCAAAGGGCGGTTAGCTGACTACCTTCGAATATCTTCAGTGCTTCACGTGCTCTACAGCTGGTGATGAAACCTGGCACTGGGTGGTCGCAAAGCACATCCTCCAAAGCCAAAATTTATATCCCCGTACTGGTCACTTAAGTTTACTAATGGCTGGTTTATTCATCAGGTATCGCCTGGCTTTGTATTAATAATATTCACAATATCAGCTTGTTAGAGCACTGGCAGAATACTGGGTGGATGCTAAGCTTCAGGTATGTACTGGAGACGAACCCCCTCGGTTTGTAAGCTGCAAAGCAAACAGCCTGGTAAGCTTCGAAAAATGTAAGGTGTAAATGTGAGTGAGCCAAGATGTTGTAGTCCTTCCCGCTCGTCAATGATGCGTCCTGTCTGGTTATTATTGGGCTTGTCTTGTGTGGTGTTAGGCGGGATTGGCGCGGTATTGCCTTTATTACCTACGGTGCCTTTTATGCTATTGGCGGCTTACTGTTTTGCCCGCTCCTCTAATCGCGCCCATGACTGGTTAATTAATCATCGGATCTTTGGCCCGGCAATAGCCGACTGGCAACGTAGCGGTGCAATTAGCCTGGCGGCGAAATATGCAGCTACGGCATCGGTGTTAGTGGTTTACACCATTTCAATAGTAATGGAGCTGCGCCCGGCGCTCCTTATTATCCAGGGCATAACGCTTTGCGCTGTTATGACTTTTATCTGGAGCCGACCGCATCACTAGTTACCTGATAAAGCGTTTGGAATAAACCAGTTTTCTGCTCATGCCGTATCAGATTAAGGTTTACTTTTTGGGAAGATGGCAGTGTTACCCGGGCTATTAAAACGTTTCAACAGCGCCGCAAAGAAAACCGATGTTAGCCAACCAGAGCAACCTGGCGGCTCCATCTGGCAGGATACCGGTGAGGTGTATTATCTGGAAAATACCCTCAAACTGACTTATACCGCCAACAGTGGGGTAGTAACACTGGAAAAGCTATCGCCGGATTCCCTGGCTAATGTGGTCGAAACGTTGGACCGACTGCCGCCTGACTCGCCCTTTGCCCGTGCAATCACCGTAACGCGAAATACTGCACTGGTTATTAGTGTTTGTGGTGTTACCTGGCAGAAAAACAACGGAACAGTTCGAATCAAAGCGCTGCCAGAGGCCGCACTGCTACGCAGCACCAACGCTGACTTCAGCAAGTCCCAGGCGGTGTTTAAACACGCATTTTTGCTGGAGCATGATGATTTGCTGACGCCTACAACCGGCAGCGGCAAGCCTGGTGTCTTCACTTATAATCGTATCTCTCCAGCCCAATTTACCCGACAACTGGCGCGCGCCAATGAACGCATAGCGCCGCCGCTTCGCCGCGCTATTCCTGTTCATCCGGACAATTTCAACAGCGCATTTACCGAGCATGAACAAATGGTTATCGATGGATTTCTGGATGCTGGCTCGCCGCCAGACAACGATGCGCTGAAGGCAAAGCACGAGTAGCCTGTGCCTGAGGGCCAGGGCAGCTAGCGGAGAATCAAGTGAATAAAGATACGCTTATCAATAATGCAGTACACTATTCGGCGGTCATCATTTCAGCCGGGCTTGGTTATTTTGCCGTGTTCTTTGTGTTGCTTAGCCTCGAGGTGGAGGCTGACAGAGCGATACACTGGTCCTTGTTTGCCAGTTTAATAACGGCGCTGGCAACCTTGTTTTTCAAAATGGTGGTTGCACCACTTAGAACTAGAGATCACGATAGTGAATGACTTTTATTGAAAAGGACAGTCAGATGTTTATTGCAATGAATCGTTTTAAGGTGAAGCCGGGCAGTGAAGCGGCATTTATCGAAATGTGGCGACAGCGGGAAAGTTTTCTTGATGAGGTGCCGGGGTTTGAGTCGTTCCATTTACTGCAAGGCGAAACATTTGAGGAACACACCTTGTTTGCGACCCACGTTTGTTGGGAAAGCCGAGCAAGTTTTGACAACTGGGTGAAATCTGACGCGTTCAAAAAAGCCCATGCCGGGGCAGGCCAGAATCGCGATTTCTACGCGGGCCCGCCCCGCTTGGAGCTGTTTGACGCCGTTCTGTAAGAATTGTCAGAGCGAACATCATTTACTGATTTTCAACGCCAATGTTACTGGCTGTTATCGGTGAGCTTTCTCGGGTCGAGTAACTCGGTTAATTCTTGCCGTGACAGGTCGGTCATTTCGTCGGCTACATCAACAATCGGTCGCTTCTCTTTGTAGGCTCGCTTGGCAATTTCGGCGGCTTTGTTGTAGCCGATAATGGGATTCAGCGCCGTGACCAGTATCGGGTTTTTATCCAAAGCAGCTTCCAGATTCTCGTTTAATACCTCAAAGCCGCTGATGGCACTGTCTGCCAGTAACGAAGCGCTATTGGCCATTAGCGTAAAGCTACTTAACAGATTGCTGGCAATCATTGGCAGCATAACATTTAACTCAAAGTTACCTGACTGACCGCCAACCGTAATGGCGGCATCGTTACCTATAACCTGGGCGGAAGCCATCGCCACGGCTTCCGGGATAACCGGATTTACCTTACCCGGCATAATGGAGGAGCCGGGTTGCAGGGCAGGCAGGGCGATTTCGCCGAGCCCTGCCAGCGGCCCTGAGTTCATCCAGCGTAAGTCATTGCTGATTTTCATTAAACTCACGGCGGTTGATTTCAGCAAACCAGATAAGGTAACCGCGGTATCCTGCGAGGCAATAAGTGCGAAATAGTTATCTGCCGGCTGAAAAGGGATGCCGCTAAGCGCAGTCAGTTTTTCATTAAATATGGCTGAGAAATCGGGGTGCGCATTAATGCCGGTGCCAACCGCCGTGCCACCCAGTGCCAGTGTTTGAATTGCTGGTTGGTGGTCATTCAATGCTTTAATCTGCTGGCCTAGTTGTGCCTGCCAGCCGGATAAACTCTGATCCATGCGCACCGGCATAGCATCCATCAGGTGGGTACGGCCGGTTTTACAGACACCTTTTAGCTCACTGGCCCTATTACCAATCACGCGATACAGGTGACTGAGTGAGGGCAAGAGTTCCTGCTTCAAGGCAAGTGCGGCACTCACATGAATAGTGGTGGGGATTATATCGTTACTGCTCTGGCCGTAATTAACGTGATCATTGGGGTGAACAGACAGGCCGGATTGCTGGCTGGCTAACCTGGCAATCACTTCATTGGCGTTCATGTTGGTACTGGTGCCTGAACCGGTCTGAAAGATGTCGACCGGGAAGTGAGCCATGAGTTGTGGCTCGTTGAGCAATTGGTCGCAGGCCTGACAGATCGCTTCACCTGTATCGCTGTCCAGCGTATTTAATGCGACGTTGGCCTGAGCTGCGGCTTTTTTTACTGTGATCAACGCTCTGATAAAAGCCTCTGGCATAGACTGGCCACTGACCGGAAAATTATTGACTGCCCGCTGGGTCTGCGCGCCATATAAAGCTTCTGCAGGGACTTCCAGTTCGCCCATGCTGTCTTGCTCGATTCGTGTTTCACTAGAGGTGGTCATATTTGAGGTCCTTAGTTAAAAAATGTCGGCGTGAGGTGAGTAAACAGATGACTAAACTGCCTCACGCGATGGTGATCGCCGGCTGTAATACTTTGCTTTTCGGCCGCCAGCAGCGGCCGGTAAATCTGGTCGAGACACTGATAGCGCCAGCTCAGCACTACCTTTTGATCGCAGGCTGTCTCAAGCAAAAGCGCCGCACAGTCCAGCAGGATACGAATTTTTTCGGACGATGCCCCGGCAGTATTTGCACTGTCGAGGGCTAACTTTATATAGCGTTTAAGCAACTGTGGATCATCCGGGTGATATGCCGTTCTGATTTGTTGCTTTAAATTGGCCGATGTCACAAGCGCTTTGGCAATGTGTTGTGCCATAGCATCTACCATTGTAGTCCACTGAACGTAATTTTATGCTAATGCAAACAATTATCATTTGCAATAAGTCTGAAATGGCGTATGTTTAAGTCAGGAGGACATGCCAATGAAAATTTCTTTTTTATGTACCAAACACGCCGACTGGGTTTATAGCCATCCACTGGAGGCGGTTAATTTTTTAGCCAGGGATGAGTTTCAGGGCACGACCCTGTTTTACGACGGTGAGTATCGTGAATGTATTCCCTACTTAGGTTGCGCGTTCGATATCACCGCGATTTTGCTGGAGGTGGAGGAAGGTCAGAACCGGCAACTGCTGGAAAAAGTCTTCGTCCTGTCGACCCTGATTTGCGACGCCTACGGTGCCCTGGGTCTGGTGGAT
>CEWJ01113905.1_pt1 | contig 10954 bp, 7 predicted proteins | sample 350291 | NCBI WGS metagenome assembly CEWJ01 (sample SAMEA2622923, study PRJEB7988) | marine metagenome | isolation source: saline water (ENVO:00002010), including | reverse complement strand
AGCCTGACTTAAACCAAACAGCCTCCTCAAAACCCGGGGCGGTTCAAAGTGCCTTTGCCTGACGGAGCGAGGTTATACAAACCAGATAATATTCAGTCACAAGGGGCTGCTAATGAGACTCAAGATTTTACGTTTGAGGATAAGACTTATAAGCCTGGAGGTAACTCTCATTGGAAAGCCAGCTACCCAGTTGGCATGACACGGTTGGCAGAAGCAGGCCGAATTCACGTCGCAAAAAATAGTATTCAGTACCGACGCTTTTCTGATGATTTTCCATACCAGCAGGTAGGTAATATCTGGACAGATACCCTTACTGGTAGCTTCACAGATGAAAAGATGTATGTAGTTCAAACCGGATTGAAGGTTGCTGAGCGATGCTTGCTTATGGTCACTGATCCCGGTGACCTAGTCTTGGACCCCACTTGCGGCTCAGGCACTACCGCCTATGTTGCCGAGCAATGGGGGCGCCGCTGGATTACTTGCGACACTTCACGTGTGCCATTGGCACTGGCTCGGCAGCGTCTTCTCACCGCGACCTTTCCTTGGTTCGAACTGAAAGAGCCGAAACGCGGTCCGAGCAGCGGATTTAGCTATATACGAAAACAGAACAGCAAGGGCGAGGAAGTCGGTGGTTTGGTGCCTCGAATCACGCTGAAATCGATCGCCAATAACGAAGATCCTGAAACCGTAACCCTGGTGGACAGGCCTGAGATCCGGAAGGATATTACACGTGTTTGTGGCCCCTTTACGGTGGAAGCCACCATCCAGGCGGCGCACTCGCTGGCTGCACAGGGCGAGAGCCAGGCTTCCGAGCAGGCAGCCGGCTATGATGCACGCACCTATCTGGATCGCATGATCGAGATTGTCCGCCGTAGCAAGAACCTGAATCTGCCCGGCAACCGGATACTCAAGCTCGATGGCGTCCGGCCTGTGGACAGTGAGCATCTGCATGCCGAGGCGGTGGATGAGGGCGGCAAGCGTGTCGCGCTGATGTTTGGCCCCGAAGATGGCGCCATCCATTCCCAGCAAGTGTTCGATGGCGCCAGTGAGGCCTATTTTCTCAAATACGATCAGCTCTATCTGTTTGGGTTCGCTATCCAAGCCAAGGCCCGCGAGCTGGTGGATGACCGCGCCCGGCTGCGACTGCCCTGCACCTATATCAGCGTCAATCCGGACGTGGCCATGGATGACCTGCTCAAGACCAGCCAGACCGATCAGTTGTTCTCCATTACGGGCTTGCCTGACGGGAGGCTTAAAAAGGCCGGTAAAGCAGACGACAGCACGCCGCTATATAGGGCAGAGATCAAAGGGCTGGACACCTTCCTGCCTGACAGTATGAAAACGGAATCTCTGGCGGCGGAGAACCTGCCTTGCTGGATGCTGGATACCAACTATAACGGTATGGTGTTTTGTGCATCACAGGTCTTCTTCCCGCGTACGCAGGCCTGGGACAATCTGCAGAAGTCCCTCAAGGGTCAGTTCAACGAATCGCTTTGGGATCATCTGGCTGGTACCGAAAGTGAGCCTTTCGCTGCCGGCAGTAACGGTCAGATCGCGATCAAGGTGATCGATGACCGTGGCAACGAGCTGATGCGGGTCTTCTCGGTTGAGGAGGCGCAATAATGACGGATCAGCCGATTACCGAGGTTCCGGAACCGATTATCAACTCTCCCTATTACGAGCCAACTAGCCATTGGCAGGTGGAACATGGGGCGCAGCCAGTCAAGGCCAATGGCCGCAGGCCGGCCTATTACTATTATCGATTGCCCGAAGGTGCGAGTACCGGTCGTGCCGGTCGTCGCCAGACGGACATGCTTAGCGATGTGGATGTCGGTGAGCGCGAGGAGCTGGGCCAGGTCAACTTGATTCGCCAGAAAGTACGCGAGTGGCGTGAGGGTACGCTCACTGGTGTGCCCTACGACGGCGTAAGCCGCGTAACCCGGGAGCTGTTGGAACTTTGGCGTTCAGAAGACCGGGGCCAGCGGCTGTTCTTTGCCCAGATTGAAGCGGCGGAAACCGTGATCTTTCTGGTGGAGGGCAATACCCTGTATCACAGGGGGCTGACGAAGATCCCTCTTGATGAGCCGGGTGCGGCTGCAAGGGAAAAGGGCTATCGCTATTTCCTGCGTTATGCCTGCAAGATGGCCACCGGTACCGGCAAGACCACGGTAATGGGTATGCTGGCGGCCTGGTCGATCCTGAATCGCGTGGCAGCGCCCACCGATGATCGTTTTTCGGATACCGTCCTGATTGTCTGCCCGAACGTGACCATCCGCGAGCGCCTGCAGGAGCTTGATCCGTTGCTTGGAGATCTGTCCCTGTACCGCACCCGGCAACTGGTGCCGCCGCAGCGTATGGAAGAGCTGCGTCGTGGTGAGGTAATGATAGCCAACTGGCACCGGCTGGCCAGGCAGGAGACCAATAGCGTCAATGGCGTTTCCTCAAAGGTGGTGAAGACTGGCGAGCCAGTCGAAACCGTCAAGAAGAGTGGAAAGGACAAGGGCAAGATAGAGGTGCGCTACTTTGAATCGGACAAGGCCTGGTTTCGGCGCATTCGCCAGGAACTGGGTTCCGGCCGTGGCCGCAGCCCGCACTGGCTGGTGTTCAATGACGAGGCGCACCATGCCTACCGCCGGGGGGATACCGACAAGGATGAGTCTTCCCTGGAGGAGGACGCCACCATGGCGAAGAAAAATGCCCGCGAGGCGACCATCTGGATCGAAGGCCTGGACCGGATAAACAAGCTGGCCAACGGCAAAAGTCGCGGCATCAATCTCTGCCTGGATCTGTCGGCGACACCCTTCTACATCCAGGGCTCGGGCAACGAGGTGGGGCGACCGTTCCCGTGGATTGTCTCGGATTTCGGCCTGCTGGACGCCATTGAATCCGGCCTGGTGAAAATACCTGAACTGCCGACAGCGGATGCGACCGGCGCTGAGGACGCGGCGTATTTCAATATCTGGCGCTGGGTGCAGGCTAAGGCTGAACAGGATGGCCATGGCAGTAATGTTAAACCGCAGATGGTAATGACCTATGCTAGCCGGCCGATTACCTTGCTCGCAGCAGACTGGTATAAACACTTCGAGCGGTGGCAGCGGGTGATGAAAGACCGTCAGCGTTACCCGGTGCCACCGGTGTTTATTGTGGTGTGCCGGGATACCAAAGTCGCCAAAGAGGTATACAGCTGGCTCGCATTGAATGAGGGCGGCTATGGTGAAAGCCCGGAATGGTTTCGCAACGAAGCGGGCAAAGAGCTCACCGTACGGGTCGACTCCAAGGTGTCAGAGGATATGGAGGCCGGTGGCGGTAGCGACGAGGTGAAGCGTATGCGTTTTATCCTCGATACGATCGGTAAGCCCGAATGGCCCGGCGGCAAGGTGCCGGCGGAGTGGTCTGAGCTGGTACGCAAGCACAATGACAAGCTCTCGTCTGATGATGGCGAGGCCGAGGAGCAGGGTCAGTGGCTGGACGAAAAAGTGCCGCCGGGCCGTGATATCCGCTGCATCGTTTCAGTGTCCATGCTGGCCGAGGGCTGGGATGCCAATACCGTCACACATATTGTTGGCCTGCGCCCGTTTGGTTCTCAGTTGCTGTGCGAGCAGGTGATTGGTCGCGCCCTGCGACGTCAGAGCTATACCATCGACGATGAAAACGGGCGGTTTACCGAGGAAACCGCCAAGGTATTCGGTGTGCCCTTTGAGCTGGTGCCGTTCAAGAAACGGCCGGTGGGCGACCCGCCGGAGCCCAAAGAGGTGCACCATGTCTACTCGGTGCCAGAAAAGGAGAGTTATCGCATCGATTTTCCTGTGGTCACCGGCTATCAGGAAATCGACTCCCTCGAGATCAATATCGACTGGTCACAGGTGGCGCAGGTCACCATTGATCCGATGGATATCCCCGACAGCGTTCAGACGGGTCAGCTGACCGCCCCGGACGGTTCTCTGGTGGCTTTTGCAGCCGGGAAGAAGGCCTATTTAACCCTGGGGGAATGGCGCGAGATGTGGCGCGACCAGCAGGTGGCCTTCGTGCTGGCGCGGGAGGTGTGCAAGCAGTGGATCGAGGAACGTGGCAGCGACGCCGTGCCCCTTGCCGAGATATTCCCCAAGGTGCTCCATGCCAGTATGCGATTCCTCCAGGATAAGCTGGTACTTAAGAGCAGCGAAAGCCGAGCTTGTGATGTGCTGGCTGCGGGCAAGTACACACAGGGGGTAATCGGCAGCCTGCTCAACGCCATTCAGCGCGGCTCAGCGGAGAAGCGAGGACTCCTGCCGGTGGTCCCGAAGGGCGCATCTGGCATGGGCAGTACCCTGTATGTGGATTTCCACACCACCAAACCGGTACGTGCGGTGACCAAGTGCCATCTGAACCTGATGGTGGCGGATACTCGTAAGTGGGAGCAAAGCACTGGCTATCTGCTTGACCAGCATCCAGGGGTGGTGAAATGGGTCAAGAATGACCGTCTCGGATTTCATATCCCGTACAGGTACAACAATATTGCTCATCGCTACGAGCCAGACTTTATCGTTGAGCTGGATACCGGGATGCGCCTTATTATCGAAACTAAGGGGCAGTACGGGGATGATGCCGATCGGAAGGCCAAGGCCGCACAGCGCTGGGTCGAGGCGGTGAACTTCGATGGCCGGTTCGGCCCCTGGGTGTATGTGGTGGTGACGGACCCGAGCCGGCTGCTCAAGGAGCTGAATCAGCTTTCTGGGGAAATGATGGCGGCTACTCAGTTTGAACTTGAATAGACGAAGTGGACAAAAAAAGAAAAAGATAATGCCACATAAATCAGAAGCACCCCCCTGCTTAAAGCAATGTCTATTAAGCAGCTCTGAGATATAGCGGGTTACTACGAGCTGCCTGATGAAGTGCGGAAAAACCGCGCTGACGTTGACAAGGTGAAAGTGAAGCTTGCCAACGGCAAGACGCGGACTATTCAGCACATGAGCGCCACTCGCTGCTGGAGCCCGGACGGTAATCCGATCTCCGCGGCCTTTGGGGCCAGCCGGAAACCCGCCGCCAATTGCTGGAGGGGCTGGAGAAAAAGAGCTACGGCATAGAATAACTGTAAGCGTCCGGTGATCCCATCTTGTCAGTCGGTGCCCAATTGTGAGGCAGGAGCTCGTCGATTGGCGCTGCTCTTCTGCGTCGGCAGCCGGGTCAACACGCCCTTGAGGTAAGTCTAGGGATCGTTGCCGTTCAGCTTCGCAGATGGAATCAGGCTCATGACGGTGGCGGCGCGCTGGCGGAGCTCACGAACAGCCCGTTGTTGCGCCCCAGCGCCCTGGGCCTCCTCCCGCTTATTGTCGATCGGCACCGCGCCATCGTCCAGGTAACGCGTCAGCGCCGCCCAGCGTTTCAGGCTGTAGTCCAGGGCCATGGCCGTGCCCGAGCCGTGCCGTTGCGCGATCATCCATTGATGCAAGGCATCGGCGATGGGCTGGACTTTATATCCACCTTGTCTAGAGAGATGCTTTCTGGTGGGCTTATTCATCTATTTCGGGCCGGCTGACTACTCATATTGACTGTATCTCATTTGAGATACAAAATGGCAGTATCCATCATAGGAGGGCAAGCCATGGCCACTCAAACCTCGATGCTCCACGTCCGCGTTGATGAAAAGCTCAAAGCGGACGCCACCGAAACGCTGGCCAGTGTCGGTCTCACGGTATCCGATGCCGTGCGCATCCTGCTGACCCGGATCACGAAGGACGGCGGCCTGCCGGCCGGCCTGACGATGGACCCCACCGCTCACGATACCTGGTTCCGTGAAAAGGTATTGGAAGCGCTGGCCGACACTCGCCCCGGCATTCCGCACGACCAGGCTATGGCCGACGTACAGGCCCTGATCGACAGGAAACGCCGTGCCTGAATTGCAATGGACAGCCTGGGCGCTCCGCCTACCTGTTGGCAATCGTGGAATACATCGTCGAGGACAAGCCTGACGCGGCCTACGTTTAAAATAGCGCTTCTATGTGCTCTCCGAGCAGCTTCCATGCCTCCGCTTTCTCCTTCGCGTACTCATGGCGCAGGTAGTGCCGCCGGTCCAGATGGCGCATTGCGCGCGCCGGGTCTACTTTTAGGGGCTGCAGCCTGTTCGGCTCAATCTTAGAGCAACGAAGGAATGGGAGAGTGTCCGATCCGTAGAGGTCCACTCGTGTTCGCTTGAATCCAAGGAATAAGTGTAGGTTATGGGATGGGTTTTACCGAAAATGTCGCTGAAGGCCTTACAAAGCAAGCCTAACACACCCTTGCACCACCAATACCTATCTGTTTCCTTCGAGTCGGACGGGATTGCCGATCCAGCAGAAATCGCTTACCGAAACAAAATGGTATTTGAGAAATTCTGCCAAGGCTCGAAGTGGCACCTACTTTAAGCCAGGCCAAGCTTGGCTGGATAGCATTCCTGACTGGTCTCCACATGATCTGCGTCGTACGGTTCGCACGGGGTTGTCTCGTTTAGGCTGTCGCAATGAAGTGGCTGAGGCAGTGATAGGGCATTCAAGAAAGGGTATTGAAGGGACTTATGATCTGCACGATTATGAACCCGAATGTCGCGAGTGGCTGCAGAAGTGGGCTGATCATCTGGAAACCCTTGACGGCGTGTGTTAGTTGGCATAACCCATCTTAATTTCACAAATTGCAGCAACCGGACAGAGAGAAATCTATTTCTCTCTGTCTCTCTTAGGCTCGCCAGTCCCTGACCTTGCTGGCCTACGGCCTCCACCGGACGCCTCGATCGGTCCGCTGCTAAACAAGAGCGAACATTCAAAAACGACCGAATTTGATCAAAAAGCGGACCTTTTCTTCGGCTGCGGGAGCTGGTTGCCTTCCCCACCCCCAATTCAATGAAAGACTCGCGGCCGTTGGAATACTTGGCAAAACGCAATCGGGCGGAGAACCCTAATTCGAGGAGCAACTAAAACAGAGATGTTTACAATCTGTTTTATTTTGAGAATTCGATAAAAACGCGTAAACCGCTACAAGACTTAGTCGAAAAGCTGATTTTACCTTCATAGCGAGTCACTATATCTCGAACGATAGCAAGGCCTAGACCGTGCCCAGGTGTTTGCTCATCTAGCCGCAGACCCCTTTGGCCCAAACTGGCTAAATCCTTGTGATTAACCCCTGGGCCATCATCAGCAACAACTATTCGCTTGAAGCCGCTGCCTTGTTCCACAGAGAGCTCTACGCATCTCGAAGACCATTTGCCAGCATTGTCGAGTAAGTTGCCCAATACTTCATTTAGATCATGTTCTTCTATCGGCCATCGGCTGTCTTCAGGCAGAGAACTCGATAGTTCAAACGACTTTTCCGGATATAAACGACCGAGCATCCACAAAAGATCCCGTGCCTGTTTTATGGGGTAGGCGCTTTTTCCAATCTGGGGCCCTGCAAAACGGCTTCGACGCATTTCAGCTTCTAATTGCCTGTCGATATCGCTTAGTCGCTCCACCATCTGGCGCCTTAGATTGGTGTCGAGAGGACGTGTGTCGTCTTCCAGTATCTGCCGGACGGCTGCGATGGGGGTTTTGACGCTATGAGACAGGTTTGCGAGAGCGTCCCTGGAGCGCTCCAGTCGCTGATCTAAGGAGTCCAGCAACTGATTTAGTTGAAGAACCAGCGGGTGGAACTCCTCTGGCGACTGAACGTTGATTCGGGAGATCTCTCCGTCCTGGAGTCTTTTTAATGCGGCTTTGAGTGTGACAACCGGTCGCATGGACATCGTGATTCCGAACCAGAGCACGGCGACCAAGAGCATAATCAACAGAACTGATACTACGGCGGTCCAGGCATGAAGTGCAGCTTGGCTGCGTTTCAGCGCACCCAGATCTTCAGAAACGATTACGACGATGGGTGTTTCACCGACCTGAAAAGACTTTCGGTAGGCGAGGATATCTAAGGGAGTATCAGTGGTTTCGGCATCTTCTACGCGAACGGTTCCGTCTTCTTCGTTTTCAATCAGAGGCGTTAACAAGGGCTCCCAAGTATCGGGTGAAATGATGGTCTGTTCGGGTGTATGTATGGCAAAGGCATGATGAAAAACATCCTGGAAATAATCGCCCGTCTGGAGAGTGTCAACTTCACCATTCGCGTCGCGAATCTGGTGCTCAAGGAAAACGACTTCATCTTTCAGTCGGCTTTCAACGAATTCCCGAGACATTCGGTCGAGCAGCAAGCCATGGACCAACCACGCCACCCCCATTAGACCAATTCCGGCGGGCAGTAACAGCGCAAGCAAGGTTCCTTTTACGGACGCAGGCTTTTTAAGGAATCGCATTAAAAATGTACCCCTGGCCGCGTCGTGTTGAGATGGTTTCGCTGCCCACTAGCTTCCTTAACCTCCGAATATACGCCTCAATGACGTTTTCGCTCGGGCTATCATTCAAGTTGTAAAGCTGTTCCATTAGTTGTTCTTTGGAAAAGACGTGGCCAGGGCGGCTCATCAAACAACGTAGCAGCCGGAATTCGGTGCCGGTAAGTGTATGTTCCACGCCGTCGTCCATCTTGAGACTCTGGCGGTTTTCGTCCAGTTCAAAGCGGCCGGCTTTAACCTGAGCATGGACCCTTCCTTCACTTCGACGCACGAGTGCGTTGAGGCGTGCGATTAGCTCTTCTGTCTGAAAAGGTTTTGCCAGGTAATCGTCTGCCCCGGCTTTTAAGCCGTTAACCTTATCCTGCCAATCGCCTCTCGCGGTCAGAATCAAGACCGGACAGCTGACGTGATTCGTTCGCCACTTTCTCAATACGTCCAGCCCGTTGCCATCAGGTAGACCCAGGTCCAGAACAACAGCACGGTAATCCTCTTGCTCACCCAGAACGACGGCTTCTCGGGCACTGGGAGTTGTATCAACGCTGAAACCTGCTTTTCCCAACTGCCTGACCAGACCCTCAGCAAGCAAGCGGTCATCTTCGACGAGCAGTAAACGCATGAGTTTTTCCTTCTATGTATGGTCCGCGGTCGAAAGTGTGACTGATTAACCTGAATTCAGCCTGAACGGAAAATAGTTCGAGTTTTTCAGAAAGAATTCAGGTTAGTGAGAGAAGGTAACAACCGATTCTGGACATTGCTCAAGATTGGGGCTCAATCCTGCAGTGTTTTTCGAGCAATATTTTACAGAGGATAAAAGATGAATGCATCAAAACTATTCGTAGCGGGTATGGCGCTTTCAATGTCGGCAACAGCGTTTGCGGCTGGCGCCCATGATGGTGGCCACGGGCACGGCGCTACAAGCGGTGAACCTGGCAAAGCGTCGGAGGCCAGCCGAACCGTAACTGTCGAGATGTACGACAACTACTACGAACCCGAAGAAATCAGTGTAAAGCCGGGTGAAACCGTTCGCTTCGTGGTGGAGAACAAGGGAAACCTCGTCCATGAGTTCAATGTTGGCACTCCCGACATGCACGAAGCTCATCAAGAGGAAATGATGATGATGGTTGAGCATGGCGTCATCCAGGGCGGCAAGCTGAACCACGACATGATGAATATGGATATGGGGAATGGCCATTCCATGAAGCATGACGACCCGAACAGCGTGTTGCTGGAACCGGGCCAAAGTAAAGAAGTGGTATGGAAGTTCTCTGATAAAGGCAATATCGAATTTGCCTGCAACGTGCCGGGCCACTATCAGGCCGGGATGTACGGTGAGGTCAATTTCGAGTAACTCGCTTAACTGAGGTCCGCGAGCGCGGGGCTGAGACACGTTTCTCGGCCCGGCTTCAATGACGTGTAGTTCGGAGCAACACAGATGAAACCACGCTTTTTGACAGGGCTTTTGAGCCTGCTGATGCCAGCCATGGTTCTGGCCGGCGAATACGACCTTACGGTCGACCGGGTAAAAATTGATACCGGCGATTTTGTGAAGGAAGGCATTGGATACAACGGCGCATCTCCGGGACCGGTAATGCGTTTCAAGGAAGGCGAGAACGTCCGGATCAACGTGACCAACAACCTGGATGAGATGACGTCCATTCACTGGCACGGCCTGATCCTTCCTTTTAACCAGGACGGTGTGCCTGGTATCAGTTTCCCGGGCATCAAGCCGGGTGAAACCTTTACTTATGAATTTCCTATCCAGCAGGCAGGCACTTACTGGTTCCACAGCCACTCTGGTTTTCAGGAGCCGGATGGCGCCTATGGTGCCATTGTGATCGAACCGGAAAAACGTGAGCCGTTTCGTTATGACCGCGAGTACGTGGTGCAGTTGACTGACAAGCACCCCCATTCCGGTGACCGCATCATGCGCAACCTGAAAATGATACCGGATTACTACAACCGTGAGCAGCAAACCGTGGGGGAGTTTTTTTCGGACGCGTCCAAAAACGGTCTGATGAACACCATTCGGGACCGCATGGCCTGGGGTGACATGCGGATGATGAAAGCGGACGTTGAGGACTTGCAGGGCTTTACGGGCCTGATCAACGGCAAAGGTCCCGAGCAGAACTGGACTGGCCTTTTTGAGCCCGGAGAACGCATCCGGCTGCGGTTCATCAACTCCTCGGCCATGACCTACTTCGACATACGGATTACCGGTCTGGACATGACGGTTGTACAGGCCGATGGCAACAACGTTCAGCCCGTTAACGTGGACGAGTTCCGGATCGGTGTGGCGGAAAGCTATGATGTGATCGTCCACCCGAAAGATGAGCAGGCCTACACCATTTTCGCTGAATCCATGGGGCGTTCCGGCTATGCCAGGGCAACGTTGGCCCCCGAAGAAGGTATGGAAGCGGCTGTTCCGCAACTGCGTGATCCGGCGCGCCTGACTATGGCAGACATGAGCGGTATGCCCGGCATGGACCATGGCAACATGGCCGGTATGGATCATGGCGACATGGATATGAATAGCTCAGAAGGGATGTCCGGAATGGATCATTCCAACATGGAAGGCATGGATCATGGTTCCATGGCGATGGGAAAAGGCGGCCAAAGCGACACTGCTGTCCCACA
>CEWJ01051836.1_pt1 | contig 10959 bp, 8 predicted proteins | sample 350291 | NCBI WGS metagenome assembly CEWJ01 (sample SAMEA2622923, study PRJEB7988) | marine metagenome | isolation source: saline water (ENVO:00002010), including | reverse complement strand
TCAACAATGATGGTCTTTGAGCCGCTGTTGATGCCGTCTGAAACCGTCACGGTGAGGGTGAAATTTTGACGCTCACCATCGATATCGTCCCACTCATGCTGTTCAGCATAAGCGCCTTTTCCACCGCTTTGAGTGCCGTCTCCCCAGTCCCATTGGAAGTCGAGGTGGTCAATGGGCACGTTGTCGATTGTTCGCCCTGCCGAGAAAAGGATGCGCTGCCCGGTCAGCAGCGATATGTTGTTTTCAATGATGACGTTGTTCACCGTGATGATGGGCAGCGGCTCCGTGTCATCGCTGACGTTGATGAGGTGAACTTGCGTCTCAGACCATGTTCCTCCTTGGTCTTTTACTCGCAGCGTGGCGTTGAAACTACCGACCTCGGTGTAGGAGCGAAGCGGGGATTTGAGGTTGGAGGAAGCGTTGTCGCCAAACACCCAAGCATAGGCGACCGGGGCATCAAGATAAGGCAGGCTGTTGTTGGTTAGCGACAGGCCCCATGCATCAAACCCTGCGCCTTGAAACTGGATGTTCTCCCAAGTCTGAACCTCCGTGATGGAAACGCTACCGTTGGCCACCGGCTTCATGTTGTTCAGCATCTGAGGTGAGGTTTGCAACGTGTCCACGATTTCGCCCAACATGTCCTTCATGACCATCGAGAAACTGTATTGATCTGCTGTGGGTGCCGTGAAGTACACTTGGCTGTCGACGGTGGCGCCGCCTCCGGCTGCAATCCGGTCGGTGATGGTATCAACGACGACACCGCTGCTGTCTCGGACCTGAATCTCAACGTCGAGATCTTCAAAGAAGGCGTTTGAGAGAACGCCGTAATTGACCTCAACGGTGTCTTCCATACCGTCGCCGTCTCGGTCTGACCTCAGGGTGTTGTTTAACGAAAGAGTGGCTGGTGAAGTGATACGAGCCGCTTCGATGTCAACGGTGCCCTCGGGGTAGGAGGGCCCGCAGGAGGTGTAGTCGCAATCGGCGACGGTTGAAGCGTACCAAGTGATGACCCAAACCTCGTCGGTGAGGTTGCCAAATCCAGGAACGAGGCCTGTTGCGACGTTGTTGACAAAATTGAGGTCCGTGGCGCTCCACAAACCGTCCGAGACCGCCTTGGTGACAACGACGCCGTCAAATTGGCTCTTGTCGGCCGTCAGCCGTAGCGTGAGCGGTGCCGGTGAAGCACCGCCGGGTGTGAATTTGAACGAGCGAATGCCCCACCCCTCAAGGGTGTTCCCTGAGGACGACCAAGGCGTGGACCAGTCGCTGTTCGTGTCGGAGGGCTGGGCTCTGCAGAAAGCGCCACCGGTGCAAACAGGATTGAGGTCAAGGTTGGGGTAGCCGTAGATGCCTTGGTCGGAGTCAAGCGTGGCTGCGATACTAAAATTGGCAAAGATTTCGCCCATCGTTCGACCGAGGAGGCCCACCTGCCCTGCTTGAGGAGACAAAGCCAGGTTTTCGACGCCCTTGCCACCCGTGGCAGGGTCTTGCACGAGCTGACGGACGGCAGGTCCACCGCCCAAATGCTCAGCGAGGTACATCGTAAACATGTATCCAGCACCGTAATCGGCGATGCGCTGGTTCCACCAGCGCACGGATTGCTCGGGTGCGCCAGTCCATGCGTTGACGTGCCCGGTGAGTGTGGAATCAGCGCCAAAGCAGAGGTAAATCGCCACATCGGCGTTGCCCTCATCAATCCAGAGGTTTTCGTACGGGTCAAGAGCGTTGTGCAGCAAGTGTTCAAGTTCGTGGGCCAGGATGGATTTGCCCCATGCCAGCGTGATGTCGGCATAATCGACAAACACCGCTTCTCGAGAAGATGAGAAGGATGGTGCGAAGTAGCCACCCGTGTTGTAGGCGCCGTCAATATCGTAGATGACGATCTGCACCTGACAGTTGTTGTCCACATCCGGGGGTGCCAAGCCGCGGCCGTCCTGGTAGTCTTTGCCGTAGTACGTGGTCATGGTTGGATAGATGGTTGAATCCCATGTGCTGGCGAGGTTGTTGAGCACGGTGGAGGAAAGGGTTCTCCCGCTTTGAACCAAGAACGCCACCGAATTCGTCGTTTTTGCGACGTTGACCGAAATCGAGCCACCCGAAATCGGGACCGTCAAGGTGTCACCAACGGCGTGCGGTGTGCAAGCCCTTGCCGACGATCGCCCCATGGAAGGTTGTATCACCATGTCTTCGACACCCGGCCTGCCCTCGTCAATCCATGCTTGTCGCATGAATTGCGTTGCGGAAACAACCGGTTCATCTTCATGAATAAACAAATACTCACTTCCTGTACTGGGGTCAAAATCATCAAGATCGCCGATAACAACGCCCCCAGCGCTGTAGGGTTCGCTAACGGCAGTTCCGTCGTTGCTTTCAGCGGCCACGGAGAGCAAAAATGGAGCCGTGCTGGAAATCATCATCAGCATGATGAGTGCCAAGGCTGGATTGGAGCGTCGTTCCGACATATGAACACCAAGCAGAATCTAGGGAGAGGTTCCTCATTTACCGACCGGAAAGGAGGTATTTAAGAGTCCGTGGTGGAGGCATCACCATGCTTCAACAGGATGGGCGCCAATTTTCCTCCAAAGGAAAGCCAATTGTGTTGGTGTGCACGCTGCTTTTGGTGTGTTTTTCTACCTCCTCTGCGACACCCGGGTTCAAGGATTACGACGAACACGACCATTGCAGCAGCGTTGAACAGTTGCTCTTCAACGGCACAAAGGCGAATGAATCGGTCCGCTGGCAGGTGGATTTGGGCCCTCGTCTGCCCGGCTCAAACGCCTCCGCAAACCTTCGAGAAAACATCACGCAAACGCTTGAAACAGCAGGCTACGAGGTTTACGAGCGAACGCATCAACGGTACGACATGGAACTCACGAACCTTTTCGCTCGCTGGACACCAGAGGAGCGACTCGTTGAAGGTCGGCTGGTGCTCTCAGCGCATTACGATTCGAGGGATGTGGCCGACCAAGACACCAACGAAACAAACCGTTCTCTCCCTGTCCCCGGAGCCAACGATGCAGCCAGTGGTGTAGCGGTTTTGCTGGAACTTGCAAGACACATTCCGTCCATGAATTTGGGCCACGAAGTGGTTTTGTTTTTCAACGATGCCGAGGACCAGCAACCAGCCTACACACTCGGTGCCGAGGCTTGGGCGGAAAACCTGACTGAAGAGGATATTGAGGCCATTCATGCCTTTGTGTTGCTGGATATGATCGGCGATGCAGACCTCCAACTTCACAACGTGGAGCCAGGCAACGCCCGGCTCAAGACACGAATCGTGGAATTGGGCACTTCACTCGGCTTGGTCAACGGCTCAATGGATTGTTCAGGAAATCCGGGAAAAAACATCGTTCAGTACGACACGGTTGTCGGCGTGCTGGACGACCACGTTCACGCACACGAGTTGGGTATACCGGCCATAGATATCATGGACACCAGCTACGGCGAGCCGAAGCCTTACACGTTCGGGAGTTATTGGCACACGATGGAGGACACGCCGGACAAAGTGAGTGAAGAATCGCTTGCTCACGTCGGTCGCTTGGTTGAATTGGGTCTGCGCACAAATGCCTTTTTGGACATGCCAGACGAGGTCAACAACACGACGGATACAACAAACAACATAACTTCCACTCCGTCCGCGACCGCTGATACAACCGATGCCTCAACGAATTATCCCCTCTTGGTGGTACTCGGTTTGCTCTCCCTCGCCATCACCACCGCCGTTGTTTCAGCGAGGAAACGTTCCTGACCGACGCGGTGGGAAAACAAAGAGGTATTATCCGCGCACGAACTCGGGTGAACGGAGTGAGACCATGGCTGAGGACAGAGAGGAGCGCATGGAAGCCCTTCGCGCCCGAGTCAAAGCCAAAAAAGAAGCAGCGCTCAGTGGCGGTGTCATCGAGGAGGAATTGGTGGTCAGCACGACAAACCTTGACCAATCCGGTCAAACATCGGACTCTGCCCTGCTGACCAACGACTGGGATGAACTCATCGATCTCGATGCGGATCGATGGAGGAACCTTGCAGCAGCGCTCATCTTCATTGGCAGCATCCTTGGCATGCTCAGTGGCGCGCTCATTCTGCAGGGAAACCCGTCAGAGCTGCTAAACGACATCTTTGCCGAGAGCGAAACCGTTGACGTCACCGGGAGTGCGTTGGAGGATGTCGACGGTCACGGCGTGGAAGGGGTTTTGGTCGAGTTGTTCGACGAAGATCGCATAAAACAAGACAACACCACGACAGACGAGTTTGGCTATTTTACCATTGAAAACGTCGTTCAAGAAGTCCACATCATCATCTTCTCGAAGGAAGGCTACGAGACGTTCGAATTGACGTTCTTGCCCGACAACGTGGGGTTGGATCCCGTCACCATGAAACCGGGTGAAGGCACGTACAGCGACAGCGACCTGCAATCAACAACCGGGTGGACGTTAGAAAGCGCCGTCGGGCTGTCGACCATCATCGGTGCGTTCACGCTGGCCACCGCTCTCCTCGGCGTTCAATCCGCCATTGAGATACGACGCGGGAAACATTACCGTCGAAGCCAATACCTCGCCGGAGGTGCCCTGTTCAGTCGTGGACTCATCATCGTGGGGCCGGCGCTCATCCTGTTTGGCATGATTGTGAACCTGTTTGCAAAAAATGACTTTGAAGACCAGCGAGATGATTGATCGTGTATTTGATCTCGGTGGAGGGCGGGGACGGTTCTGGCAAAGGCGAAGCGGCAAGAATTCTTGGCGAGTTGCTAAGCGAGTTCCCTTTTCCAGATGTGGTGATGACCCACGAACCTCGTCGACACAGCGAACTCGGCAAGTTAGCGCTTCAATCGGTGAAATTGGGCAACAAAACCCCGCTTGAGGAAGCGGGGCTTTTCGCAGCCGACCGTCTTGACCATTCGCACACCGTCATTCGCCCTCAACTGGCCAAAGGTTGCGTCGTGATTTCCGACAGAAACATCCACTCATCCCTCATCTACCAAGGCGTCGTTGGCGATTTGGGGGTGGAAAAAGTGGCCAGAATGAACGCAGCGGCGATGGTTCCCGACCTGGTTTTTTGGATCGATTGCGACCCGGAGAAGGCCATGAAGCGAATTAAATCAGGTACCCTCAGAATGACAAGTAAAAAGCAAGAATACTTTGAAACCCAAGAAATCCAAACATCGATTCGCAAAGGGTTTCACGATTTGTTCGCCGAAGGCACCAACCAACCCTCTCCGTTTGACCAATGTTGCGTGGTGGGCCCCATCATGAACGAGGGAGGCCTTGATGAGTTGAAAACCAAATTGCGTCAAGAACTTCGTCGTTTTTTCAATCGCAAACCGCTACCGCTCAATGTCGACAGGGACGAAGTGGACAGAAACCTACTCAACGCCTTGGTGAAGGATGTCAAGAAGCAGCGCCGCTTGCCCGGAGCGCCCCAAGAGCGGACAGCGATTCATGTTGGTTGGTTGGGTGGAAAATCACCTGCACAGTGGATGCATGAAGCCGAGGAAAATTGGCCATCAGCGTCCGCTCAGGAGCACGATGTGCCCGCTACGCCATTCTCTCACTCATGCTGGTCCATCTTGGGCACGCTTTCGCTGATGGTTGGTTCCAGTGAAGTCCCTCGCCTTCACGCTGCTCTTGGCCCGGTTCGTATGGTGACGCAAAGGCACACTCAGCGCCTCGTCAAGTGGCTCCTGTCGGAAAATTGGGTCCACAAACAGCAGAACCATACCCCATTTAGCGACGCTCAACTGTTCAAACTTCGCGACGAACGGCTTGGGTTTGCCCGTCTTACCCTCGCCATGTGGCCCCTCCGAAGCAATTTGGCCTCCTGGCGCAGAACGCACCCCGAAAAAGACTGGTCTGAGGCGATTCACGATATCTTTGCGGTTGACGAAGGTCGGTCCATACCCTCAACCTTGCAAAAGGCAGTGGCGGACATCCACGAACGCCTCGGTGTGCTTACGAGCGGTCACGATGGTTGCCCGATACCGACCGACGCTGCAGAGCTGGCCGTCTGGTGGTCCATGCAACCGCCAAATCACTCGGATTCTTGAGCCTCTTCCTTCGCAAGGGTGAACTTTGCATTACCCGGCAGAAGAACCTCTCCAGCACCACGGAAAGCCTCTGCTCGAGCAGAAAACATCGCACACAGGAGAACCCCGATACCAAAACCGAACGGTATACCGGTCAAGATTCGCTTGATGTTGTTTGATTCGTAGCTGGTGAGCAGTTGAAGAAAACCGTCAAAGATCAACGGCAAACACAACAACAGGCCACACCCTAGCCAAAGCAGCGTTCGGCGGTTTTGTGCATAGACGTCGTGGAGCATTCTTTCCGGAAGCAGGGAGAGGCACGTGTCGCGCACCGTCCAGCGGTTCCAACCCCTGCGGGAAAACACGACGCCACCGATGAAAAGCCCGCAAAAGATGCCAACATCTCGAGTGCATACAGGAAGTTGGTTGTTGTTTACTTCCCATGAACGTTCTGCTTTTTGATGGCAATTGACGTCGCCAAACCCGTAAATAATGGCGGCGTAGAAATTGACCTCGGACCATGCGAAGGCCGGACAGCACTTGCCGCTTTCGTTCTCTGGAACGGCGTTTTGATTTCCGTAAGAACCGAAACCGTCTTCGCTGTAGTAATCAATGGCGTTTGCCCTGCCTTCCAAAGGACCAACCGATCCGGCTTCAACCGTCATCGGTGCCAAAAAGAACGACACAAGGAAAAAACCGCAAACGCCCATGACCCAACGGCCGACTTTAGCCTCTTTCATACGGTCCGGTAAACCGTTCCGTTCCATAATCAGAAGAAAGCGATGAAACACTTGATTGTTTTCCTGACGAACCAAGGCTTCAATTCCCTCGCCCACAAAGGCGAACCATGGCCGTGGAAGACCGACCCCGAATCGGGTTGAAAACAGGGCTGCAGGCAGGGGGTTTCATCGGTCTGTTTCTCGGCTTCTCTCTTGCCGTGGTTTCATCGCTCACCGACCCCGATGCGCTCAAACGACTCGTCCAACTCATGTGCATCACGCCGTTGGCCTGCGCCCTGTTGTTGGGTCCTTTTTTGGCCCTGAGAAGGGCGCCCGTCGTGTCCAACGTTGACCCTATCGATGAGCTACGGCGCAGGCTGGAGCCCTACAACGAGGGGCAAGGAAAGTGGCGCGTGTTGAGCCATGTTCGCAGTGATGGACGAACCGTACGCATCGATTTGCACAACTCCACCCAACCGCTTACCATCGTCGCCGCCACCTTAGAGCTCGCCGAAGAGCATCCGATTCGCTACATTGTAGGACGGGGCGAAACGAGGAGCAGGGACCCCCAGTTGCGGGGCACCGTTTTGGGTTACATCGAAGAGCACGTGGCCTTGAATCGACGCCGCAGAACCTCATCATCTGTTGAAGTCCTGCCTCCATCCGTCATCGAGCACATGGAAGCAACCCACCGCATGCACCGCCGTCTGTTCTATCTCCTGCCCATCATCCTGTTCTTTGCCTGGCTCGACATGCGCTGAAACCAACGCAACAGGCTATGAGGGAGAGGCTTGTGCATGAATCATGGCCAGCGATATCGGGCGAGCCATGGCCCGGCTCAAGCATCGGGACATCCGCACGAGGAGACGCGCTGTGCGTACCTTGTTTGAGCAAGACGACCCAACGGTTCTTGAGGCCTTCAAACCCCTGTTGGATGACAAAGATCCGTGGTTTGTCTCCAAGGCCCTAGATGCCTATAGAATGTGGGGAATAACGGCTGGTGTTGAAGCCGTTGCAACCTTGCTTCGCCACAAGAACTTGGACGTTCGCAGAGCGGGCGCCAACCTTCTGATACCGCTTGGCCAACCCGGCAAATCTCTGGCTTTCGAAGCGTTGACCGACACCGACGCTGTGGTGCAAAAAAAAGCAGCAAAGGCCCTGCTGATGTTCGACGATAACGAAGTGGTTGAACGCCTGATACAGCATCAAAACGACACCGTCCGAATGACCGGCATGCAACACCCCACCATTGGAGGAGGCGCCCTTCTCGTGGGTTTGAACGATCCTCATGCAGGTGTTCGTGAGGCTGCGCTTGAAGGCGTGCTCAAACACGATGTTCCTGTTGACATGGAGGCGTTGATGCCTTTTTTGAAGCGCCGCCAGCAAACGGTAAAAATTCTCATATGGGTGGCAAAAAACGAGCCCGACCGTTTGCAAGAACTCACCGCTCAACTCCAGAAAAAAGACATGAAGGAACTCAGCGATTACCTCCGTGAAGAGGTCATGGACAGCACCGATCCTTTGCTTGTTCACCTCCTCGAGGCTGGCATGCTGGAGCCTGTTGCCCGTTGGGTGATAAGGCTGGGCGCTTCTGAAGATGTTCTGCGATGGAACCTCATCAACGATAGTCGGCTTAACGTCATTGAGCGAAGCAAACTCTTGGAGCGATTGATCGGGCGAGCGGATGAGCCCGAGATCATCGAAAGAGCAAAACGCTTGCTTGAGACCACGGACGAAGAACTGCTCAAGGTGGCGTGCGAGAACCTATCAACCGCCGCATCTGAACTGGACTCATGAGCCAGTCGTCCTCCGGTTTGTGCTTTTTCGCTGACGCCCTGAACGGCTCGCAACATCACCTGCATGCAGGTCTTGATGTCCAAGGACCTTTCACGTCAACACAAGTCGTCTTCAGGTTTCCTCGCTGGGTTCCAGGATCGTACTTTCTACGGGAACCCATCCAGCACATGTTTGATTTCTCGGCAAAAGACGAAAACGGCGCGGATTTGAAATGGAAACGCGTGGGCGTCGATGGCATATCGGTCCGCTTGAAAAAAACGTCAACAATGCTCTCGATACGGTACACCCTGTTGGCTCGTGAACTCACGGTGCGGTCGAACCACCTTGACGATACGCACCTACACCTGATGCCGCCCTTTACATGGTTCTGGCCTGAACGAGGCGTTTCAGCGGACCGGTTGGAAATGACGCACCAGGTGCAAATCACGTCGCCGGCCACCTGGACACCCGCAACCCAGCTTGACCTTCTTGAAGAAAAAAGCCTTGACGGTGGGGACAGGTGTTGGACGTTTTCGACCACCGGTCGGGACATGCTGCTTGACAGCATCATCGAAGTGAACCCAAACCCGTGCATTTCGCACGAGATCGAGGGGCGCATGCACCATCTGAAGTGGTGGGACAGCGGCGGGCATCAACCCGATCCCGAACGTTTGCAGGCCTTCCAAGATGACATTGAGCGAATCGCCAGAGAACATTTCGCCCTTTTTGGAGTGCCGGATTGGCCGGATTACACCACCGTCCTTCACCTCACGGACACCGGCCGTGGCGGATTGGAACACATGAATTCCCAAACCTCGATGATGCCGCGCTCGTGTTTGTTTCCAGACCACCCTGATGAATACAGGGACCTTGTAAGCCTGTTTTCGCACGAGTACCTTCACCAGTGGAACGTCAAACGGCTTCGGCCGAAATCCTTTCTCAACTATGATTTACAGTCCGAGACCCACACCGATTTGCTCTGGTGGTTTGAAGGAGCCACATCGTGGCTAGGAGACATGATTTGTGTGCGATCGGGCGCTTGGAGCGAGGAGGATTGGCGGCTGGATTTTGAGCGCAAGATGAAACGCCACACCGCCAACAACGGTATGCTTCGAGAATCACTCGCAGAATCGAGCCACGATGCGTGGATACACCTCTATAGAAGCGGCCCATACACAAGAGAGAATCAAATATCGTATTACCTCGAAGGCGAATTGGCCCTGATGTGCCTGGACACGGAAATGCGGAGAAGAAACGACCACACATTCGGCGCATGCGACTTGATGGCGGAACTGGTGAGGAAATACGCCATTCATTCCGATGAAGCAGAGCAACTCGGTGTTGATTACAAGGACATAAGGGACACGTTGAAGACATGCCCAGGCGGTTCATCCATGGGTCCCTATCTCGACCGATTGGTCCGTCATCGGAACCTTCCAAACCTTCAGCGCGCCCTCTCAACCTTTCGCCTGAAACTCGTCCCCCACGCCTCGGATAAAGAAGGGAAAGGATGGCTGGGTGTCGGCCTGAAGGAAGCCTCAGGCCGCGTAAAAATCACCACGTATCATGCTGGTTCGCCGCTGAGGACGCTCTCTCAGGTTGGCGACGAGCTGCTCGCTGTTGATGGTGTGCGGGTCAAATCCGTGAATCACCTCAAGAAACTCATTGCTGGACGCACCGGTGAAGAGATCAAACTCGACATAACGCACGAAGGGATATTGAACACCGTCTCGCTTGTGCTGCCGCCCTCTCCTCAGCACGGTGTTTCGCTCAAAGGCAAAGGAAACGAGCGCTGGAAAGCCTGGCTCAAGACCCGTCAGGACCGTTGAACGGTGGATGCTTCAGCAGGGTCTCCAACGGCACAAAGATTGGCGGTGTCTCATCAGGTAGCGAGTGACGGCTTGTTTTTGGCGGGTAAAGTTGGCCTGACAAGGCCATGTCGATCACTTCTTGCTTCTCTAGAGACGAACGACCGCAACCCGGCCAGACGCCGAGTTCAATGGCATCGTTTGAGAGGTAATCCACGCAGATGGCCGGCACGCGCTTAAGCGAAAGAACGGTGGCAATCGAGTGCCGATGATGCCCGTCAAGGATGGCTCCAGTCTTTCGGTCAACGATGAGGGGTTTGGTGTAGCCTCCCCACCGCTTTGTCATGTCCAAAAGTCGATCTCGGTTCTTTTCTTTAATCTCTTCGTGGGGCTTGAGCCACGACAACGGCACCAGTTGGACGTCCTCTTCTCTCCACGACATTGACCAATCCTACCGCAACCGTCACATAATGCTTTTTCACGAAGAGCGCGCGGCAACAACAGGAGGCGTCAGTCATGTCGAGCAACAAAAATCTGACGCCAGGCCTTGAAGCCGACATGGCAGGGAATCCGTGCCCACCGATGCTTCGTCGGTGGCTCGGCACGCTTCCAAACGACTTGCTGACCGTCCTGCAGA
>CEWJ01143971.1_pt1 | contig 10986 bp, 12 predicted proteins | sample 350291 | NCBI WGS metagenome assembly CEWJ01 (sample SAMEA2622923, study PRJEB7988) | marine metagenome | isolation source: saline water (ENVO:00002010), including | reverse complement strand
ATTGATCATCAAATTTAAATTTTATATTACGATGTCTGTTACCGTACTCCAGACATATCATACCTGATGGATGTGAATCGTAACTTCTTATTTGATCAGTTTTAAATTCAAGGACGGCTCCCTCTAGGAAGTCCTGAATAACACGAGGAATTCCCTCATTGGGAGCCGCCATCACGGGGGGGAAAGCATAAGAAACACTTAGCAAAATAGTTAAAATAACTATTAGCTTCCTAAAATAGGTTTTAGCTTCATGCCAAGCTTTCATCTTCTTAAATAATAATAGACTAATATTAACCTGAGTTAAACATGATAATGGTTCCCTAGAATAACTTCTACCGGCAGGTCCAAGATAACCGTAAACCAATCATTATCAACGTCTACCATCATTTTCCCGCCAAGGTGATCTTCAACGATTCTCTGACAAATATTAAATCCAATACCTGAATGCCCACTCGAAATATCAAATAAAGGATCTTTCCTCCCAAATCTACTAAGAATTGTGTCAATCTCTTCGGTCTTAACTCCAGGATTAGAGTTAGCTATTACAATTTTTATTCCATCATTAGATGCAACGCTAGTAATTTTGAGCTCTCCACCCTTGGGAATATGACTAACGGCATTATCAAATAAATTAGACAAAAGTATTCCAAGTAATACTGAATCATTTTTTATCGAAACATCTGACTCAACCATATCCCATTTAATTGACAAATCTTTTTCAGATGCCCTGTCAAAAAAAGGCTTCCAAGTCTTTCTTACATGAAGAGCTAAAGGAATATCATCAAACCCAACTTCTTCGCTACCCGCATCTAATCTAGCAAGTAACAATAAACTACTGACAACTCTCTCCATATGTATCTGAAGAGTTAACATTTTTGAAAGAGCATCACATGTATCATCATCAATACCAGAAGATGCTAATGCTACTTCTATCTGTGTTCTAAGTGCAGCCAATGGATTTCTAAGCTCATGAGCTGCGTTAGACGTAAAGTTTCTTTCATTTAAAATTGCATTCCTAACTCGGGTCACCAATTCATTAACTCTTAATACGATTGGGTATAATTCCTTTGGAGATTTATTTACATCAAGCAATTGATCACTTTGATCAATTATTATCTCCTTTATATCATTTGAAATCAAACCAACAGGCTGCATGGATTTTGTAACAATTAACATGACAGAAATAAGAATAAAAAATGACAAGACAACTCCAAATAACAGTACATTCTTTTTTAACCTTGAAAGAACCTGCTCAATTTCTGTGCAGTTATGGGCTACTACGAGGTGAACCTTAATCGGAGCGCTAACATCGACTGGGTCGTCTGAAGAATTTATTGGCTGGGTTTCAAAAACAATCCCCATGCATCGGATTGGAACATTAGAAAGATTAGGGTCTAAGTTACTATCACCAGAATCATTTTCTGAATTAATCATCTGAATTTGCGTATCATGTCCAACATAGAAATCATTTTCTTCTAATCCTATTTTCGGTAAATTAACATTATCAGGCAAAAGCGATGACTTGAAAATTTCTCTTCCATTCTCAACATATCTAAACTGAAAGAAGTCTTTTCCCTTAGGATCCTGTAACATGTCTAGAATAGGTTCCGACAATCTAAAGATAACTCTATCCTCGACCTGTGCTGCAGCTATTTGCTGATAATTCAGCTTATCCCTCAAGAAGTGATCTAGTTCTGAATATAAAACATCTTTAACAACAGAATAAGTTAAATTAGCTCCAATAACTATGACCACCAAAGATAACGCTGTGAACGCCACTAACAAACGCGACCTAATTGAAGCGGATTGCATGATATGTATAACTATTGAGAATCTGGATCGATAAGAACATACCCCAATCCTCTTCTTGTATGTATTAATCTTTGGAATCCACCATTTTCAGATTTTTTCCTAAGGCGATTTATAAATACATCAATAACATTACTATCAGCTTCATCAGCAAAATCGTATAATTGCTCCCATATATCTGCCCTAGATACAATGTGACCAGTCCTTAATGCTAACAATTCAAGCAAGCAAAACTCTTTGGCAGTAAGATCTAGGGCCTTCCCTCCTCTTTTAGCAACTCTTGCTTTAGTATCAACTTCTAGATCAGATATTTTTAAGATCGTTTCACTCTTGTCGTTAACCCTCCTAACTTGAGCTCTGACACGAGCCATAAACTCATCTAATGCAAATGGTTTAATCATGTAATCATCCGCACCTGCATCTAGGCCTACTATTCTTTCTGGAATAGAATCCCTAGCAGTCGTTATTAATACAGAAACATTCTTTTTAGATTGTCTTATTTTTTGAAGCAACTCGATGCCATCCATACTAGGCAAGGTTAAATCAAGAACTATTAGCGAGTAAGGATTTTCAACTGCAAGCCATAAACCTTCTTTACCATCACCAGCTTCATCTACTGCAAAACCATCACTTCTTAACCTTTTTGCTAAAGCTTCTCTTAGCGGTGCATTGTCCTCAACCAATAAAACCCTCACATCAATTTTTTTTTATATTACCAATTTAAAGGAATATCAAAAAGAAAAAAATCAGATGATTTTAATGATCTGAATCTGAGTGATGATCTTCGAATAATTTCTTTGTATCTTTCCACTCATGCTTATCACATGAGGAAAATAGAAATATTAGGGATGATATGGCTACAAAGATAACTGAAATTTTTTTCATGTATTTTTGGTAATTGAACTTCATCTCCTGAAAGTTGCAAGATCTAAACCCCTTTTTTATTTATGTTTTAAATAAAGTCACGCATTTTTGACGCTAAACATAAAATTCAATCAATTAGGTTCGAATTACTAAATTTATCATTTAAATGTGGAAAAATTATATTTCCACAAATCTTGCCTAATTGAAATTTAATGACCGAATATTTTAAGTAGTCGTATTTTTTTATCTTAGACCAATCTTTTCAGAATTTTCCATTTTCAGCTTACATTTATTCTCTGATATAATAGATATAATATAAGAATCTTATTCATGAATACTAACGAAGCTAATCTAAGAATTAACGAACTTCGTAAACTCATTCTTTATCATAATAAGCTTTATTACGATAAAGGAACTCAAGAGATAAAAGATTCTGAATATGATGAATTGATGATTGAGCTCAGGATGCTTGAAAATATGTATCCATCATTAAACGATGAAAGTTCACCATCAAAATTGGTAGGCGGTTCTCCACTAAAAGAGTTCTCTCAAATCGTTCACCCAGTAAAGATGTTATCAATTGAGGATATACATGAATTAAAAGACGAAGAAATTAAATTAAATGACTTAATCCCAGAAAGCAACTTAACTGAGTGGTATCATAAACTTATTAGCTCTATAGATAATTCTGAATTGTCCTTAACAGTCGAACCAAAAATCGATGGCGTTGCTGTTACGATCCTGTACGAAAATGGTACATTAAAATATGCCGCTACAAGAGGCGATGGATCAACGGGTGATGATATAACTCAAAATATTTTAACAATAGAATCGATACCCTCAGAAATTAAAAACCTTAATAAGGGCAAAGTTGAATTAAGAGGTGAAGTTTTTATGACAAATAAAGACTTTGAGAAACTTAACGAAAGCAGAGAAAAAAATGGAGAATCAAGATTTATAAATCCCAGGAATGCTACAGCAGGGACATTAAAGCAATTAGATCCAAGTATAGTATCAAAGAGACCCCTTAAATTAATCTTTCACAGCTTTGGTTTAATTGAAAATAATAAGTTTTCTAAACTGCAAGATTTTCGAAAATTTTTAATAGATTCAAAACTTCCTTTTGATAGTTGGCATAGGGTTGTTAAAAACGAAACAAGTCTTATTCAATCTATTCGAGAACTTAATCATAATAGACACACCTTCCCATATGCAACCGATGGTGCTGTTATTAAAGTTAACGAAACTAAGCACCACGACGTTCTTGGACATACATCACGATTCCCAAAGTGGGCCTGTGCATACAAATACAAACCTGAACAAGGGCAGACAAAATTAAATGCTGTAACAATTCAAGTTGGAAGGACTGGAGTCCTCACGCCCGTTGCTGAACTAGAACCAATATTCATATCAGGGACAACAGTATCTAGAGCAACTCTTCATAATGACGATGAAATCAGAAGAAAAGATATTAGAATTGGTGATACCGTAATCATTGAAAAGTCTGGTGAAATAATCCCAGCAATTATAAAAGTTAATAAAGAAAAGAGACCTCCTAAAACCCAACCCTTTAATATTTTTGATTTCTTAGGTGGAGTTTGCCCTTCCTGTAACAGCAAGATAGTTAAGGAAGACGGTTTTGCTTCTTGGAAATGTACAAACGTCTCATGCCCTGCTTTGCTAGCCACATCTATAACCCATTTTGCTGGAAGGAAAATGTTAGATCTTGATGGTCTTGGCTCAAGCTTAGCAGAAACACTTGTCACTGATAAAGTAATACAACATCCGCTTGAGCTTTTTGAGTTAGATGAAAAAAAGTTAGCGAACCTTGAACTGGCTCCAGCTAATTTGCCTAATGGCCAAATATCAAAACCTAGAAGATTTGGAGAAAAAAAAGCTAATAAACTTATTCAAAGTCTAATTAGAGCAAAAGAATTACCATTAAGTAAGTGGCTATTTGCAATGGGAATTCACAACTTTGGAGAATCAGCGGCTAATGAATGTTCACGCCTTCATAACGATTTTTCGGAAATTATAAATTCAAAACTTATCGATAAAATTATCGAGCGTTGGGAAATTGAAGAATGGCTCAAGTCCAACTCACTAAAGAAGATTAAATCCATAAACAATGACTCAAACCGCGAGAAAAAAATAAATATCTACAACGATAATAAACAAAAGATTACCGAAATTAATGAAACCTTAGAGCCCTACAACATTGCCTCTGAACTTGGAGGAGTTGCATGTAAATCTTTGATCGCCTTCTTCAATTCAGATAATGGAAAAACAACACTAGAAGAATTTAACAAACATAATATTGAACCAAAATCTGATAATTATAACCCAATAAATTCCAATGATGCGAACGATGACAACCGATTAAATGGATCATCATGGGTTATAACGGGAACATTAACGAAGCCAAGGGAACACTACAAAAAAACAATCGAAGAATTGGGTGGAAGAGTCCTAAATAGCGTAAGCAAAAATACAGACTATTTACTCGCCGGAAAAAAAGCTGGATCAAAACTCAATAAGGCAGAAACTCTAAATATTAACATCTTGAGCGAAGCAAGCTTTTTTGATCTTATTGACTCACTGAATTAATCACTCATCACAACAGAAACGAATTCTGTTTCAGGTAAAATAAATTTTTTTATCCTTAAATCTATTTCTTCTATATCAAAATCTTTTTTTAGCTGACCAATGATATCTTCGGCTAAAGTTTCTATTAGTTTTCTCTGACCTGATGCACATATTTTTTTTATAATTTGAGTAACCAAATAATAGTCCACTGTATGTTCAATATTGTCTCCCAAATTTTTTAGCCCATTAGTTGGTTTGAATTTCAAATCAATGGTTACACTTTGAGGTGAATCTCTTTCCTCCTCAGGGACCCCTATAATGGTATCTACTTTTAGCCCTACAATTTCAATATAACTTTCTTTCATAAGATTAGCTCTTATTGACAATAATATCTAACAGTTCAACTAAATCATTAACTATAAGATCCGGCTGACTAACCTCAATCATTTCTTTCGAGTTATAACCTGTCAGCACTCCAACAGAGAAAACTCCAGCATGCCTAGCAGTTTCTATATCATGCTGCATATCACCAATAAATAGCGTTTCCTCATGCTTAATATTATTATCTTTCAAGAGCATTGTTATCCAATCTCTTTTATCAAGAGCTTCTGTGTAAGCAAAATCGAAAAAGTCTGACAATCCAAGTTCAGCTGATTGATTCTCAAAGTGTTGTTTTTTTATTGAACTCAGCAAATAAGTTTTGAATCCCAAGTTTCTGCATTCACAAAGTATTTCTTTAGCGCCAGGAAGCAAAAAAACATTCTCATCCGATTGATTAAAAAATTTTGTGTACAATAATTCCAATTCTGACATTGGGACCTCGGGCAAAAACTTGTCATAAAAATTTTTAAATGGCAGACAGAATTCGGAACAAAACTCGTCTCTCGTAAATGAGTCTTTACCGTAATAATTGAAAACTTTGTTGGTTGAATCAAGCACAGGCCCAAGATCATCAACTAATGTACCAGACCAATCAAAAATATAGTTCTTGAATTTATTCACCCTTTAGAAAAAGTCTAACCAAGACGAAAGTTTACACCTTTTAGATTTGTTTTACCGAAGACGCTTTGGAATTTCTTTATTATATCCATTTTCATTTGTCGATCCAAAGTATATAAAATAGATGGTTGTAAAACGCTAATTTCAATATACCCATTTTGAAATGCCGTAGGCCTAGTGTTTTCTGAAATCACTTTAGGCATCATTTCATTCCATGCGCTCATAATATCAGATTCAGTGATTGAAGAACCTACTCCAAGTGAGTCAAGAGCACTTCCAACTTCATTAGATAGTGACTTTGCAGGTTTTGTTCTTCTTGGTAGTGGCAACCCCCTCCACTCTTCAAGAAGTTTTCTCTTTAAGTGTACTTTATGAGAACTTATTTTTCTGGGCATTTAAAAATCAATCGTGCCCATCATCACCAATGGCCTCAACAGGACAACCCTCAAGGGCTTCCTCGCAAAGTTCTTTCTCCTCGTCATTTTCGGGCTGTTTGTATACATAAGAATAACCACCTTCCTCTTGTCTAGTATAGTTATCAGGCGCGGTTTCTCTGCATAAATCGCAATCAATACATTGGTCATCAACATAATATTGCCCTTGGGCATTATCTTCGTAGCGGTTTTCTTTGTCGGCCATTATTTAAAATTTGGGAAATATTGGAATAATACGTATAAATTATATTAATAATGTTATAAGCAATATATTTTCTTAATAATAATAGCAAATATACAAATAGCATCTAAGAATTAGCATATATTCAGATTAAAATTCTTATTTATGAGCGAAAAAGTTCCAGATAACAATCGATCACTTGACTTGGGAGTAAATGAAAATTCCGATTCAACAAATTCGATTCAATCCATAAACAAAAAAAAATTTCGTCTTAGCTCTAAAATATGTTCATCATTAGTAATTTTGACATGTTTAGCTTCAGCACCTGTAATCAGTTTAAAGTATATAAAAACAAAAAATGAATCCATAAGCCAAACTTCCTCGATTAAAGATTATCCACCAAAGGAAATTAGCGGTTCTGTGATAAAAATTTTAGAATTAGATTGCGGATGGGAAAAAAGTCCACAATTAGAAAAACTATCCTCCCCAAGTGCTGTAATCCCTGTATTAAAAATAAACAAAGCCAAATTTAAATCAGAGGGATTTTTAAAAGTTTTATTTAAAAGCTCTTCAGGAAAAATCCAAGGTGACCCTCAAACTATAAAGTTTAGTAACAATTTGGTTATCCGATCCACAAAAGGTTTAGAAAACATGCTCAAGTTTATGGATTACAAAGCTGATGACAAATCTATTAACTCTAATAAGTGGACAATCACATTAAGCGAAAGCTTAGATGGAAACCAATGGGACCCAATATCAACTTTTAAAATTCCTGGAAAATTTATAAACAGAGATTCTTAGAAATGACAAATAATTATTCAGAGGAGGATCAAATCATACCAAACGAGGGATTGCATGTAATCCACTTATTTTACCAAATTGACCACGCTCAATGGTCTATATTATCAGAAGAAGAACAACTAAAGGCTAAAACTGATTTAACAAAGTTAATTCAAGACATTAGAAGCACTCCCAATACCCAATTATTATCCTTCAGCATTGTCACTCCCAAAGCTGACATTGGTTTCATGCTTCTTACTGATGACTTGCATCAGGCTAATCTCTTTGAAAAACAACTTACAATAGCTCTTGGCCCAGACATCTTAACCCCCAGTTTCAGTTATTTATCCATGACAGAAACAGGTGATTACATGACTACTCCTGAAGAATACGGTCAAAGTGTCCTTCAGAAAGAGAGAGGTTTAACTAAGGATACTGACGAATACAACGATGCTATTGATGAATTCAATAAACACATGACCAAATACACAAATGACAAACTTTATCCAAGCATGCCTGACTGGCCAGTTTTTTGTTTTTACAGCATGGCCAAACGAAGAGGTGAAGTAAATAATTGGTATGCACTTGATCATAAAGTTCGAAAAAAATTAATGGCTGAGCACGGGAAAGTTGGAAGACGTTGGGCAGGAAAAATCAGACAGCTTATAACTGGTTCCGTCGGGTTGGATGATTCTGAATGGGGCGTAACATTATTTGCAAAAAATTCATTCGAAGTTAAGTCAATTGTTTATCAAATGAGGTTCGATGAGGTGTCAGTTAAATATGGTGAATTTGGTGATTTCTACATCGGCTTACAAATACCACTCGACGAACTCTTCAGAAGAGTTGGCCTATAAACTTTATGTCAATTCCCACAGAACACGACGATCCAATTAACGCCAAGATACTTTCCGTATCTGAGGATATGATTAGCGGCTTTCAGGAAGCCCCCTTTCAAGAAATTGCAAGAAAGGCAGAAATCGAATTAGATACTGTACTCGAGAGGATACAATCAATGCTTGAAGCAGGTGTCATCAGAAGAGTTAGACAAACATTACTTGCAACCAAACTTGCTCACGGGGCACTCTGCGCATGGAAAATTGATAATGACAAACTTGAAAAAGCATTCGAGTTCATGTTCAAAGAAGACCCATTTAGTGGACATGTGGTAATCAGATCAACAGATAGAAAAATCACAGGATCAGATTTCAAACTTTGGACAACTTTAAAGGTCCCACAGGGCGAATCATTGGAAGAACATGCTGAAAAGATTAAATCCATCGTGCATGCGGAGAAATTTATATTAATGCCAGCAAAAGGTATTTTTACATTAGGAGTTGGTCATGTAAGACGAAAAAATTTACCTCCAGGCTCAAAATCCGATAGTCCTGCTAAAATGATGACCACTAACGTTGTAGAACTTTCACCGATTGAGTGGGAAGTTTTGTTAGCTATCAAAGAAGAACTTCAAATTAATGAAATAAATAATGACCCTTGGCTAGAAAGATCTAAGTCTTTAGGTCTTTCAAAAGACACCTTCATTGAAACCGCACATAAACTTGATGAAAAAAAGGTCATTGGTAGGTTCTCAACATTTTTAGAGCACGTAAAACCCTCATCTACAGGCAAACGCGTGACAAGATTTAATGGCCTTTTTCATTGGAAAGTCAAGGAAGGCCAACAAGAGCTCGCGGGATCTGAAATCGGTCGCCATCATATACTCACCCATTGTTATTGGAGAGAGGGAGGAAAAAATTTTGGTGATGTTAATATAATGGGAGTTGTACATGGTACTGATAAAGGTCTAGTCATGAAACATAAAGAAGCGATAGATCAACATCTCAATAATATTGGTATTGAAGTACTATATACCAATGTGTTCTGGGGAGGAAGAAGTGAAATTAAACCATCCGAGATTTCGCCAACAATTTACAAAGAATGGCACCAAAAAAACCATTCAATCGTAATATAAACAGTATACTATATCAAACATGAAGATAATAAGCATTTCATTAATCGTCACACTAATAACAACATCAGTTTTTTCAGATGACAAAAAATCATTACAAAAAATTGAACTGTCAGCTGTAGGCAATCCTCCTGGAACCATGAAATTTACCAAAGCTGAGATTACGGCCAAGGTAGGCACCATCGAATTAGAATTCAAAAATCCAGATGTTTTACAACACAATATTCTAATCCTAAAACCAAATACCAAGGATAAGGTTGGGGCTCTTGCCGATGCCATGCTTACAGATCCTGAAGCAATGAAAAAGCACTACGTACCAGATAGCAAAGATATCATTTCAGCATCCAAACTGATTAATCCTGGAGGCTCAGAAAAAATTGTTTTCAAAATTGATAAGCCTGGCACCTATCCAATTATTTGCACATTCCCTGGGCATTGGAGACTTATGAATTCAATATTAAAAGTGACCGAATCCGAGTAACAAAATCACATCTTAAGGAACTTTCAAAAACCGTAATTTTGTTGTCATTACCAGCTAATGAACAGAGGTTGTTTGAAAACTATCGTAATCTTTTCATCCACATTATTCCTTTTAACCATCACTTTTTACCTAGCGATTTGGCCTCAACTAAAAATAAAGATCATAAGAAGTTCACTTATCTCTGTAAGAGCAGCATTGGATAGTTATAACAATGATTATCCTAATAATCCAATTTCTGAAAACAATCCTCAAAACACTTCAAAACTTTTAGGTAAAAATGGAAGAAAAAAGAAATATTTATCTCCAAAATATACCATCATAAAAAAAGGGATTTTAGTTGATTACTGGGACGCACCTTTAATTTACAAATATTCTTCAAAAGAAATTGAAGTCTTTTCATCAGGTAAAAATAAGAAACCTGATGATTTTGATGATATCCAAATAAATCAACTCTGATATACCACTTTCATTATTATCTTGATTTAATTCCAGGTAATCTTTAACAAACAAGACATAATCACATGAAAGAGTACCAAAGACTCCTTAAACTTGTCCTTGATGAAGGCAAAACAAGAAGTGATAGAACTGGAACAGGCACAATATCGGTCTTCGGAGCACAAGCCCGTTTCGATCTAAGAGAATCTTTCCCTTGCTTAACGACAAAAAAACTTCATCTAAGATCTATCATACATGAATTACTTTGGTTTCTTAAAGGAGATACGAATATCAAATACTTAAAAGACAATAAAGTAACAATATGGGATGAATGGGCTGATGAGAATGGGAACCTTGGACCTGTTTATGGTGAACAATGGAGAAAATGGAAAACTTCCGATGGATCAACTATTGACCAAATGAAAGAGTTAATAGAAAACATCAAAAA
>CEWJ01024388.1_pt1 | contig 10997 bp, 9 predicted proteins | sample 350291 | NCBI WGS metagenome assembly CEWJ01 (sample SAMEA2622923, study PRJEB7988) | marine metagenome | isolation source: saline water (ENVO:00002010), including | reverse complement strand
AACGCAGAGGTCGCAATAACTGTACATGCCAATAATGCTACTAATTTTTTCATTTTTCTTGGTTTGGTTTTCTATTCTTACCAGAAATCTATTATTATCTACCAGCTATTATTCGCTGGTGGTGAAAGAGCGAGTCCAGTTAGTTGCAGATTCGCGCAACACCCAGAAACCCTCTGCAACCCCTACAACCGGGCCTGCACCGTCAGCAGTATCCCACTCTTCAAAGTCAGCGTCATAAGCACTGATAGAGTAACCAGCTGCTCCAAACTGATAAACAGTCACACCCTCATCGGTCGGGAAACCGAGATCGGCGTCCAACTTACCAGATTGAGGAACTTGGGAGCTGCGGATAGAGAAACCCTTTGGCAGAGCGTTGCTCAAGTCACCCTGAGGGACTTCACCCACGAAAGTGATGTTCACGGCGTCACCAGAGTTCAGAACGAAGAAACCTTCGCCTGGGTTAATTACGTCATCTCCGTTTTCCCATTCTTCGAAGTCTGCGTCGTAAGAGTTAATGGCAAAACCGGCATCACCGAAGCGATAAACAGTCAGTGCACCAGGGTTTGCGCCAAAAACGTCTGCAACCTTGTTTTCACCATTGTTAAGAGGATTGGCAACGATCGAGAAACCGGCCGGAATGCTCTTATTTACATATCCTACCGCGTTGACTGAGTACACTTGAGCCTGAGCTGCAGTGAATCCCAACGCGCCGACAAATGCTGTTAGAAGTAGTGTTTTAGTTCTCATTTTAATTGGAATGTTTTCCGTATGCGCCGCCAACTTGCCAGACACGCCCGGGGCCGTCAACCCCTTTTTTCAATATTTTTTATTTTTTTTTGAACGTGCCTGTTTATCGGCTGTCGCAATGCCCCATTTATGCCCAAATACATGGTTTTAAGCAACTTAAAAGTTGGGTGTCAGACTCTTTTGTTGGCTATTTTTTCGAGTTCAGCCGCCAAATCCACATCCTTTTGGGTTACTTTGTTGCCGGCATCGTGGGTGGTGAGTCCTATTTCCACTCTACTATAGACGTTAAACAGTTCCGGGTGGTGGTTGGCTTTTTCACAGGCGAAGGCCATTTCGTTGATAAAGCCCATCGCCTCTGTGAAATTAGCGAACCGGTATTCCCGGCTAAGTTTGTCCTCGGCGAAGGTCCAGCCCGGCAGCTTGGCCAAGGTTTCCTCAATTTTTTCGTTGGTTAATGCGTTGTTCATAGTTGACCTGTCGGAGAAATCTTCGCTGAACGGGTGGCTTTTTTCAACATTCCTGATGCTTAGACTCTCTCAAAGTTGACTTTCGCTTGGCTAAGCGGCAAAGCTTTGCGCCGTTTCGCTGACCAAGCGCTTGGCCAAGCGGATGCGATCCATCCATTATTCTACAATGATCCATCGAATGATCTCCCTGGCCGCGATTGGCCTCGCCTCTTTAATCCTGATCGGCTGCGGTCCCGGAGGGAACGAAAACGGCTCCGGCGAACCGGGCGGCCCCGAGTTAAAAATCCTGAAAATTACAGTCGGCTCTGAACCGGAGGATGTGGATCCACACGTTGTCACGGGTGTTCCCGAGCACCACATCATCGCCTCGCTGACCGAAGGTCTGGTTGCCGAGGATCCGGTTGACCTACATCCGGTTCCGGGTGTGGCGGAAAAATGGGACATCTCCGAGGACGGCACGGTTTACACGTTTCACTTTCGTGAGAATGCCAAGTGGTCCAACGGGGATGCGGTCACTGCGAACGACTTCGCGATGTCGTACAAGCGCATCCTCACCCCTGCCCTTGCCTCGAAGTATGCGTACATGCTGTTTGTCATGGAGGGTGCCGAGGATTACAGCTCCGGCAAGTTGACGGATTTCTCCAAGGTTGGGGTCAAGGCGCTGGATGAGCGGACGCTTCAAATCACGCTGAACGCACCGACGCCCTACTTTCTCTCGCTGCTCAATCACTACACTTGGTTCCCCGTTCACATTGCCACGGTGGAAAAGCACGACGGGATGACCAAGCGCGGCAGCGGCTGGACAAAGCCTGAAAACTTCGTAGGCAACGGAGCGTTCACCTTGAAGTCATGGGAACTCGACCGGAAGTTGGTCGTAGTAAAAAGCAAGACTTACTGGGACGCCGCCACGACCAAGCTGGACGAGATTCACTTTTATCCCATCCAACTGGAGACCACGCAGGAGAACACGTTTCGCGCGGGGCAGATCCACAATATTTACAATCTCCACAACGACAAGATTGAAACCTACAAGGCCAACTACGTTGATGAGTTGCGTATCAAGCCACACTTGGCCTCGTATTTTTATCGCTTCAACGTGACTCGAAAACCGTGTGACGATGTTCGCGTACGGAAGGCGCTCGCCATGGCGATCGACCGCGAAAGTCTCGTGAAAAACGTGACAAAGGGAGAGCAGATGCCGGCGGATTTCTTCACGCCACCCGGAGTTGCCGGCTACACAGCCCGGGCCCGGATCGGCGGTGATGTCGAGGAGGCCCGGCGCCTTCTGGCCGAGGCAGGCTACCCCGATGGCAAGGGCTTCCCTTCGCTGGATCTTCTCTACAACACCACCGAGGGCCATCGCATCATCGCCGAGGCAATTCAGCAGATGTGGAAGAAAAACCTGAACATCAATGTGACGCTGCAAAATCAGGAATGGAAAGTATACCTCGACCGACAACGCGAGATGGATTACCAAGTGAGCCGTGCCGGATGGACGGGTGACTATCCTGATCCGAACACCTTCCTCGACATGTGGACGTCGTGGAGTCAGCAAAACCAAACCGGCTGGTCCAAGCCGGAGTATGACGCGCTGATCCGCAAGGCCGCAGTCACCAAGGATCCCGCTGCACGGCTCGAGGTGTTTCAACAGGCGGAGGAAATCCTGATGAACGAACTGCCGATAATCCCCATCTACATTTACACCCGCGTCTATGCGCTGCATCCCGCGGTGAAAAACTGGCATGCCAACGTGCTGGATCATCATCCGTGGAAGCATGTGGACCTCGACCTGAGCAAGTTGAAAGAATAGGTACCGACCCACCCCGCTTGGCCAAGCGCAGGCACGATGTTCGTTTTCATTTTACGGCGAATCCTTGAAACCATCCCGGTTTTGCTGTGCGTCGCGGCGATGACGTTTTTCATGTGTCGCTTGGCCCCGGGCGGCCCGTTTGACGACGACAAACAGGTCACAGCCGAAGTGCGCGAGCAGTTGAACAAGCAGTTCAACCTGGACAAGCCACTGTATATTCAATTCTACCAGTATCTGGTCAACCTCCCGAAGCTGCAGTCATTCAAGTACCCCAACCGAACGGTTGGGGACATCATCAAGCAAAAGTTCCCTGTTTCGTTTAAACTCGGTTTTTTTGCCATCACCATTGCGCTTGGCATCGGAGTTCTGTTCGGTGCCGTTGCATCGCTGAAACCCAATTCGTTCATCGATTACATTCCTTCATCACTAGCGATGATCGGCATCTGTCTGCCGACATTCGTGATGGGGCCGATCCTGATGTACATCTTCGCACTCAAACTTAAATTACTGCCGGCCACCGGCTGGGGTGGTTTTGACGGGGATGCAATTTTCCATGCGGACATGATCCTGCCGTCGCTAACGCTTGGCCTCTTTTACGCCGCCTACATTTCGCGGCTCACCCGCGGTGGCATGCTCGATATCCTCACGCAGGACTACATCCGCACGGCCAAGGCCAAGGGAGCTTCCGGCCTGCGTGTAATTATAAAGCACGCGATGCGCGGGGGCCTGCTCCCGGTGATCAGCTTCATGGGGCCGGCGGTGGCTGGGTTGATCGCGGGATCGTTTGTCATCGAGACAATTTTCAACATCCCCGGCCTCGGTAAGGACTTCGTACAGAGCGCGTTCAACCGGGACTACACGCTAGTACTCGGGGTGGTGATGTTTTACGCGACACTCATCGTCCTACTCAACCTGGTCGTTGACATCCTGCAGGTCACCCTCAACCCGAAACTCAAGTTCAATTCCTGACCGTGACAGAGCCAGATAGCCAAGCCAAACCAAGCGCACTCGACCAAGTTGAGAAGGGCGAATCGCTTTGGGTTGGTGCCTGGCACCGGCTTCGCAAAAACAAGATGGCCCTCGTAGGTGGCACGTTCATTCTGCTGCTCGTCGGGTTGTCGTTTATCGGGCCATTTTTTCTCGAGGACAACTACTACACGCATCAGGAGCTGGACCTAAAAATGAAGGCACCCGGTGGGGAGTACATTTTGGGCACCGACCACCTCGGGCGAGATCAGCTTGGCCGGATCATCAAGGGCGGCCAAATCTCGCTGATGGTCGGCCTCGTGGCCACGATCGTCTCCCTGACGATCGGGATCGGCTATGGGACGATCTCCGGTTATTTCGGTGGAAACATCGACCGCTTCATGATGCGTGTTGTCGACATCCTTTATTCGCTGCCGTTTACCATATTCGTGATTTTGCTGATGGTATTCGCCAAGGACCTAGGCGACTCGATCGACGTCTGGTTCAAGGCACGCGGCTCCGACTTTTCCATCTCCGGCCAGTGGAACATGCTGCTGTTATTTTTGGCCATTGGCGCGGTCGAGTGGCTGACCATGGCCCGCATCGTTCGCGGTCAGGTACTCAGCCTGCGCAAACAGGAATTCATCGAGGCCTGCATCTCACTTGGCCTGCCGACGCGCCGGATCATCTTTCGCCACATGGTGCCGAATGTGCTTGGCCCGGTAATCGTGTACACCACGTTGACGATTCCCGCCGTGATGCTGCTCGAGGCGTTCCTGAGCTTCCTCGGCCTCGGCGTGCAGCCCCCCACCCCGTCGTGGGGACTACTGATCAAGGACGGCGCGGACCGGATGCGCGAGGCGCCCTGGATGCTGATCTATCCGGGGATCATGTTTGCCCTCGCCCTGTTTTCATTCAATTTCGTCGGGGACGGCCTCCGGGACGCCCTCGACCCCAAAACCTCCAAAGATTAATTAATGCAAACCAAAGAAGATTGATGCCGCAGGATAATAAACAGCTATGCAAGGATGAGATTTATGCAATTGTCGGTTGCGCCATCGACGTGCTCAACGGTGTCGGGGCCGGTTTTCCCGAGGATGCGTACGGGAAGGCGATGGCCATCGAGTTCGGCGAACGTGACATTGCCTTCGAGCAGGAAAAGGCGTTCGACCTGACGTATCGCGACCAGGTGATCGGGCAGTTCACCACCCAACTCATCGCCTACGACAAGGTGATCGTGGACTGCCGGATTGTGGAACGCATCAACCACCACGACCGCAACCAAATGATCAACATGTTAAAAGTCTCCGGACTCGAGGTCGGGATTGTCCTGAACTTCAAGCGGCCCAAGCTCGAGTGGGAACGCGTCATCTACACCCGCCGCCCGCCGGGCAGCGAGGAGGAAGCCGAAGAGGAAACCGACGAGATTTACGACGTCGAGAACGACGATACTATTTAGTCTCGAAATCTGAGTCGGGCAAAAACTGTCTATAGTTCGTCACCGTGGCGGGATGAACTTCAACAAAATGTCCCGGCTTAACTTCTTTAAAAACTCCCTCCTTAATAGCATCGATCGCTGAATGGGGTATCCAGCTTCGAGAAGCAAAAGCGCAACCTGCAGGAGGTTCTATTGGAGATGGCGGATCACCATTGAGTACAATCCTCTCACGCTTGCGCTCAGACACTGGATCCAGCATTGGGATAGCGCTAATTAAAGCCTTAGTGTAAGCATGCAATGGATTAGACATAACTTCAACGGCGTCACCTAACTCAACAATCTTTCCTAGATACATCACAGCAATTCGATCCGCCATATGACGCACAACTGAGAGGTCATGCGAAATAAAAATCATTGTAAGCCCTAGATCATTTATCAGCTCATTTAAGAGGTTCAGCACCTGAGATTGAATGGATACATCGAGCGCAGAAACTGGCTCGTCAGCAATGATCAATTTAGGCTTAGGCGCAAGTGCTCTTGCAATAGCTATTCGCTGACGTTGCCCTCCCGAGAACTCATGCGGATACTTATTCATTTGCGATGGTGACAAACCAACTTTAACCATAAGTTCACCGACAGAATCTTTCAATTCATCCCCTCTCAACTTGTGCCGCACCCGTATCGCTTCGGACAGCGTATCGAAAACGGTCAACCTTGGATTAAGAGATGCAAACGGATCTTGAAAAATCATCTGGAAATTAGGCCGCATCAAACGCAGCTGCTTTTCAGGCAAATTGGTTAACTCTTCCCCTTGAAGGAAAATCTTTCCAGAAGTTGGGCGGATTAACTGCATAATCGCCCTTGAAAGTGTAGTTTTACCGCATCCGGACTCTCCTACTAAACCAAGTACTTCGCCCTTTTTGATGGACAGACTAACCCCATCAACTGCCTTAACATACTTAGTTTCCCTATTTGTAAAACTAAACAACGATTTTCTTAGCGGAAACCAAGATTTCACATCTTGGATTTCGAGGAATGATTCCGAAATGCTCACTTTAAGTAATCTTTATAGTTCTCAACCGATGCTGGATGAACCTCCACCCAGTGCCCAGTTTCTACTTCAATGTACTCAGCATCCATTTGCGCCTCTTCATCTGTGAATTTAAGATCACTGCGGGGAGCGAAAGAACAAGGAAGACGAGGCCCAACAGGCTGGGCAGGCACACCGGGAATCGTATACAACATACTTCCTTTTTCTTGAGTTGATGGAATAGACTTTCTTAATCCACGCGTGTAAGCGTGCCTTGCTCTATAAAAAATATCATCAGCAGATCCAGACTCTACCACCTTGCCACAATACATTACACTAACCCTATCGCAAAATCCGGATACAACACCAAGATCATGAGTAATCAATATCACAGCCATTCCTAGCTCTTCCTGCATCTTTTGAATTAACTCTAAAATCTGCGCTTGAACCGTAACATCCAAAGCGGTGGTGGGTTCGTCAGCAATAAGCAACTCAGGCTTTGTAATTAGCGCCATTGCTATCATTATGCGTTGACGCATTCCACCAGAGAACTCATGGGGATAAAGACTATATCTCTTTTTTGGATCTGGTATGCCTACAGAATCCATCATTTCCAAAGCCAGTTCTCGTGCTTGATTTTTGCCACAAATTTTATGAATCAATAACGGCTCAATCAACTGCGCCCCTACTCTCATATATGGATTTAGAGAGGTCATTGGATCTTGAAAAATCATCGAAATTTTTCTCGCACGAATTCGGTTTAGATGAATCTTTGGAATTTTAAGAAGATCAACACTATCAAAAAGTGCCGTACCGGAAACAATACGACCTGGAGGTTGAGGAATAAGTCGTAGAAGCGAATAGCATGTCACCGATTTACCAGAACCAGATTCACCCACAATCCCTAGTGTCTCACCTTTCTCCAACTTAAGAGATACACCATCGACAGCACGCACAGTGCCTTGGCGAGTATCAAAATAAGTTTTAAGATTATCTAGCTGAAGCAAAGACATTTAGTCTAAAATTAAAAGCGCAAAAAAATTAACCCCTACCAGAGAACCAAAAAAATAGCGTTTATGGCAACTAGTAAAAAAAACTGTTAAAACAAAATAACTACTTTTACTGTTCCCTTTTTAGTCATAGAAGCAAGATGATCAATGAATAAGCGATTCTATTTATTTTTTAAATTATTATTTCTTTTATCAATCAGCTTCGATTATTCGATTAAGGCAGAGCATATCCACGGCCTCCACTGCGGGCACGCCGCCAGCATCTGGTCCAGCATCGACTCGCCGTCGCAGCGCTACGCCCCGGATCGGGCGGTGGACATCCAGCATTTCGACCTCGACGTCACGCCCGACTTCAAAAACCGACGCGTGTCCGGCACGGCGACGTTCACGTTTCAACCGATCCTCAAGCCGCTTGGCCAATTGCGGCTCGACGCGCACGACCTCGAGATTCACACAGTCACCGGCAGCACCGAGATCGCCGCGTGGCAAAACACCGACCGGGCGTTGATCGTCACCTTCGCCAAGCCGATCGCCCCAACGTCGCAGGCCAAACTCACCGTCACCTTCGAGGCCGAACCAAAAAAGGGACTCTACTTCCGCACTCCGGAGATGGGCTACGACCCCGGCGATACTCACATCTGGACACAGGGCGAACCGATCGAGGCGCGGCATTGGTTCCCGTGCTTTGACGCGCCGAACGAGTTTTTCACCTCGACCATGACCTGCCGCGTGCCGGACGGCATGACCGCCCTCTCCAACGGCCGCAAGGTCTCCGATGCGGTTGACGAGAAAACCAAGCTGCGCGTGATCAAGTGGAGTCAGGAAAAACCGCACGTCAATTATCTCATCACGCTCGTCGCCGGCTACTTCAAGCGTCTCGAGGAAAAACACGGCGACCTCTCGATGTCGTTCTGGACCGCGCCGTCCGATTTTGCGAATGCCGCCAACTCGTTCCGCTACACCAAGGAGTGCATGGAGTATTTCGAGGCCGAAATCGGCGTGCCGTATCCGTGGGCCAAGTACGACCAGGTGACCGTGCAGGACTTCCACTGGGGCGGTATGGAGAACACCAGCATCAGCACGCTCAACGCCTCGACTCTGTTCAGCAGCGAGACGGAAAACATCCGCAGCAGCCAGGGACTTATGGCGCATGAGTTGGCGCACCAATGGTTCGGCGATCTCGTCACCTGCAAGGACTGGAGCCAGCTCTGGCTCAACGAGGGATTCGCCACCTACTACACGCACCTCTTCGCCGGGCACAAGGACGGCATCGACGAGTTCCGCTACAGCCTCTACCGCGACCAAAAACGCCTCACAAGCCGCTCCAACGACACCGCACCGATGGTCAATCGCGACTACCAAGTCCCGGAGGACATGTTCCGCAAATACGGTTTCCTCTCCTACACCAAGGGCAGTTGGATTCTGCACATGCTCCGCTCGCAGCTTGGGCCGGACCTGTTCCGCAAATGCGTCAAGACCTACCTCGAGCGGCATCGCCACGGCAACGTCGTCACCGAGGATTTGCGCTCTATTATCGAGGAACATTCCGGCCGGTCGTTCGACCGTTTTTTTGATCAATACGTTTTCCACGCACACCATCCCGAATTAAAGATCGCCTACGCGTGGGATGAGAAATCCATGCTCGCCAAGATCAGCGTGCAGCAGACACAAAAGATCGGCGACAACGTCCTGCTCTTTCACGTGCCACTACCGGTGCGGTTCAAGGTCGACGGCCAGGCGGTCAACCACACCCTGCCAATCACCAAGCTCGCCGAGGACTACTACTTCCCCCTGGCCAAGGCGCCGCAAATCGTCCGCATCGACCCCGACCTGACGCTCTTGGCCAAGATCACCTTCGCCCCGCCGACCGGGCAGCTTCACGCGCAACTGGCCGACGCCACCGACGCACTTGGCCGCCAAAAGGCAGTCGAACTCCTGGCCAAGCGCAAAGACAAAACGACCGTCGAAAAACTGACGCACGTCCTGCGGAACGATTCATTTTACGGCGTCCGCATCGCCGCCTCACGGGCGCTGCGTGGCATCGCCACCGACGCAGCGTACGAAGCACTGGCCGGCTCAACCGATCAGCCCAACGCCAAGGTGCGCTCGCAGGTCGTCTCCGATATTGCCAGCCAACCCAAGCCCGGTGCCCTGCCCCACCTCAAGCGCATTCTCGACAGCGAAAAAAATCCGGCGATCCGGGCACAGATCGTCAGCCGTCTGGCCGGCCACGAGGACAGGCAGGCGAACCGATTGATCAACCAAGCGCTTGGCCAAGCGTCCTTCCGCAATCAGATCGCCGACGCCGCCATCTCCGCACTGCGAAAACAGGACAAGCCGGGGAATATCACCAAGATTCGAGCCGCGCTGGAGAACAACAAGGCCAAGTTCACCACCCGCGGCTACGCCAACGCCCTCCGTGCCGTTGCGTTCCTCGGTCGCAACCATAGAAACAAAACGGAGCTTCGTGAGTTTTTTGCCGGCCACATTCACAATCCCAAGCGTCGTGTGGCCCTGGCCGCCATCGAGTCGCTTGGCCAACTAGGGGATCCCCGGGCCATCGCCGCCCTCGAAAAGTTCACCGCCAACGCCGAAGGCGACCCCTACCGCCGGGCCGCCGAGCAGGCAATCGAGAAAATCCGCGCCGCCCGCAAGCCGGCCGACGACTACAAAAACCTACGCAAGGAAGTCGCCGACCTGAAGCAATCCAACAGCAAGTTGACCAAGGAGCTTACGGACTTAAAAAAACGCTTCGACGCCGCCCTGAAAACCAGCCAACCGGCGAAAAAAAAATAACATCCGCGCGAGGCCAAGCCCACCGTATTATACCTGCTCCCTCTGAGGAGCAACTGTGCGAAGGCCGGATGAGAGTGGAGTGCACTTTTCATGAAAACTCGATACCAGTTCAAACCAGCTGTTTCCACCCTCTCCCTCAAGGGAGAGGGTATGATTTAATCAAGCGAACGATGTTTTTGGACTTGTATCGGAAAAGTGGACAGTGCTGAAAGTTGCTATCTGCAGCCGCCCCAGCTTTGTCAGGCGTTCAACCGGGAGGCCAGGCCATCTTACGACCTCCCAGAATGTGGCAATGCATGTGTGGCACGGTCTCACCGGCATCCGCGCCGTTATTCAACACTAGCCGAAAGCCGCTCTCACCGAGGCCAAGCGATCGGGCCACCTCCGCCGCCTTGAGCAGCAGATGGCCAAGCAGGGATTGATCCTCCGGCTTGGCCTCGTTGATGCGCGGGATCGGTTTACGCGGGATCACCAGCACGTGCGACGGGGCAGCCGGGGCAATGTCCCGAAACGCCACCACCTGGTCATCCTCATAGACGATGTCCGCCGGGATCTCCCGGTCACAGATTTTTTCAAAGAGTGTTTTTTCCATCGTGCCTCAAGCGCAGCCTGAATGAAAAATTGGCCGATAGCCAGCCGAACCAATCGAAAAGACTTTACAAATTGTTTGTTCACAATATTTTATCGGAAGCCCAATGAGCGACAGGCTATATTATTTCAAGGCCGGTGACGG
>CEWJ01124738.1_pt1 | contig 11019 bp, 10 predicted proteins | sample 350291 | NCBI WGS metagenome assembly CEWJ01 (sample SAMEA2622923, study PRJEB7988) | marine metagenome | isolation source: saline water (ENVO:00002010), including | reverse complement strand
GATCCTTCCGCCTGCGCTTTAAACGCATCAAAGGAGTCAGAGAAATGGGTCTTGCCATGATGAATAACCGTTACCCGATCACACAATTCCGCCACCTCATCCAGATGATGAGTGGAAAAAATCACCGGCACGCCCTGATCTTTCAGGCGACGGATAAAGTCGAGCACGGTCTGTGCGGCCATAATATCCAGGCCGGTTGTGGGCTCATCCAGAATAACCACCTTAGGGTCGTGAACCACCGCACGGGCAATGGCGGTTTTTTGTTTCATACCGGTCGAGAAATTTTCACTGCGACGGTCTAAAAAGGTATGCATATCGAGAATATCAGCCAGCTCGCTGATTTTGGCATCTATCTGTTCTTCACTCATACCATGCAGCTGACCAAAGTAGGCAATGTTTTCACGGCCGGTTAAACGCCCGTAAAGCCCGGTTGAACCAGACAGAAAACCAATCATTTGGCGGGCCACTACCGGCTTGGTCACCACATTGGTGCCATTAATAATGATTTCTCCACTGTCAGGGGTTAGCGCAGTGGATAACATCCGCAGCGTGGTAGTTTTACCGGCACCATTCGGGCCTAACAGCCCCAGTACTTCGCCGGATTCACAGTAAAAGGACACGTCCTGTACAGAATGGAAAAACCGCCCTTTTAAACGGGGATCCATTTTTTCCTGATCGCTGAGCTTTTTAGGATTCTCAACGGCGAATTTTTTTGCCAGATTTGAGATTTCTATCATTATCCTTCCCTAAGTTATTGTTATTGGTCCGTTTGGCTTGTGAAACTTCGTTACATTTTTTCACGCAAACCGATGGTATTTATGAGTATACTGGCATGATTAAAAATAATAATCTGTAGAAATGTTACAAAATATAAGGAGTCAGGGATGTCGGAAGTAACCAATCCGTTCCAGGCATGCAATAACATCTTTTTTAAGCCCAATGGCGTGTTCAGAGCCATCGACGAAAAAAACAATTGGTCCTGGATACCGTTTTTCGTTGTTATTCTGATGAGTGTGTTACCCGCTTACCTTTATATCAACTTTGTTGATTTCGAGTGGTACAAAAACATGTTGGTAAACACTCAGTATGGCGAGTTAAGCCCGGCAGAACAAGATAACATCCGCGGAAACATGGCCCAGCCTCAGGTAATGGTAGCCATGATAATGTTCGGAATTCTGGGCCCTATTGTGGTTAATGCTATTCTGGCACTCTATCTGAACCTGACAACGAAGTCCGACGAAGAAAACCTAAACGGTTACACCGACTGGTATGGCTTTACCTGGTGGGCAGGAATGCCGGTTGTGGTTAGCGCTTTACTGGGTATTGCTTTAATCGCGATTGAAGATAACCATCAGGTATTACCCACTATACTAAGCCCTTTATCCGTTGCCTATATTTTTAATGTCGGTATGGAGTCAGACTGGTTTGGTTTCGCTCAGGCACTGCGACTGGAAACGTTATGGTCGGTCTATCTGATAACGGTAGGTATTACCCAGTGGACCAGTTTCGAAACCAAAAAGTCTGCCATTATCGCAGCGGCTCCCTTTGTAATCATTATGGGCGTCTGGGCGCTGATGAAGCTTTTCTAAGTTCGGCAAAGCGGCAATTGAACGGTAGCTGGCGCGTTAGGCGCCAGTGGCCGAAAGTATCCTGTATCGGCATAAAATGCCTCGGTCTGTTCTGTATACCAGCCTGGTATCCCCAGCAATGGAATGGGTTTTAAGGTGTTTTTTGCCGCCAATCCGTCAAGTTCAGTAAGCCGCTCAGCCAATGCTACATCCATCACCGTATAGCGGGTTTTCTCATCCATTTTCGCAAACCCGGCAGGCACAATCACGGCAAGCCATTTTGCCGTCAGGCCAATAAACGGGTCCAGCAACATTTCGTAAAGGGCATGACCAATAATCATTGGAAACAACGTGTTGCCCCATTCGTGCTGATTATCAACCAGACATTCCTGCCACTGATGGTTTGCCAACCTTTCCAACAGTTGATTACCTATTTCGAGTTTATCTTGTGGTACCGCAATCACCAACCCGCATTCATCAAAATGCGTAATGCGATTACGTTTAGGGGTTCTGGCAGGGCAAGAGCATGAGTGTTTAATTTTTGCTCAGCGCTGCTAATCCAGCTGTTAATACCTGCTCCAGGTAATCAGTGCTACCATGAGCACGCTTCTGTTTACGCGGAATGCTAACTTGTCTTGTTGTTTCGGCCCGCAGCATATTGAGTGCCATTTTTCTTGCGCCTGACAACACCTCTGCGGCATTGCCTCGGTATATCTGACATTGGTCTTCCTTCATTGATACATCCAGCACCCAATGCAAACTATTTTCCACCGCCCAATGACTACGTACTGCATTAGCAAAGCGGGCTTTGGTTAACGCCGCTGAGCTGATGTAATACCGGTACTCAAGGGAGGCTTTCCCATTTTTTAGCTGCCGGTAGCCCAGTGCGACGCCCATACTTTTCAGCCCTTTCCACTGTGGGAAGTTGCTCGATAACTCCGTCGCATCCATGACATGATAAGCTCTCGCTTCGCTGCGACCATGGCTTTTTTCCATGCAAATCACTTCGTCATTCACGCAACCGGCAAGCGCCTTTCGCACCGCGTCAAACAGGTCTTTTTGATTCCCTTTCAGGGCAAGCAGATAATCGCCGCCGCTATCGACAATTTGCTCTGCAATTGCAGTCTGGCAACCCATAGCATCAATTGATATGAGGCAACCCTTGATGTCTAAAAGCTGAAGTAACGCGGGGATGGCCGTCACTTCATTCGACTTGCTTTGTGTTTTGACCTGGCCTAGCACCACGTTGTTTTCGGTGGCAAAGGCGTTCACCATGTGGATGGCTGATTGCCGGTCTTCACGGTTGTATGAGCCACAAAGTCGCTTTCCGTCTATGGCTATCAGTTCTCCGTCTGATAATTCGGTAACGGACTTCATCCAATCAATAAAACAACGCTGAAATTGCTCCGTATCTACTCTGGATACCACACGAGCGATAGTATCATGCACTGGTAAACCATTCTTGAACAAGCCTTTGTCAGTAAACCATTTAAAGTGCAAATCACCAAAGTCTTCAATCTCTTCCCAGCCCTTGGCACCTGCGATCGATGCGCAGACCAGCAGAAACAAAATATCAGAGAATAAATGTGCCACCTTAGCTGACTGACGAGGATCTTCTAAGTCACCAAAAAATCGTTCAAATGCCCCTGTATTCATGACTCTCTCCACAAAAGAGAGTATAAGATCACAGACAGCCTTATTCGTCCATGTTTTATGCTGACTGGAAACTCATTTGGCTAATTTATGTTCGTGATCTTGCCCTGGGGGTTCTGGGGTGCACGCCAAACTGCGCAATTTCCTCACAGTGGAGTGTATTAATCCGCTTTTTAGTGCGCGGAAAGGCTATCCACATCATCGCATTAAAGGTGTCATGCCAGTTGGTGCGTGTTGGCACCTGATTTTCCTCAGCGATAAACACTTCATAATAGCGGTTTGCTAAATCGGCCTGGTCATCATCAATAAAGTCCGGACCCGCCCAGCCTTCATCCATCAGTTTTGCACAGTCATTAAGCTGCGGCGCACTTAACGCATTGCGCCCTTCCATCCTGAATGTGGAAAATAAAGTGTCTAATGGCAAAGTGGATAACCTGGTTGAATCGGATTGTGAAGACATGATAAAGCGGAGGATATCTTAGCAGTTCAATTTTGTACTGAATTCTCTATACTGGAAAGCTAATGTAAAGCAAACAGAGAAAAATAAATGAAAAAAATCCTCCTGTTGCCGTTAGTTGTTTCCTCTGTGGCATGGTTATCTGCCTGCTCACAGGAACCGGCGGTCACAACACCGACAGAAAAAAATAACTTTGATGCGGTATATAACAGCATTACCGCCGACAAAATAGCGCCACCACTGAAAACCCTGGCGTCTGATGAATTTGAGGGACGTCTGCCAACCACAGCAGGCGAAAAGAAAACCCTCGACTATCTGGTGTCAGAATTTAAAAAGCTTGGCCTTGAACCTGGTAACGGCGACAGTTACCTGCAAGCGGTAGAGCTGATGGAAATTACCGCCGATCCGGACATGACCATGACCATTGGCGATCACACCTTTGAATACAAAACCGATATGGTTGCCGGCTCCAAGCGCGAGCAGGATGTGGTAACGCTCACCGATTCAGAGCTCGTTTTTGTTGGTTATGGCATCAATGCCCCGGAATACGACTGGAATGATTATGAAGGGCTCGATGTAGACGGAAAAACCGTAGTGATTCTGGTTAACGACCCAGGATTTGAAAACCCGGAAGGTGGCAAATTTCAGGGCACAACCATGACCTATTACGGTCGCTGGAGCTATAAGTACGAAGAAGCCAGCCGTCAGGGCGCCGCGGGTGCCATTATTGTTCACGAAACAGCGCCGGCTTCTTATGGCTGGTCGGTTGTTGCCAATAGCTGGAGTGGCCCGCAGTACGGTCTGGTTAGCCCGGACAAAGGTGCCAGCCGCGTGGCGGTAGAAGGCTGGTTAACGCTGGAAGCGGCCAGCCGGGTTTTCGCGGACGCCGGACTTAACTTTGAGGAAGAAAAAGCCAAAGCTATGCAAGGCCCCTATTCCGTGCCGCTCGATCAGAGCATGTCGGTAACGGTGCAAAACACCTATCAGGCCTCAACCAGTTACAATGTGCTGGCAACCCTACCGGGTAGCGAAAAACCGGATGAGCACGTGATTTATACATCGCACTGGGATCACCTGGGCAAGGATGAAAGTCTCGAGGGCGACCAGATCTATAACGGCGCACACGATAATGCTACCGGTACTGCTGCAGCACTGGTTATGGCTGAAGCCTTTAGTAAACTCACTCCGGCGCCGAAACGCTCTGTATCATTTTTAATTGTCACCGCCGAGGAACAGGGCCTGCTGGGGTCGAAGTACTACGCCGACAACCCGATTATCCCGCTGGATAAAACCGTAGCCAATATCAATATGGATGCCATGAATGTGCTGGGTAAAACCAAAGACATCGCGGTAATTGGCATGGGTAAATCAGATCTTGAGGAAGAGCTGACTATTGCAGCAAATCGTCAGGGACGCACCGTTACTCAGGAAGATCGCCCTGAGGCGGGTTACTACTATCGCTCCGATCATTTCAGCTTTGCGAAAGTGGGCGTACCAGCGCTCTATGCCAAAGGCGGAAGCGAGCCATTTGACGAACAAACCGCGAAATACCGCAAACGTACCAGCGTGATTGTTACCGGCTGTTATCATCAGGTGTGTGACAAGTTCCGGGACGACTGGGATCTGAGCGGAATATCTCAGGATACCCAGCTATTAATGGAAGTTGGTTATTTAGTCGCCAACAAAGACAGTTGGCCGCAATGGCGTGAAACCAGTGAGTTTCAGCGCAAATAATCAGCCCCCTCCAGAAAACCGCCGCTTTCGGCGGTTTTTTTTATCTAATTGTTTAAATAGACCAGATTGTACTTGCATTTTTTGCTCATGCTGGCACATTCAGTAGTCGCGAGTGTAAAGGTTTTATCCTGCAAAAAAATAATCCACCGCTGTACGTCAATTCGAGCACCGACAGAAAACATTATCCTTTAACTATGTGACAAGAGAGAACGCTTCTTATGTGTGGTATTTTCGGTATCTTAGATATCAAAACCGATGTGTCTGAACTCAGAACCCAAGCTTTGGAACTAACCAAAACGCTGCGTCACCGCGGCCCTGACTGGTCGGGTATCTGGAATAATGACAATACCATTTTGTGTCACGAGCGTTTAGCAATCGTCGATGTTGATACGGGTGCCCAGCCACTTATCAGTGACAACGGTCACCAGGCTCTGGCTGTAAATGGTGAGATCTACAACCACAAACAGCTCGCTAAAGAGCTGGACACTCCTTACAACTTTAAAACCCGCTCTGACTGCGAGGTCATTCTGCCGCTGTACCAACAGCGCGGTGTTGAGTTTATTGATGATTTACAAGGCATGTTTGCGTTCATTCTGTATGACGAAAAAGAAGATGCCTATCTGATTGCCCGTGACCATATTGGTATTATCCCGCTGTATACCGGTTACGACGAACACGGTAATTTCTACGTAGCTTCCGAGATGAAAGCGCTGGCCCCGGTTTGTAAAACGATTAGTGAATTTCCTCCGGGCCACTACATGTGGAGCAAAACCGGTGAAATGGTGAAGTACTATAAGCGCGACTGGATGGAATACGACGCCGTTAAAGATAACGAGTCGAACATCGAAGAGCTGCGTGTAGCCTTCGAAAAAGCAGTTAAGTCGCACATGATGTCAGACGTGCCTTACGCCGTACTGCTATCTGGTGGCCTGGACTCATCGCTGGTTTCTGCCGTCGCCGCTAAATACGTTGCCAAACGGGTTGAAGACGAAGACAAATCCGATGCCTGGTGGCCGCGTTTGCACTCATTTGCTGTAGGCCTTGAAGGTGCGCCCGATTTAGTGGCTGCCCAAAAGGTTGCAGAAATGATTGGTACGGTGCATCACGAAATCCACTTCACTATTCAGGAAGGTCTGGATGCCATTCGTGATGTGATTTATCACCTGGAAACCTACGACACCACCACTATCCGTGCCGCTACACCAATGTACCTGATGACCCGTAAGATTAAAGCTATGGGCATCAAAATGGTACTTTCTGGCGAAGGCTCTGATGAAATCTTTGGTGGATACCTGTACTTCCACAAAGCACCAAATGCCAAAGAATTCCATGAAGAGACGGTACGTAAACTGGACCGCCTGCACATGTTCGATTGCGCCCGTGCTAACAAAGCCACCTCGGCCTGGGGTGTTGAAGCCCGTGTACCCTTCCTGGATAAAGAATTCATGGATGTGGCCATGCGCCTCAACCCGAAAGACAAAATGTGTGGCAACGGCAAAATGGAGAAGTACATTCTGCGTGAAGCCTTTGATAATGGTGAAACGCTGCCGCCAGAAGTGTTATGGCGTCAGAAAGAACAGTTTGGTGACGGCGTGGGTTATTCCTGGATTGACTCAATCAAGGACTTTGTAGCCAACGAAGTAAGCGATCAACAGCTGGCTTCTGCGGAGTTCCGTTTCCCAATCAATACACCGGATACTAAAGAAGGTTACTACTACCGCACAATTTTTGAGGGATATTTCCCGCAAGAAACAGCAGCTCGCTGTGTGCCTGGTGGCAAATCTATCGCCTGTAGTACGGTTGAAGCCCTTGAGTGGGATGAGAGCTTTAAGAACAATGCCGACCCGTCTGGCCGCTCCATGCAGGGCGTTCACGGTAAAGCATAAGCTTCGCTTTCACCTAAAAAAACAGCACCTTAAGGTGCTGTTTTTGTATCTGCCGATTAATCCTGTTTAGCCGTGCTCTGGGGCGTATGTAATTGCGGGTCAAACCATAAGGCTTTATCATCCAGTGGCGTTTCTTTAGGGAGTAGCGGATTTTCCAGATGAAAGACCTTGCGCTCACCCACATTAATTTTAAGCAACGCCTCACGATGATGGCTGACAAAGATATTGTCGAACGATCCGTCTTCCAGTGCTCTTCTTAGCCCTGTTTCAATCAAGCGCGCCATGGTGGGATTGGAACGATTCACAAAGAAATACATCGCCGCAGGATAATGCACAACCAAAGATGGCTCGAGCACAATATCGTCATCCAGTGAACGGGCATTCAATTCACCTAATACTTCGCTAACCGCGCGCGGAAAAAAATCGCCCTGCTTCAACTCAAGGCGGTTAAATGCCTCGGGGAAATCAGACACCGTAAGTACGTTAAACCCGTTGGACTGCAGAATTTTGGTATCCGGCCACTCAGCCCCCTGTAGCACCGTTAACGAGGTTAAATCTCCTACTTCACGGATATCCTGAAACTTAGACGCAAAGTCCTGGTTAATTAAAAACACACGCCAGCCAATCAACCCTTTATGAATGGGGATACGAATCGGCAGCAGCTCTTTTTCGCGCTGCATATCTGTCATCACCCAAACAATGTTGATTTCACGGTTTTCTTTTAACTGCCGAATTGCCTTGCCCTGCAACAATATACGCTCAGACGGGGTAAGCGTGTAGCGCACGCCGGTTTTACTGAGCGCCAGCTTGAGCAGTGTTAACGGATATTCATAGCGGCTGTCACTTTCATTAATGGGGCGCGGGTAATGAATAGACCAGTTAGCCGCACTAGCATTAAGCGTCCACAGTAACATTACTACAAGCAGACCTATTCCGCGGAAAGTCCTGCTGCGCTGTAAAGTAATAATCAGCTTCTTCATTGGCCTTGCCTCAGGCGATGCCGACGTATTTATGCGTTTGTAACGACAAACGCCAGTTACGCTCGATACAGGTTTTAATCGCCAGCTCTGTGGCTCTGGGCTGCTGACTTATGGGCTGCAGACAAATGATGCCCGGAACCTCGTCCAGGCGAGCCAGCAGCGCATCCAGTTCATCAATGTGTTTCTGCATGGCAATGGGGTGTTTGATTTCGTTGGCGCGTTCTAGCGCGCTGGTCAGAATGTCGTAGCCGCCTTTCATATTAATTTTGGGCGACACGGTCACCCAGGTGTCTTTGGCGCAGCGCACTTCAAATGCACCACTGGTTTCAATTTGGGTGGTATAACCATGCTCATGAAGTAACTCAGTTAACTCGGTTAAATCATACATACAGGGCTCACCGCCAGTAAGCACAACGTGCTTAGCCTGATAGCGCTGCTGCTCAAACAGGGCCAGCAAACCCAGTTCTGAAATACCGAAATAGCGCTCCGATTCAGCGGCTTTATTTATCACGGCATCAACGCTGTCTATCATGTTCTCGTTCAGTTCCCAGGTGTGCTTGGTATCGCACCACGGACACCCTACCGGACACCCTTGCAGACGCACAAACACCGCCGGCACGCCGGTATAAACGCCCTCGCCCTGGATGGTTTCGAACATTTCATTGATATTGAGTCGTTGATCTGTCAATTGTTTAATCCTGTCGTGATTCTTGTTGGGATTCTAGCAGGGATAGCATAAAATTCCGTTATCATTTATTAAATTATACCTGTTATGTCTGAAAAAGTGATTGTTATCTATTCCGGCGGCATGGACTCTTTTACCGTGCTTAACAAAGCGCTGGAAGATGGAAAGTCGCCCATGGCTCTGTCGTTCAATTACGGCCAGCGCCACAAAAAAGAGCTCGATTACGCTGCCCGGGTGTGTACCGAACTATCGATTCCGCACAAAATTGTGGATATCTCTGCCATCAACGACCTGATTGGCGGCTCAGCGCTTACCAGCGACATTGATGTACCTGAAGGGCATTACGAAGAGCCCAGCATGAAAACCACCGTGGTGCCTAACCGCAATATGATCCTACTTTCTATGGCAGTGGGTTATGCTGTAAGTGAAGAAGCCACTAAGGTTTACTACGGTGCCCACTCAGGCGATCACGCTATCTATCCGGATTGCCGCCCTGAGTTTGTCGAAAAAATGAATGATGTGTGTGCCATCGCCAATTACGAGGCGGTCGAAATAGTGACCCCTTACCTGAAGGTGAGTAAAACGGCTATTCTCACTGACGGCCTCAGAATGGGTCTGGATTACGGCAAAACCTGGACCTGCTACAACGGCCGGGAAAAAGCCTGTGGTCAGTGCGGAGCTTGTCAGGAACGCCTGGAAGCTTTTCGTGATAATGGCAAAACAGACCCGCTGGACTATGAATAATTAAACGTTAAACTTATGTTTTAAACCCATTAAAGGAGTTTTACCATGCAAGTAATTCAGTTAAGTCTTGTCGGTTTAGCTCTGGGTTTGGCTTTACCCGCCTTCGCTAGCCAACGGATTGCCGTGCAAATTAAGGGATATGATGACGGCGTAAAGTCCACTGCCGGGCAGGATTACAAAGAAGCGGTGCTGTTTGCTAAGCGTGAAGCCATTGAACGTGCTGGCGTTTCCGTAAAATCGCTGACCACGATGGAAGATTATCTTATCAAATCTGATTACATTGAAAGCCAGGCTGAAGCAGTGCTGGAGCCCGGTTACGATGTTCTTGACATTGGTTATCAACCTGATGGCAGCTACCTAGTTGTGTTAACCGGTAAAGTAAGTCTGATGACAGAAGCAAATACGGCTAAGGAGCAGCTTCCTGCCTCTGAGTCTATGCTGTTGTCGGCATTGAGCCACTTATCCGCCTCGCCACAGGAATTTGAGCTCAGCCTGGGCGACATTGGCAACTACCCGATTGAAAAAGCCTATTTTGCCAACGACGAGCAGTTTGTTATCCATTATGATTTCCGCAATGGTGTGATGACCTTAAACAATATCAATAAAGGCATTATGCGCCTGGCAGGTACCTATCGCACCGATACGGACTCCGGCAGCGTTGAACTGGATTTTAATCCTGACGGCAGTGCAGAAGGACACTGGAAATTCTTTCTGGCCAGTGGTGCAATGACCATCCGCAAAAAATAAAGCGCCTGATGATTTCTCATTAAGGCGCTTATTTAACCGCGTAATCTTACTTTTGGCTTTCGGTAATAAAGTAGCTGAGCTCTTTAATACAGTGGCGCAGTACCGGGTTTAACCGGGTATTCTTGCCATTCATCACAAACAGCTCATGGCTGAATTCAAACAGATTACCGTTAGCAATAGACACCAGTCCTAACGCGACACCCTGCTCTTTGGCCATGTAGTCTGGCAATAACGCGACATACTCACCGGTCATCATGGCCGACATCGCGGCATCAAATGAATCAGAGAATGTCTGAATAGCCAGTCGACGATCACCATCAATGTAATTGGCCGATGATAAGCCCGAAATGCCGATGGCCGGGTAATCTTCGATTCTGACGTTTTCAGGTAAAGCATCCACATCCCGGTACTTGGCCAACGGATGAGAAGGCGCACAGTACAACCGGCCTTTACAAGACGTACCAATGGGGTGGAAAGTCACCGATTCCGGTTTCACCATGTCGTAGGTGGAGATCACCAGATGACATTCACCCGACAGCGCCACGTGTTCAACTTCGTTATAGAG
>CEWJ01022305.1_pt1 | contig 11036 bp, 10 predicted proteins | sample 350291 | NCBI WGS metagenome assembly CEWJ01 (sample SAMEA2622923, study PRJEB7988) | marine metagenome | isolation source: saline water (ENVO:00002010), including | reverse complement strand
GATGATATTATTAATATTCTTGATGTTGTAATTTTGGTTAATCTGATTCTAAATTAGATTGATTTTTTAATTATATTCCAAACTTCTTCTAATTCTTCTAAACTCTTTTTTTTAATATTGGAGTTTGAATTTTCCATATAACTTTCTAATTTTTGAAATCTACTAATAAATTTTTTAGTTGATTTATTTAGAGATAGCTCTGGATCACATTCAATGTGTCGGCTTAAATTAACAACTGAAAAAATTACATCACCTAATTCATCTTGGATTTTACTTTTTTGCTTAGTGTCTATTGCTTCCTTAAGCTCATCAATTTCTTCATTTATTTTTTTAAATACTTTATCTAAATCATCCCAATCAAAACCTACTCCTGCTGCTTTTTCTTGAATTCGTCTCGCTTTTGTTAATGAAGGTAATGATTTAGGAACACCTTCCAATACACTTTTACGATTTTTTTCATTTTTTTTAGTTATTTCCCAATGTTCTTTTTTCTGTTTGTTATTTGAGTTTGGGAAAATATGTGGCTTTCTTCTGATTAACTTTTGATTTATATCAAAAATTAAATTATAAATATTAAAATGATTTTTCTCATCAGCTAATTCAGCTTGAAAAATAATATGTAAGAGCAAATCGCCTAATTCTTCTTTTAATAATTCATAATCTTTATTCTCAATTGCTTCTATAACTTCATGGCATTCCTCTAAAAGATAAGGTATTAGAGTCTCATGGGTCTGTGCTTGGTTCCAATCACATCCATTAGGAGATCTCAATATTTTTAAAGTATCAATTAAATCTTCAAGTTTATTTTTCATTTTTTGATACTTTTACCTCTCCGATTCTATTATTTTGAACTGTTTTAACTATGAAAGTAATATTATTATAATTTATTGTATCATTCCTTTTGGGAATCGATTGTAGTTGATTTAAAATAAAACCTCCTAAAGTATCATAATCTCTTTCACTAGGAAATTCTATATCTATTGCTTCTTCCAAATCATATATTGAAATTTTAGCATCAACCATATAAGTTCCAGTAGTAATTTTATTTATTAAATTTTGCTCATTATCAAATGGATCTCTTATTTCTCCTAATACTTCTTCAACTACATCTTCTAGAGTTATCAAGCCTTCTGTCCCACCCCATTCGTCTACAATTATAGCCATATTGGTTTTTTTGGATTTGAATTCTTTTAAAAGTTCATCAATTGGTTTATTTTCAGGGGCAAAGAAAGGCGGCCTTGCAATTGATAATAAGTTTATATTTGGTCGAGAACCCGATAAATATGGAGTTACATCTTTTGCGTGTATAATTCCTTTTATTTGATCAATACTTTCAACATAAACAGGAATTTTTGAAAACTGTTCTTTGCTAATTATATCCATCACATCATCTAAACTTGAAGATGCTTCAATACCAATAATATCAACTCTAGGAGTCAATATTTCACCTGCATACTTATCATTAAAATTTATAATTGATTGAATCATTTCAGACTCTTCTTCTTCAAGAGTGCCCTGCTCTTCTCCTAATTCGGTCAAAATTTTTAACTCTTCTTCTGAATCAAAAATTTTCTCATCTTTAACATCTAAAATTCTTTCGAAAAATATAGAGAACTGATATAAAATATATATTAATGGACTTAAAAAATAAAAAAATAATTTTAGAGGAAAATAGACAGTTTTAGCAAACCTTAACGAGTTTCTTATTGCAAATACCTTTGGAATGATTTCACCAAAAATTAATAATACAAAGGATACAACAATAATTTCAATAAAATATACTAAAGGGCTGGGCCAGTCGTATTCTACAGCCATGGGATAAAAAACTGTATGGATAAAAAAAGCACCTATGAATGCAATAGATACATTAACAATAGTATTACCTGAAAGGAGACCAACAAGTAACTTTTTTGAATTTTGAGTAATCTGTAAAATATTTTTTGGTATATCTTTATTTGATTTTTTCAAATTTAAAAAAGCTATCTCTGAACCTGAAAAAAAAGCTGAACAGAAAATAAGAAAAATAAATGTGATTAAAATAACTATCATGAAACTTCTATAAAATATTTAGAATTTAAGGTAATATAATAATTTTCTAGTTTAGTCATTTGATTTTTTTGTTTTTTATCTAAATCATTATAACCAACTAAATGTAAAAATCCATGAATTAAAATACGCTTGAATTCTTCTTCAAATTTTGAATCATATACTTTTGCGTTTTCAATAATTCTAGGTAAACTAACGTATATCTCGCCATCGATAGGTTCATTATCCTCTTCTAAGTTGAATGTGATTACATCTGTATACACATTTTGATTGAAATATTTTTTTTTCAAAACTTTTAAAAAATTATCATTCTCTATTACAATATTTAAATTTTCAATTTTTTTATTTTCATTTTTAAGAATTGAACTTAATGTTTCAGAAATAGCTGAATTATTAATTTTATAATTTTTAAAATGGTTATTGATAATTTTTAAGCTCATTAAATTTATAATATATTACGGGAAATTATAATTCTTTGAACCTCACTCGTTCCCTCTCCAATCTCTAAAATTTTAGCATCACGAAAAAATCTTTCAACATTATATTCTTTAATATACCCGTAACCTCCATGAATCTGAATTGCTTCAGTACATATTTTCATTGTCATTTCACTTGCAAATAATTTTGCCATAGCCGCTTCTTTTGTTACTGGTTGATTATTATCTTTGAGCCATGCTGCATGATACACCAAATGTTTTGCTGCTTCAATTGATGTAGCCATATCTGCAAGTTTAAAACTAACTCCTTGAAATTTATGAATTGGTTTTCCAAACGCTTCTCTTTCTTTTGTATAATCTAGAGCTAAGTTGTACGCACCTTGAGCATTACCAAGAGACAATGCTCCAATTGTAATTCTTCCACCTACTAAAGTATTTAAAAATTGTTGAAAGCCTTTTGATGGTTTACCAAGCGTGCTTTCTTTGGGTAATACCATATTTTCAAAATAAACTGATCTTGTATCTGAGCCTTTCCAACCCATTTTAAGCTCAGGTTTTCCAATTGACAATCCTGGAGTATCAGAATCAACGATAAATGCACTAATTCCTTTATCAACATTATCTTCAATTAATCTTGCTGTAATAATTATACTACTCGCAACACCTGCATTAGTACAAAATGCTTTTTGACCATTAACAATATAACTATCTCCATTTTTAACAGCTGTAGTTTGAGTATTGCCTGCATCTGATCCAGCATTTGGTTCAGTTAATCCAAAAGCCCCTATTTTTGATCCTGAAACTAACTCTGGTAAATATTTTTCTTTTTGCTGTTCTGTACCAAAAGCCTCTATTGGAGCAGTACCCAAACTTGTATGAGCCATCATTGTAGCAGCTGTAGAAACACACACTTTTGCAATTTCTTCAATTGCAATTACAAGCGATAATGTATCCATATTACCTCCACCATATTTTTCATCCCATGGGATTCCCATCAAACCTAATTCAGACATTTTTTTAATTGATTCATGAGGAAATAAACCTTCACTATCAATTTTTTGCGCAAGAGGTTTGATTTCATTAATTGCAAATTCTCTTACCATTTTTCTTAACATTTTATGTTCTTCATTAAAATATATCCAATTCATTCAATCTACCATTTTAGTATAGCTGAGCCCCAAGAAAATCCTGACCCAAAAGCAGCTAAAACTAAAATATCTCCTTTCTTTAACTTATTTTCGTTTACAGCTTCACATAATGCAATAGGAATAGATGCCGCTGTAGTATTACCATATTTATGTATATTAGAAATTATTTGTGAATCTTTAAGATTTAATTTCTTTTGAATTGCTTGAGATATTCTCAAATTAGCTTGATGAGGGACTAATAAGTCAATATCATCTGAAGTTAAATTATTAAAATCTAATGCTTCATTAATTACTTCTGGAAATCTCTTAACAGCATGTTTAAAAACTTCTCTTCCGTTCATCTGTAAAAACTGTTTCTTTTCAGATAAAATATTTTTATCTAATCTAGGTTTAACTTTGCTTGATGGTGCTTGTACCCATAACTCCTTAGCAAATTTACCCTCTGAATGTAAATGTGTTGATAAAATACCTTCGTCGTTTTTAGTATTGCTAATGATTGCTGCAGCTGCTCCATCTGCAAAAATTATAGCAGTATTTCTACCATCGTTTGATAAATCCATTGCAGTGGATTGTACCTCTGAAGCAACAATTAAAATATTTTTATAAGTTTGTGATTTAATATATTGATCAGCAATAGAAAGAGCGTATATGAAACCTGAGCATTGACATCTAATATCCAATGAGCCAATATTTTCGAAATTCATTTTATGTTGTAATAAACACCCAGAACCAGGTATATAATAATCAGGTGTTGAAGTTGCAAAAATAATAAAATCTATATCACTAACTGTTAAACGAGCATCTTTTAAAGCTTTTTCAACAGCTGGTATAGCTAAATCAGATGGTCCTTGATTTTCATCTGCAAATCTTCTTTCAATTATACCAGTTCTCTCCGTAATCCACTTATCAGATGTATCCATATACTGATTAAAATATGAATTATCAATTTTATTTTTGGGTAAACTACTTCCTATTCCTTTAATATATGAATTAACTTTTCTAGACATCGCTATAAACTATATCTTTCAAAACTAATTGTATTGAAACTTTATTTCTCCAAATATTTTTATCTATACTGAAAGCTATATCAATACTTTTACCGCTTATAACTTTTTCATAATTTTCTATCATTCTAAATCCTATTACATCAAAATTTATTTCAGAACCATGTACAGTAAATTTTAAGGTTTCTTTATCTTTTCCAATTAACAGTACATTACTTATGTCTGTAATATTTTTTGTACAAAAAATTGGTTTTGAATTACCGGGTCCAAATGGTTCTAAATGCTCAAGAAACTTAATAAATCTACTATTAATTTCTGAAAGTTTTATTTCATAATCAATATTAATAATAGGCTGAATGTTATCTTTCAATTTATTGTTCGAATATGCTGTAATTTCATTGATAAAATTACTAAGATTATTTTCTGAAATTGTTAAGCCAGCAGCCATTGGATGTCCACCATAATTTTCTAACAAATTAGAGGAATGAGCTAAAGCGTCTACTATATCAAATCCAGCAATACTTCTACATGATCCCTTATAAAAATCTCCTTCTTTACTTAAAACTATTGTTGGTCTATTGTAAGATTCTTTAATTCTTGAAGCAACAATTCCAAGAACACCAAAATGCCAATCGTCCTTATAAATTATTAAAATTTTATTAAGTTCATAATTGATTTTATTTTTAATGATTGATTGTGCTTCATATTCATGTGATTGAGTTATTTTTTTACGTTTTTCATTTTCATTTTCTAAATCAATTGCAATTTCATTTGCAAAAATAGGATTTTTGGAGGTAAATAATTTAACAGCTCTACCTGCATCTCCAATTCTTCCAGCTGCATTAATTTTAGGAATGAACCAAAATCCAAGTTGTCCCACAGTGAGTGATTCTGGTTCTATTTTAGAAACTTTCAAAAGAGCTTTGATACCTTGATTGCTTCCTCTTTTTATATCTTTTAGTCCTTGCTTAACAATAAATCTATTTTCATCAATTAGTGGTACTACATCTGCAGTTGTGGCAATAGACACTAAATCTGAATAACACATTATATTTTCAATACTATAACCCAATTGATTGTTAATCTCTTGACACAATTTAAAAGCAACTCCTGCCCCACATAAACCTTTAAAAGGATATTCACACAAAAGTTGATTGGGATTTAAAATAGCAAAAGCATCCGGTAGAGTTGCTGCTTGTTTATGATGATCAGTTACAATAATATCAATATTATATTTTTTTGCATATTTAACTTCTTCCACTGCAGTAATACCACAATCACATGTAATAATTAGTTGTGTTCCTATTTTCTGCCCAAAATCAATTGCTTTTTTTGAAACTCCATAACCATCAGTTTGTCTATTGGGTATAAAATATTCGACATCAATATTTATAGATTTTAAAAATAAATAAAGAATCGAAGTGGCGCTTGTTCCATCAGCATCGTAATCTCCAATTATTAAAATTAATTCATTATTATTTTTTGCTAGTATAACTCGATCAACAGCTTTCTGCATATCCTTCATTAATAAAGGGTTATTTAAAGATTTTAAATTTTCATAAAAAAAATCTTTAGATTTTTTTTTATTCGTAATTGATTTGATTGACATAATTGTAGCAATACTTCGAGGAACAGAAAATTCTAATGAGATGTTTTGTATCTCATTTTTATCAGTTTGTTTATATTTCCATAAATAATTGTGCATAAATAAAATATTAGGTCAATCTATAAGCCGAATTCTGTATTCATATAGAATGATGGTTATTTATCTAGGCTTAATTTCACAATTAAGCTAACTTGCAATCTACCCGCTCTTATGTGTAGGATACACAGAGCTACTTGATTTTGCTCCAAGTGGGGTTTACCAGCTCTTTTCATTACTGAGAAGACTGGTGGTCTCTTACACCACCTTTTCACCCTTACCATATAAATGGCGGTCTATTTTCTGTGGCACTTTCCAGCCCTTTACAGGGTCCTCCCTCATCAAGAGGCACTTTATCCTATGGAGTTCGGACTTTCCTCTTATAAATTATAAGCAACCATCCGATTGACCTAATTAATCTGTTTCATTCTTATGGTATAAAAATACAGAACATGAGGGACAAGTAATAATCTTTTTATCATATTCTATTTCAACCAATGTTTGAGGAGGTAATTGAGTATAGCAATGACTGCATGATTTTCTAAGAATTTGAGACATACCTTGTCCATATTTATCGTACAACTTTGAATATGTCTTATAAATCATATCATCACTTATTTGACTGATTAATTTTTCTTTATTTTTATTAAGCAACTGCTCTTCTTTGTCAGTTTCTAACATTTTTTCTTTCAATTCATCCTTGTTGATAGATATTTTATCAGATAGCTCATCCATTAATGGTTTATTTTTTTCAATAATAGATTCTGCATTTTCAATCTGACTATTAATATTAGAAATTTCAGAATTAATACTTAAAATTTCACTTTTTAAATGATCTATTTCAAGAAGAACAGCATCATATTCTTTATTATTTTTAACTTTCAAAAGTTGATCGTTATACTTTTCTAATTTTGTATTAAAAGAAGTTAAATCAATTTGATGCTTATTTAAATTTTTTGAAAGATCTTTAACCATTAACTCGGATTCTTCTTGATTTTTTTCTAAATCATTAAATTCTAATTCTTGATCATACAATAAAGAAGGTAAATCGCCTTTCATATCGTTGATTTCTTCAAGTCGCTGATTAGCTTCATGAATTTGAATTAACTTATCTAATACCATCTTTTCTCCTTAAAATAAAAAATGCACCCATATACTGCTCTATTGGTGCATTAATTGATTATTTAATTAGTATTTGTTTCAATATTTTGTGTTATTGTTCTATTAATTATTAAATATTTTATAATTAAATTATATTGTAGTATCAAGTTGAATGTAAATTAAATATATAAAATAAACTGTCTTAATTTATCGATACTAATATAATTATTCAAAATAATAAAAAGGATATTATGATTTTAAATGAAATTAAAAGTTCACTAAAAAGTGCTATGAAAAATTCTAACAAAAGCGAAGTTTTGGCTATGAGAAATATTTTAGAAAAAATAAAACAGTACGAGGTAGATAAGAAAACATCTGTAAATGAAAATGATATCTTAACAATTATTAGCAAATATGTGAAACAACTTAGAGATTCTATAGACCAATTCAAAAAAGGGAATCGTTTAGACCTTGTTGAAAAAGAGCAAAATGAATTAGAAATTATTTTAAGGTTTTTACCTAAACAGCTAGATAGAAATGAGGTAAGCCAAATCATTGAAAATACAATTAAAGATTTAAATGCTTCAAATTTATCTGACATGGGTAAAGTGATTGGCGTTGTAATATCTCAAACTAAAGGTCAAGCTGATGGGAAAATGATTAGTGAAATTGTTAAAGAAAAGTTAAAATGATTAATATTAATTTTATAAATATTATAATAATTTCATTTTTGAGTTACTTTGCTTTTTGGGGATTCAAACGAGGGCTTATTAAAGAATTAAGCACTACTATATCATATATTGTGGGATTCTTGATTTCAAAATATTTAAGTACTTTTATTGAAATTTATTTGAGTTTAGATGTATTTATAAAAACAGAAAATTTGAGACAAAAGTTTGCATACCTTTTATCTTTTATTTTAATAATCTATCTTTTTAAAATAATAAGTTCTTTAATTGAAAAATTAATTAATATTGATTCAAAAAGCAAATTTTTGGGCGCGTTATTTGGTGGAATAAATGGAATTCTAATCTTTTCAATTATTATTTTCATTTTTAAAGAATTATCACCGTCAATTTATGCTCATGAAAATTGGAAAGAGAAATCAATCATTTATAAAAGAATCGATGATTTACAAAAGAAATATCTAATTCAATATAAAAATTCAAATTAATAAATGGCTAGAATCCAAGAACATATTATTGAACGTATAAGAGAGACTGCTGATATTCATGATGTTGTTTCAGAATATGTTAATCTTAAAAAAAGAGGTAGAAATTTTTTTGGCGTATGCCCCTTCCATGATGAAAAAACACCTTCTTTTTCAATAAATGTAGATAAGCAAATATTTAAATGCTTTGGGTGTGGAAAAGGCGGAGGTACTATTAATTTTATTATGGAATTAGAAAGATTAGACTTTGTAGATGCTGTAAAATTTTTAGGTAACAAATATAATATTAATGTTGAAATAAATCACAATTCTAAATCTTCTAATGATTTATACAATCAATTGTACAAAATGAATGAAGTTGCAAATAGTTATTTTATGAATAATCTTAGTGAAAATATTAAAAAAATTCTTATTGATAGAAATGTAACTGAAGAAAGTATAAAAAAATTTAATATCGGTTTTAGTCTGAATAAATTTGATTATTTACTTGCTTTAATTAGAAAAGAAAATTTTAATTCAGAATCACTTAAAAAAAGTGGCTTGTTTCTTGATAATGAAAAAGGCTATTGCGATAGATTTAGAAATCGTTTGATGTTTCCCATTCATAATCAATTTAATAAAATAATTGGTTTTTCAGGACGTGTCATTGACAAAGAGCAGAAAACAGCTAAATATATGAATACTCCAGAGACTCCAATATATAATAAAAGTAAAACATTGTATGGAATGCACTTAACAAAAAATGAGATAATTGATGAAAAATTTGTCATTGTTGTTGAAGGATATTTAGATTTAATACAAATCTATCAAGCAGGATTTAAAAACGTTCTTGCGGTATGTGGCACCGCCTTTACTGAACAGCATGCAATATCAATTTCCAAATTATGTAAAACAATTTATTTGGCATATGATGGAGATAATGCAGGTAAAGAAGCTGCGATCAGGGCAGGTTATGTAATTTTAAAAAATAATATGAATCCTAGAATAATAGAAATACCAAATGGTATTGATCCAGATGACTTGATTCAAACAAAAGGACCTGAAGCATTCAATAATGCTATAAAAAAATCAATTAGTTTATTAGAGTTTCAATATAAAATTGAAAGTGAAAATTTTAAAAGTGAACAAGATAAAATTGAATTTTTAAATAAGGTTATTGCTGAAATTGTGAACATTGAAAATCCATTAAAATTAGAATCTTGTATAAAAGAATTATCAAATATTACTCAATTCAATATTGATTCAATTTTACAAACAATAAAAATGTTAAAATCAAAAAAAAATAAATTTCAAGTTAATAAACGAAATAAAGAAAATATAAATATTCAAAGTAAACCAGAAATCATTTCTTCAATTGAAAAAGAACTTGTTAATTTTTGTTTTACAAATGATGCTAGCTTAAGAGATTTGATTAAAAAAAATTTGAATTTAGATTGGATTGAATCTAATCAAATTAAAGAAATTTATAATAACATATACATTCATTTAAGCTCTGAAGATATGATTAAACCTGAAATAATAATGAATGAACTTAAAAAACAGGATTTAAGAGATTTAATGGCAGATCTAATTTTTAAAGAAATGGAACCCAACAAGAATATTATATCTGATTGTTTAATTAGAATTGAAAAAAATTATTTAAAGAAAAAAATTAGCACTATTAGAGAAAATTTAAAAAAAGAAAATATTAGCTTACAAGAAAAAGAAGAATATCTAAAACAAGTTATTAAAATGCAAAACCAATCACAAAAAGTTATATCAAAGTATAATGAAAAGTAGATTGATTGTTATTTATTTAATTATTTTTTACGCCTGCGATAAAACTTCTAATCCGCTAATAAATCAAGATAGTGGAGAGACTAGTATTAATTATGATATTGATTTTAAAAGTTTAAATACAGGAATGTCTTCTAATCAATGTAGCTTAATTTGGAATAAGTATGATTTGGAAGATTTCCAAAACTATCAATTAAATTTGAATCAAAGTGTTTTATTTGAATCAAGCATTCCAAATGATAATTCATACACAGTTAATATGAATCCTGAAACATTTAAAAAAATCTATATTAATGTCAATGGTGATTATACTTATTTTGATTCATTAGAAATTTATACACGGCCAATCTATCCAATTACAAATTTAAGTGTAGCTGCTAATGCAAATAGTTGGCATACAACGATGTATTGGAATAAATCTAAAGAATTTATTGATAATTTTAATTCTTATAAAATTTACCGAAGTGCTAATCCAAATCAAGATTTTGATTTAATTGCTGAATTGTCGAATATAAATGATTCTACATTTGTTGACTCCCTAACAGTTTGGGGGGTTGAATACTTTTATAAGATTAATACTGTTATGAATGATAACTTTTTTCGAAGCAGTATTGTAAAATCAAATGTTTATGATTATAATCAGGAAAATGAAATTAGTGCTACTGCATCAAGTAATCTAATCAATAGAATTCGACTTAATTGGATACACAA
>CEWJ01025382.1_pt1 | contig 11038 bp, 11 predicted proteins | sample 350291 | NCBI WGS metagenome assembly CEWJ01 (sample SAMEA2622923, study PRJEB7988) | marine metagenome | isolation source: saline water (ENVO:00002010), including | reverse complement strand
GCTCGGCGGCAAGTCACTCGAGTTGACCGACAAAAAGAATGTCCGCCGGACCGTCTACGGCCGCGTCAGCCGCAAGAAACTCAACGATATGCTGATGCAGTTTGACTACCCGGACGCCAACGTCCACGCGGCCAAGCGCTCCGCCACGACGACCGCGGTGCAAAAGCTGTTCGTGTTGAATAACCCGTTCATGGTCGAGCAGGCCAAGCGCTTGGCCAAGCGCGTCGCCGGCGAAGGCGTGGCTGCCAGTGCCGAGCAGGTGCAGTCGATTTACAGCATTCTTTACAGCCGCCAGCCAAGCGCGACCGAGCTGGACTTGGCACTTGGCTTTCTCCAACTGCCCGCCGAGAGTCAACTCACCCGCTGGGAGCAGTACTCGCACGCACTGTTGGCCGCCAACGAGATGAGCTACATCGACTGATGAACGCCCCTTTTTCAACCGAGATCAATCGCCGCGAGATGCTTCGCCGCTGCACGGCCGGTTTTGGCACATTGGGCCTCGCCGGACTGCTCGGTCGCGAGCAGGCGCGGGCCACCGAAGCCAGCGGGCCGCATTTCGCGCCCAAGGCCAAGCGGGTGATCTTCCTGTTCATGAACGGCGGCCCGTCACACATCGACACGTTCGACCCCAAGCCGGCGCTGAAGAAACACGAAGACACCCAGCCCACTGGCAAGATTTACAAGAAGCCAAACTCGTCAGGCTTCATGCCGTCGCCGTTCAAGTTCAGTCGTCATGGCCAGAGCGGGATCGAGGTCAGCGAGTCGCTGCCATACCTCAGCCAAGTCATCGACGATTGCTGTGTGATCCGCTCGATGTACACCGACGTTCCCAACCACGAGCCGGCCCTGCTGCAGATGCACACCGGCAACGTGCAGCCGATCCGACCCTCGATCGGCTCGTGGCTGCAATACGGTCTCGGTTCGCTGAACGACAACCTGCCCGGCTACGTCGTGCTGCGCCCCACGAACAAAATCGTCGTCGGGCCGGCGCTCTGGAGTAACAGCTTTCTCCCCGCCCAACACCAGGCCACAAGCGTCATCACCGCCGACATGAAAGTCGACAAGCTGGTGGCCAACGTGCGCAACACCGGTCTCACGAATCGCGAGCAGCGCCAGCAGCTTGACCTGCTTAACCGACTCAACCAACTGCATCTGGCCAAGCGCAACAACGACCTCGAGTTGAACGCGCAGATCAAGGCAATGGAGACCGCCTACCGTATGCAGTTCGAGGCGATGGACACGTTTGATGTCGAGAGGGAAAGCGCAGCCACCCGCGACAAGTACGGCCGCACCCCGTTCGCAAATTCCTGCCTACTCGCACGGCGACTCGTCGAGAGCGGAGTCCGCTACGTGGGAGTGTACTACGTCAATAACGGCAACCAACCGTGGGACACGCACCAAAAACACAACGCCGGCCACACCAATCTTTGCAAGGATAGCGACAAGGCCACCGCCGCCCTCATCTCCGACCTGAAGGAACGCGGACTGCTTGAGGACACGCTGGTCATCTGGGGCGGGGAATTTGGCCGCACCCCCTACTCGCAGCAGAAGGAAAAGAAAAATGCCGGGCGCGACCATCACAGCACGGCGTTCTCCATGCTGCTCGCCGGGGGCGGAGTCCGCGGTGGCATGACCTACGGATCGAGTGATGAGTTCGGCATGCACGCGCAGGAAAACCGGATGCACGTGCACGACTTTCACGCCACGATCCTGCATCTCATGGGCATCGACCACGAGAAACTCACCTACCGCTGGAGCGGCCGGGACTTTCGCCTGACGGACGTCCACGGCAACGTCGCCTATGACCTTATCGCTTAGAATATGAAAAATAATAACCAAGGATTCTCGTTAATCGAATTACTGGTGGTAATTGCAATCATCGCCATACTTGCTGGCCTTCTACTACCCGCTTTGGCTAAATCTAAAAGTAAAGCCAAGCAAACAGTCTGCATGAGTAATCAAAAACAACTCGGCCTTTCCACTGCAATGTACGCTGAAGATTTCGATGGGGAATTTCCCAAATCACTTCCCGGCTCAACCCAAAATCATGCAAATTGGCTGGTCGTCATGCATAAGGCGAATTTTCTCAGCACAATGGATTTGTTCTCTGACCCGGCAGATACTGAGGGTCCCATGAATGAATTAAAGCATCGCAAGCGAAGAATCAACTTAGGGAAAGAAACTCGAGATATTGTATTTTCTTACGGTGCTAATGAACAAATCGTTGGGCCTGCAAATATCAAGCACGGCAAAGTCGACCAGGTCCCAGAACCCGATAAAATATTATTCTTCGGTTGTGCTAATTACATGGTGGTACCTTTTTGGGATCACGAACGTATGTATAATGCCAGCGGACCAAGACCTGCCGGGTCCACTTCCAATCCCCCCAACCTGTTTTACGCCAGACATAATTCAGGCAAAGGAAGAGTTTCTCAACAGAGCAAGGGCGGAAGTAATATCACTTATGCAGATTTGCACTATGAATTTAAAAACCAACACCATATCGATAGAAAACTATGGTGGTATAAAGACCACAAACCTCTCTGATTTATTGGCAAATAAAGAACCATGAAATCCACAAACACAAAAAATAAGTCTGAAGGCTTTACTCTCATTGAATTACTCGTGGTTATTGCCATCATTGCGATCCTTGCAGGACTCCTATTACCGGCCTTGGCTCGATCAAAGGGAAAAGCCAGACAAACAGTATGTATGAGCAATCAAAAACAACTGGGCTTATCAACCGCAATGTACGCAGAAGATTTTGACGGTCGATTTCCTATTTCCACAACGCCACACAGCGTACAAAACCATGCGAAGTGGCTGACAAGCATGCATGAAGCTGGCTTTCTCAGCACCATGGATCTCTTTTCCGACCCTGCTGATGTTGAAAGCCCACATAACATGATCAAGCTAAGAAAGCGCAGAATCCGGGTGGGCGACCAAAATCGAGACATCGTCTTCTCCTACGGGGCAAACGAGCAAATGATCGGTCCGTCCGATCAAAGATACAAAAAGATCAGCCAAGTTCCCGAACCGGACAAAATATTCTTCTTCGGCTGCGCCACCTACATGGTCGTGCCGCATTGGGATCACGAACGGGTTTACAATGCTAGCGGCCCACACCAACCCAGTTCCTCTAGTAATCCACCAAACGAACTATATGCTAGACACAATTCTGGAAAAAACAATCGAGCAGGCGAAGCCAGCAAGGGAGGTAGCAATATAACCTACGTTGATTTGCACTACGAATACAAAAACCAATATCAAATCGACAAAAAAGTTTGGTGGTATAAAAACCACCGACCACTTTGATATTATGAGCACGCAGCACATCAAAATGCGGTATCATCGGCAAGGGGCACTATTGATGTCATGGGTGTGTTAAAGGCGCTAAAAAGAGAGGATTCCCGCAAAAGGCACCAAAAAGCGGTTGCCTAGCGAACGGTTTGGATACGCTTTTATTGAACGCGGCGGCAAACGTATCGCGGCTCCGCTTTTTTAATTAAAGTTCTTCGTTCTAATTGGCTTTACCGCTTGACCCTGCCGGCCATCCAAAATGCTGCGCTTGGCTAAACACGAAAAACGGGCTCATTTGAGCCCGTTTTTTTAGATCGTTTTGCAAGTTCGGATCAGATTTTGCCTAAGAGGTATTTGTCCATTCGGTCGTGAATTTCCTTGATGCGATCGCGTTTACCGCCACCGACCTCGGCGGTGGACCAACCGGTGAAGCCGATCTCGCCAAGCGCCGTCCTCACGTCCGGCCAGTCGACGTCGCCATCGCCAATCTTGCAGAAGCCGTTTGATTTACCCCAGTCCTTCACATCCAGTTTCACAATCCGCTTGCCCAGCGTGCGAATCCATTCAGCGGGCTTGCCGAAGCGCTGGTGATTGCCAATGTCAAAATAGCTCCCCACCCAGGGGCTATTGATCTCATCCAAGTATTTGGCCAACTGATCGGCGGTCTGATTGTTGTCGCCTTTCGGATCGTACAGGAAACCGTTCCATACGTTTTCGATCAGGATGTGGATGCCCAACTTGGCCGCCAGCGGAATCGCTAAATGAATTTGTTCGATGGAACGATCCCACACCTGTTGGGGGTTTTCGTTTTTGGCATCGCGCACGGCACCGGGGACGAGCAGTACGGCCGATCCCCCGACCTTGCTGGTGTCGCGGATGGCTGTCTTGAGCCCCTCCAAGCCCTTGCGCCGGGTGGCCTTGTCGGGCGATGACAGGCGTGTGCCCCAGTGGATGGAATCCACCACACCGTGAATCGGAAAGCCGGTCTCACGGCTGGCCGCCAGAGCTTCCTGCTTGTTAACGCCACCGGGACTGTTTAGTTCGACGCCATCGTAGCCGATCTCTTCCAAAACCCTGAACTTCTCGGCGATTGAGAGTTTCTCCCCGAACATGCCGAACTTGATTGACTTGAGGATGCGCGGCTTGAGTCGCGGTTTTTCTTCGGCCGCTTGGCCAAGCGCGGGCAGTGCTGTGGCGGCAAAGGCCAAGCTGCCGGCCTTGGCAAAATCCCTGCGGTTGAGTTGAGTGGACATCGGATTAAACGAAGGGGGTGATACCGGGTTGAGCGACAGGCGGCGGCGTGTGTTTGCCAGTCTCCCAGTTCATGTCTTTCGGGTAGCGATCCTCCTTTGAGTTGAGAGCCTGCTCGTAGGTGATCTCCTTGCCGGTGTAGGCAGCCGTCCGGCCCATGATGCCCATCATGGTGCTGAGCGCCATACGTTCGCCATTGTTGATCGGCTCGCCGTCACGGATGGACTTGAACAATTCGTTGTGCTCAACCTGGTACATGTTCTCGCGCTTGCCCTCGTACCGCCAACGGCCCTTGGCATTTTCGATGAAGATCCCGCGGGCGATGTCGCCCCGTCCCTTCGTGCCGAGCAGGTAGTCGTTGTTTTCGTTATGGCAACGGCGCTGCTGGCGCTGGGCCATGTAGGCACGCACACCGTTGGGGTACAGATAATTTACCTCGATGTGGTCGAAGATATTTCCACTGTAATTCGGGATGCCGCGTCCGCCAACGGCGGTGCAGCTGACGGGAGGGGTGTCGCCCATGGCCCACGCGATCTTGTCGACGCTGTGCACGGCCTGCTCCACCAATCCATCGCCGCTTAGCCAAGTAAAGTTGTACCAGTTGCGCACCTGCCACTCGATGTCGCTCCAGTTCTCATCACGGGCGGAGTCTGGGCGCATCGGCTTCACCGGTCCGGTCAGGTAGGTCGCGTAGATCGACTGCACATCGCCAATCTCCCCGCCAAGAATTCGCTCGTAAAAAGCGCGACGCTCAAACTCGTAGCGCCAGCAGAAGCCGGCCACAATCGCGAGGTTCTTTTGTTTCGAAATCTTCACCGAATCGAGAATCGAGCGTACGCCCGGCGCATCGGTGGCCATCGGTTTCTCGATGAAGCAGTGCTTGCCGGCCTCAACTACCGCTCGAAAGTGCAACGGACGAAAACCCGGGGGTGTCGCGAGAATCACCATGTCCACCCCGCTGTCGATCAGCTTTTGGTAGGAATTCAGACCAACAAACTGGTGCGGCACGTCCACTTTTTTCTCATGCTGCTTCTTGAGTATGTTCACCGCACGATCGACCTTGTCAGGAAAAACATCCGCCACCGCGGTTAATTTCACGTTGTTATCGGCCGACAGCGCCTGGTTGGCAGCACCGGTACCGCGACCGCCACAGCCGACCAATCCCACGCGGATCGTGTCGCTGTTTTGCGCGTAGGCACTGCTGCGTGAGATGAAGTTGAGTGATGCGGCGCCAGCCACGGCAGCCGAGGACGAGGTTTTGAGAAAGTCCCGACGGCTGGCTTCGTTGAAAGGTGTTGATTTACTCATAACCGGAAATAAAGACGGCACGCTACGCCTGCGCTTGACCAAGTGCAAGCTCCCGCTTGGCCAAGCGGGATTCGCCCAACAAAAAAGGCGGACTGCTGGAGTCCGCCTTTTCTTCAAAATAAATTCGCCCTACTTGATTGCCGAGAAATCGGTTCCCGTGAGGAATTCGCTATCGATCTTCTTCACCAACTTGCCGTCCTTGGTCGAGGCCTTGTAGGCGGCCTTCCAGTCCGGGTCATTGACAAATCCCTGAAAAGCCTTCTTGCGGGCGTCTTTGTTGGGGAAGGCGAGGATATAGACCAACTTGTTGTCCTTGTTGTCGACCGGCACCCAGTAGCCGATATTGGTCATGCCGTGCTTCTTGAACAGCGTCACGGTGTGGTCGCGAAAACGGGCCTTCAGCGCATCCAGTTTGCCTTCGTTCGCATAGTAGGTGCGGATTTCGAAGAGGCGGTTTTTCTTTTCCTCCGCCTGCGCGGATTCCAGACCGAAAATCGTGCTGACAAAAAGAGCCGTCAGCAACGCCATGAACGTGTTTGTTTTTTTTAACATAGCTCGAAGAGTTCGCGGCGCATCGCACCACCCCGGACGTGCCATGTCAATCAAAGTTCCGCCCTACCTTCGAGGGCGACGTTTAGCGGGTAATCGTAAATCCCACGCCTCCACCCAGCGTTCATTGACAAGTTTCATGTCGAACTCGTCCACCATACGGCGGCTCATGTCTGCGAGATGTCCCGCCCCGTAAAAGATGCCGATCTTTTTCACACCCTTGTCGAGTTGCTCTCGCAGGACGTTCATCGCCACGATATTCCGCTCGGTGATAATCGCCGAACCCTTTTCGCCACCCAGTTCGAACAGCACATCCGACTCGGCAAACTGCTGCGCCATCAAGCGCTTCATCACCAGTTCGCGGTTGCTTGAGAACAATGCAAATAACAGGGCAAGATCGTTGGGAGCCTTGTTTTTGTTGGCCTGCTGCTGCTTCAGGCCCTGCACGAACAGGTCCACGAACAGCGTAAAAAAAGATTCACCACGCTCCTTCATTTTCTCTGCAAACTCCTCCGGCGACATGTCGGCGTGCACCATGTTTTTCGCGGAGTAATCAATACAGTCCACCTGGAACGCCAACCCCAGCATGTCCTTTGCGCCCAACTGCATCCCGCCCACGACCGCCATCCCGACCTTGAACCCGCTCTCCTCCGAGGCATCTTTCGTTGCAGGCTCCTTAGGCTTGGTTGTGCCATCTTTATCGATCGTTTTTTCCCGATCCACGAACCGAACCGGTTCACCTCCCAAGTCGTCCTTATCAGCGACCATCTCATAGAGCAACGCATCGTACTCCTTAAACTCGTTGTTCAGTTGCTGAAAATACCTGCGATCGCCGATGTGAATTGCGCCAATCAGATCGACCGAGACTCCGGCCTTGGCCAGTTTTTCATCCTTCGGCACAAACCGGATGATGGATGTGTCAAGCGACTGCGGCACTTTCGGGCGAGCCGGGTTCATCGTCATCCGGATGTACTTCTCCGGCACATCCGATGCCGGCTTGGCCTCCTCGGCAACAACCGCCCCGGCCACACCGACCAGTAACATACCGCACAGGCATATTCTCCAATTCGCCTTCATTTCCAGATACCCTACTTGGCCAAGCGCCAAATTGCCCTCCAAAAATGTGCCCGTAGCCGATACGATTCGCGCATGCCGGACGAGGCGAAAACAGGTGGAGCAGACGCCGAGTGGCCGGGGTTGTTTTATCGGTTCCTGATCGATGAGAAGGATGCCTCGGTTTATACGCAGCGCAATTACCGACAGGCACTCGACGAGTTCGACAAGTGGTATCGCAAGGCCAACGTGTCGCCTGTGCGCTGGGCGGAGCTGGAGCGGAATGATTTTCGGCTGTTCCTCCGGCAACTGGGGCGTAGGGAATTGAGTCAGGCAGCCATCCGGCTTCGGTTCAGCGCGCTCAATTCTTTTTACAAATTTCTCATGCGTCGCGGACTGGTGGAGGCTTCGCCGTTGAAGGGGGTCACCCTGCCCAAGCCAGCCAAGCGGTTGCCGCAATTCCTGACAATTGACCAGATGATCGCGCTGCTCAACGCCCCGGAGGCGGAGTATAACGCCGAGCGATTGGCCAAGGAGGGCACTTCAAAAAAAGTTCGCAAGGCGCTTTACCTCCGCGACCGCGCCATTCTTGAGACCATTTACTCCTGCGGTCTTCGTATCGGGGAAATGTGCCGGATGACGGTCGATGAGATCGATTTTGAGGAATCGGTCGTCAACGTGCAGGGCAAGGGAAAAAAAGAACGGCAGGTGCCGATCGGACGCGCTGCACTTGATGCGATTCAGGGATACTGGCAGAACCTGGCCAAGCCGCCCGCCATCGACGAACCAGTGTTCTTCGCATCTGAAGCCAAGCGCACTCCGGTCTACCCAAGACTAGTTCAAATGCGTCTAAAAAAATACCTCAACGCCTGCAAGCTGGACGCGACACTCACACCGCACAAGTTGCGACACAGCTACGCGACACACATGCTGGATGCGGGCGCGGATTTGCGAAGCGTGCAGGAACTGCTTGGCCACTCGAACCTCGCCACCACACAGGTTTACACGCACGTGACCACCGAACGAATCAAGCGAGCATACGACGAGGCTCACCCGCGGGCTTGAATCAAGCGTTTGGCCAAGCGTTAGTTGGCGGCCGGTTGCTCTGCAGCCGGCGGGGGGGCTGAATCCTGCCTGGCCTCCTTGGACTGAGGGAAAATCTGGTACAGCAGGAGGTAGATCAACACGCCGGTGACGGAGACGTACATCCACAGCGGCCACGTCCATCGAGCGATTTTTTTGTGCAACTCGAACCGGGCCTTGAGCGCGCGGCTAAAGGTCATGAAAATGAGCGGCAGGATCACAACCGCCAACACGACGTGCGTGAAGAGAATGACGAGATAGATCGGCCGAAACCAAGCGGGATCGACAAATCGCGTCACAACCTCGGTGTTGAAGTGGTAGATCAAGTAGCAGGTCAAAAACACCGCCGAGGTTATGAAGGCGCTGATCATGGATTTTTTGTGGGCCTCCTTGTTGCCTTTCTTGATGAAGACAAAACCGAGCGTCAGAAAAACAGTCGCAAGAGAGTTTAGGCATGCATTGATCAGCGGTAGATCCTGAATGGTCATTGTTCCTCATTTAACAATTTGGTTGCGAGATCTATGGCCTTATTCTTCCAGCTATCATCCAAGCTCTCCAATACGCCGCGGAGGCGACCCCGCTGATCGATCACAACAAAGTAGGATGAGTGGATGAAAAGATCCTCCGGCGTGACCTGTTCACCCCTTGGTTTTTCACGCGCGATGAGTTTCATCTCATCCACCGCCAAGCGCACGATCTCGGATTTGGTCCCGGTCAAAAAATCCCAATTTTTATCCTGGGCATCATGTCGTTGGGCGAAACGTTTCATGACTTCTGGAGTATCGAACTCTGGGTCGGTGGTCAGCGTGGCAAATGCCACTTCCGGGTTTTCGGCAAAGTGTGACTGCAACTCCGCCATGCGCTTGGTCATCGTAGGACAAGGGCCAGCACAGCGGGTGAAAACAATATCCGCAAACCAAACCTTGCCCAAGAAATTGGACAAACGCACCGTTTGATGGATTTGATTCGTAAGATTAAAGTCGGTTAATTGAGAGATGACAGGCAAGGAATTGGTACCACTAGACGCAAGATTATCAGTAGTGGAAAAATTGTTTTTGTGCTCTTTAAAAAAAGCCAAAAAAATAGCTAAAATAACAACTAGAAGGCCGCTCCAAACCACCCAGCGAACTGCGCCTGATTCTGAATCCATTTATAAAAAAAGACCCCAATGGGGCTTCAAAGAACTTATGAATAACAATCAGGCACTTTCATCTTCAGAAGATAAAGATATCTGTTGGGTTGATTTAACTGCATTGGAATTCGACTTTTGCCATTCAATCCACTCTTTTTCAGAAACTACCTTTACAACACCTCTCATGCGTGCGTGACCATCACCACATAACTGGGCACATGTAACTTGATAACGTCCAAGTCTTGTAGGTTTAAAATGTATTGGAATGTTCAGACCAGGAATTGCATCCTGACAAATTCGGAAAGGAAGAACCTTAAAATTGTGAATTACATCTTTGGAAGTTAGATCAATGGTGACACTTCTGACAGTGCCATCTTTTATCGCTTCAAAAGCATCGGGGCCATGCATTTCTGTAAGAGAAATATACTCCGTCTCTGTTAAAAGCTGTCCAAGTTCTAACTTAGTTTTACTTGCATCTCCTGGGTTTTCTACGCGGTAATTATAAATTAAAGGCACCACAATGTCTTCCTTCAAGACTTCTATATCATCAACCCCATTTACATCATCTTCGACTAGTCCGAATGGATTTTCACCACTTACAAGAGATTTGTCTTGTTTTCCTAAACGGCCGTCAAGACCAGGATAATGTGCGTTCCAACCAAACTGCTCAGCAGTTACCCGCACAACATGCATGTCTCTTTTACCCATCTTTATGGCCTGAACATCGGCGTAATCATCAGCTTCGTTTACATAAAAGTTCCAATAATAAGTCGCGACAATAACCAATATTAACTCCGCTACAATAACTCCTCCCTCGACAGAATTAGTAACAGTTTTACTTTTCAATCCTTTGTAATCAGCACTTGGATTTCGTGAAGCTCTAAATTTAAAAATTGCAACGAAGTAATAAATTATCCATCCCACAAACAAAGCCAGCATTAGCAGATGAACAGCAATGACAAGACCATCAACTTTCCCACCATCCTGAGAAGCTAGATCAGGAAAAGAAAAAGCTTCAATTATATTTGATAAAAAGTCCATTTTATACTATTCTCTAAATAAATTTGGATCCTGAAATGATTCAAAATCCTTAGCTCGCTTAGCTAAGAATATAAAGAATCCTCCAACCCCACCCAGAACGGGGACAAGCACAAACAAAAGTGTTGCAATTCCCCACTGCATACCTTTTGTCATTGGATCGTCAGGGGCCCCAAAACATACTGCACAAGCAGTTGCAGAAGATGGGAAAGCACCTAAAAATAAAACAAAAAACCAAACGAAAAAAGAACGAAGAAAACTCATAAATAACTGATATGTTTAAATTTTTTCAAAAAGTAAAATAGATATATAGACATGATAACC
>CEWJ01088205.1_pt1 | contig 11041 bp, 7 predicted proteins | sample 350291 | NCBI WGS metagenome assembly CEWJ01 (sample SAMEA2622923, study PRJEB7988) | marine metagenome | isolation source: saline water (ENVO:00002010), including | reverse complement strand
TCCGGATGAGTGGGCTGCTCGCCCTGCAGTCCGAAATCTTCCGGCGTCCGGACGAGCCCCTCGCCGAAGACGCGCTGCCAAATCCGGTTCACAAGCACACGAGCCACCACCGGCTGATCGCGACTGGTCAGCCACTTGGCCAAGCCGAGCCGGTTACGCGGTGCGCCCTCGGGCAAACTACCCATGACGTTGAGCACACCGGGCTGCAGTGGGTCGCCGGTCGGCAGATTGTACTCGCCGCGCTGAAGGAGCTTGGTTTCGCGTGGTTTGCCAAGCTCCTTTGCCACGAGCGTGGTGGTGAATGCTTTTTCCGCATCGCCGATGCGCTTGGCCAAGCGCTTGGCCGCCTCATGAATGGTCAGGCCGGCTTTTTTCCATGGCCCGTTTTCATCCACGACCATGGCCAAGCGTGTGACGATGTCGGCCTTGTCCCATTTCTGCTTGGCCTCGGACGCGATGCCCTGCGGGTTTTGAAACGTCAAAGCCGCCTTGGCCAGCAACAGGTCGCGCTCAGACTGCAGCCGTTCCCAATCATTCCACCTCGCCTGATCGCGGGGCACCTTGATGACTGGCGCGTACTCGTATTTATTCCCATCGAGCGGCCCCTCGGCAGTGCTGTTGAAAAACGCCATCAACTCGAAGTACTCCGTCTGCGTGATGGGATCGTACTTGTGCGTGTGGCAACGCGAACAGAGCATCGACATACCGAGGAATACCGTACCTAGGGTCTCGGTTCGATCGAAGTTGTTTTTGGCCTGAAATTCCGCCGGGATCACGCCACCCTCAGCAGTAGAGGGATTCATCCGCACGAAGCCGGTGGCGATCAGTTGCTCCGTGGTCGGATTCGGATGAAGATCGCCGGCGAGTTGCCACTCAATGAATTGATCTAGGGGCAGGTTTTTATTCAGCGCACGCACCACCCAATCGCGGTAAGGGTAAATGCCCCGCTTGTTGTCAAGGTGCAGCCCGTGGGTATCGCCATAGCGAACTGCATCGAGCCAATATCGAGCCTGGTGTTCGCCGTAACGAGGATCCGCTAACAACTGTTCAACCAACCGCTCGTAGGCGTTGGTGCTGTCATCCTTAAGATAAAATTCAAGCAACTCCGGCTCCGGAGGAAGGCCCGTCAACACCAGCGCCAACCGTCGTGCCAAAGTGGATTTGTCCGCAGCAGTCGCAAATCCGATACTCTCTGGGAAATTTTCTTTAATAAAGGCATCGATCGGGTGTCCCTTGCTTGGCGGAACCGGCTTAACCGGAGGCACAAACGCCCAGTGCTTGGCGTATTTGCCGCCCTGCCTGATCCAGCGCTCAATCAACGCACGCTCGTCTGCGGTAAGCTGCTTCTCGGCATCCTCTGGCGGCATGGGATCATCCGCATCATTGATACGGACGATGATTTCACTTTCCTCGAGTGACTCGGGATTAATCGCCTTGAAGCCGTCAAAATCGCGCGTTGCCCCCTCAAATGAGTCGAGTCGGACGAGGTCTTTTTTCCGCGTGTCCGGCCCGTGGCAGACGAAGCATTTGTCGGAAAGCACCGGCAGGATTTCGCGTGCAAAATCCACCGGCTTATCCTCCGCCAGCAAAACCGGATGTCCCGTTGCCAATGCAAACGCCGAGGCGAGTAATGTTAAAGTGCGGTCCACACCGGTTGGATAGCCCCGAACGCCGGTTTTTTCAAGGCGTCGTTCGCAATTTACGCCGCCTCGAAACAAGAACTTCCGGCTCGTCGATGGTATGCTCCGGTTCGGCTGGGAACCAACCACTCGACATCGCGGTGTACGGCAGGGCGTTCGTGTTAGCCGGGGTCGGGCCAGGTGTGTCGAGAACGTACACAGCCTTCATCATCCCGGCGTAGGCCTGCTGGTAATTCATCGGGTTTTTCGCAACCACAAATTTGCAGTCCGCAGGACTCAAGTCGAGCAGGTCATACTGTTCCGTCATCCAGTCGTAGGTTGCGTTGCCACTGATGACAATCTGGATTGGGCCAACAGCCACCACAGCGGTCGGCCCCATGTCGCCGGCTCGGCCATCCCAAATACCGCCGCGATAGACGAATGCTCCGTCGCTCAACTTCGTAACAACACCCTCGACCTCAACCGGATCGCCCCATTGCGGATCAAGTTGGTGACCGAGCCTCAGCCGGATCGCTTGGCCAAGCCCAGCCGAGTGCGCCACCTGCGCCGCGCCAGGATCGACCACCGGAACAATGGCCGCCTGCCCGGGCGCCTCCGCCAACAGGGCGCGAAGAGTGTGCACACTGTCGCCCGATGCACCTCCGCCACAACAATCCGCCGTCTCCACCAACAACACCGGGCCGCCCTTGGCTTGAAGCCCCCGCCGTACAGCATCGGCCGGGCTAACAGTCTCCGGCTGCAATTCAACACGTTTTTCCCAGTAACGCTTGGCCAAGCGCTTGGCCAAGCTGACCGCCCCGGATTCATCGTCGTTGGCCACCACCAACACGCCGCCACCCATGTCAGGCATGTTCAGGTAGGGGTGCACCAAAATCGGGTTCACCGAAAAAACAGCCCCCTCGCCCTCGAGCCGCTTGGCCTCCTGCATCACATCAGCAAATGGCCCGGGCGGTTTCGTCTGACCATGAATCGCGCTGACCAGCACCGGAACTTTGGCCAAGGCCATCACCGGCTTCAGGCGACCGGCAAGAATCTCGGTCATCCCCCGGGCGCCGCGCTCACCCGTCTCAAAGGCGTCCTCGTGCGGATAAGTTTCCCAAGCCAGCAACGCATCCGTCTGCATTAGCATCTTCGAGGTTACATGCGCATGAAGATCGAGCGTGCCTACGATCGGTATCGATTCCCCCACCCTCGCCCGAACGGCCCCGGCGAGGTCGCCCTCCAGATCGGGCGCGTTGACCGCCGCCCCCGCACCGTGCAGGCACAGCAGCACTCCATCGAGTTTGCCCGCATCGGACAGACGTCGAAGCAGTTCATTTTTCAGTTCATCATAAACCGCTACCTCAACCGCGCCACTCGGACAGGCGCTGGCGTAAAATAAAGGCACCGGCTCGCAACCGAGGTCGCGCAACACCGACAGCATCCCCCCGATCACGCCGGTGTCCTTGGCCAACAAGGCTTCGCCGGCCAACCACTCCGAGCGCTCGAATGCCGCGCGATCTGCGAGCTGCGCCGTGAAGTGGTTGCACTCGATGAAGATACCCCCTACGCCAACCCGGGCTGACATCGCAGTAAATAGAACTCAGTCGAGCCAATAGGTCGACTCCGGCCCGACTGTGTACCGGACATCCATCTGTGGCGTCTTGATGGGCACCTGCCCGCGGTGCAGCGACTCCACGCCGGCCAGCGTCATCCCCGACGTCAACAACGTGCGCTCGGCCGGATACGGCACCTTTCCGGTGATCACCGCATCCTCGATGTGGCGGCAGAGCGGATGAAAAAAGTCCGCCGTCGACGAGCCATGCGTCGGCATCGGCAAATACATTTGCGTCGAGACAATCTCGCCGTTGTCCGCCCGCAACCCGGCATAGTTGAAATCGCGAATACTCGTCAGCATCATCGTCGTTCGAAAGCCGTCATTGTGATCGATGAAATAAGCGACCGGGTTCGGGAACGTTTTGCGCGCCCAATCAAACGTGATCTTGCCGGTGTAATAGCCGCCCTCGACCGGGAGATTATGACTTCGCGTGAGCGCCGAGACGACCAACCGCCGCGTGTCCACATGACGATCCTCCGCAAGGCGTTTCCAGACGTTCGGGCCGCGCATAGCGTGAACCTGCCGGATGCCAACCTCACCGCCGCGCCGCCGCTCGGACATGCATTGCGCGGTCTCCAGCGCGTGAATGTCGTAGCTGTCCACCCCGCCGTAGGCCACGCACACACTCTCCTTCAGCGGGACATTGTGCGGCATGTCAATCGACGGCATCCGGCGTGTGACCGGCAACGAGGAGCCGGCGAAAAACGGAAACTTAAGCCGCTTGGCATCGTCCACCATCTCCTTGCAGCGCGCCCACGTCGTCGACAGGTGCTTGTCATTAAACACCGGCACACCGCGACCGCTTTTCTCGAACACCTTCACGCATTCCTTGAACCACTCGTAACGGGGATAAAGCGTCTGCCCTTTTTCGTTGCGGGGATACTTGCCGTGCTCAGCAATGATCACCACGCCGTCCACTGCCAGTTTGCCGGTGCCAAGCGTCAACGCCTCCTCGATGCTCGGGTAAAGTTTCAGCCCATACCGCTTCACGCGGTCGCGCCCAAGGTCACCATTTTCCGGAAACTGGTCGATGTAGACGGAGGCTATGTCCGTGCGTGGTTCCTGCCAACCGCCGCGCCAGCCGTAGCCAAGCGCCAGCCGGTCGAGAAAATGCTGCGAATGCGAGTGCGTCCGCACCTCGGTGCCAAGAAAAGCGATCCGCTTTCGCATGCCCCCCGCCTGGCCAAGCGCATCAGCACCGCCCAAGACCGTTGCCCCAGCCAAAAGCCCACACTGCCCAACAAAAGAACGTCGATTGGTTTTCATGAAAAAATGTGATCCAGTGCCGAAACGCTAAACAACCCTGCTGTACGTGAAAAGGTGAATCACTACCCGTGATGGAAATCTCTACAATTAACGCCGCGATTTAGCGTGGTTTGCGCTTTACGAATAACCTCCGACCACGGACTTGCAGGCTCGCCCCTCCATAATTTGTTGCTGGCCTTATTTTGGATTTGTTCAATGGAATGTGTTTCAGGGCAATAAAGACTTGAACGGGCTGCCGTGTTGCCGCCAATTTGTCCGTCACCATTTTAATGAAAAACTTGAGATTCTTTTTTGGACAAAACGCCGTCTGGCTGGTTGCTGTGGTCGTGGCTGCGATCGGCACCGGTTGCATCGTCTTGGGAAAACAAAAACCCAACCCAGCCCTGTTTAACGGCGCCGACCTTTCCGGGTGGGAAATCACCGACTATGCCGGCGGTGGCGCCGTGACGGTGAAGGATGGCGAGATTCATTTCGCCCAGGGCGAATTGATCACCGGCATCCACCTCGCCCACGACAAGATTCCGCGCACCAATTTCGAACTGGAAGCCGAGGCGATGAAGGTCGATGGCGACGACTTTTTCTGTGCGATCACCTTTCCGGTGGGCGAAACGTACGCGACGTTTGTGCCGGGCGGCTGGGGCGGCACGGTGGTCGGCATCTCGAGCATCGACGGGTTGGACGCCGCCGAAAACGAGACGGCCACCTTCATGAAATTTGAGAAGAACCAGTGGTATCACTTCAGGGTGCGTGTCACGGGGGAGAAAATTCAGTGCTTCCTAGACGACAAATTGGTCGTTGATCTGCCGTTGGCGGATCGCCAGATCGCCCTGCGCCCGGGACCGATCGAGTTGTCAGTGCCGATCGGCATCGCGTCGTTCCAGTGCATCTCAAAAGTCCGCAACCTCAAGCTGCGGACTATCAACCCGTAACCTGTCCCACGCTTGGCCAGAACGATCGTCATCACCGGAATTACCCGCGGCATCGGCCGGGGATTGGTCGAGGAGTTTGATCGGCTGGGCCACAAGATCATCGGCTGCGGCCGCTCGGTGGATCAGGTCAGTGAACTCCAAAACGCGCTTGGCTCGGATCACCACTTTTCCGTGGTCGACGTCACCGACGATGCGCTCGTCGCTGACTGGGCCAGCAAGATGCTTCAGGCCCACGGCGCGCCCGATTTACTGATCAACAACGCGGCGATCATCAATCAAAACAGCCCACTCGTCGATGTGCCGGTGGCGGAGTTCGACGCCGTCATCGACATCAACATCAAGGGCGTGGCCAACGTCTCCCGGCACTTTGCACCGGCGATGATTGAGCGCAACCACGGCGTGATCGTCAACCTCAGCTCCGGCTGGGGCCGCAGCACCTCCCCCGACGTCGCGCCGTACTGCGCCACCAAGTGGGCCATCGAGGGACTCAGTAAGGCAATGGCCGACGAGTTGCCCAGCGGCATGGCGTGCGTGCCGCTCAGCCCCGGCGTGGTGAACACTGAGATGCTGCAAAGCTGCTTCGGCGGCGGCGCGGACACCGCCCGCAAGCCGGACGCCTTCGCCAAGGTGGCCGCCCCGTTCTTCCTCGCGCTTGGCCCCAAAGACAACGGCCACTCCCTCACCGTCCCCGCCTGACCACTCGCGCTTGGCCGGAAACAGTTGACAACAAAGCCCGGAAGTTCACCCTCGGTGCCCCTCACCGAATTGGCTTATGAAGCAATGGATGCGTTCTCTCCTGTTGTGCCCCGCGCTTGGCTTGGCGCTTGGCTTGTTTTCCTCCCCCCACTCCGCCCGGAGTGAGATCGTCGGTCACTGGACCTTTGAAGAAGGCGAAGAGACGATGGATCTCATCGGCAACTTCCCCGACCTCGTCCTGCAAGGCAAGGCTGAGGTGATCGATGGTGTCTTGCGCGTCACCGGCAAAGGAACCAAAGCCACCGGATGGGCGGCGACCAATCTGGATGAAGGCGACTACTCCGGGCCGATCATTGAGGACCACACGTTGCTCGTGTGGGTGACGCTCGAGGGACTCGACGACACCGCCAGCGGCGGCTCCGCGTTGACGCTGGAGACGCTGGGGAGCGATGAATTCAACGCCGTCGCCTTCGCCGACAAAACCGCCAATCAATGGGGCCTCGGCAGCAACAAGAGAGTGCGCACTGAAAAATTGAAGCCCGGTTTTGAGGAAACCTCGACCGGAGAGAAGATCTGCCTCGCGATCGTACACGAGACGCTCGGAGGCGACGATGTGGCCATCACAGTTTATCGCAACGGAGAAATCATCGGCAGCTACGAGACCGAGGAGGCTCCCTATTGGGACACCGACGACACCGAGGTGCTTTTCGGAATCCGAACCGGTGACGCTGACGGCGGCGAGGGCGCAATCAACGCCCTGATCGATGAGGCGCGAATTTATGATATCGCGCTGACGGATGATGAAATCGCCACGATCTCCGAGGCGGGCCCAGTGTCGTACCGGGTCGAGCTGCTCGGGCAATGGACATTCGAAATCGGACAGGAGACGCTCGACGGAGCGGGTAATTTCCCGGAGTTAATTCTCAGGGGTACCGCCCTCATCGAGGACGGGCAACTCAAGCTCAAAGGTGCCGGCGTGAACGCCCAAGGCTGGGCCGTCACCGGCAAGGATGGCGGCAGGTACACCGGCCCCACCATCACCAGTAAAACCCTCGTCGCCTGGGTGCGGCTGCAGGCGCTCTCGCAACGGGCCCGGGCCGGGTCAGTCATCACGATCGACCGAATCACGGGAGATCACTTCGACGGCATCATCTTCGCCGAGCGCCTGCCCAACGAATGGATGTCAGGCAGTTCCGGTTTTCACCGCACCCAGGATTTTGATCCCGGGTTCATTGAGGAGGAGATGGACGAATTGATACAGCTTGTCATCACCTACGAGGTGATCGACGGGGCCATCGCCATTACCGGCTACCGCAACGCCGAGGAGCTTGGGTATTACGAATCCACCCAGCCATCCAGCTGGCTGACCGGCGATGCCGAAATCTTCTTCGGCAAACGGCACGGCACCACCGCTGGCGGCCCCGGCGGCATCACGGTGGATATCGAGGAAGCCCGCATCTACAGCGGCGTCATGTCGCTTGGCAAAATCGAAGAACTCCTCGAGGAAGGCCCGGTCAAGCTAAAGGACGACGACGAAGACGGATTGCCGGACAGCTGGGAAAAGGAACACTTTGACAACCTAACCCAGGGCCCGGAAGACGACTCGGATGGGGACACGCTGGCCAACATCATCGAGCTAAGACTCGGCACCGACCCCGCCAACAAGGATACCGACGGCGACTCATTGAATGACAACGTTGAGACTCTTACCCGCGAATTTGTGGACGCCAACAACACCGGCACCAGCCCCATTCTTGCCGACACGGACAACGACGGCCTCTCCGATGGAGTCGAGACAAACACCGGTAAATTCGTCAGCGCAACCGACACCGGCACCGATCCGCTCAACCCGAACACCGATAACGACCTCGTCAAGGACGGCAAGGAAGTGGCGAATGGCACCGACCCGCATGACTCGACCGATCCGCCGGTTGATCCCTCCGAATACCTCGTCGGTCACTGGACCTTTGAGGGCGACACCGAGCTGGAGGATTTGACCGGCAACTTCCCCGAGCTGCTTTTGCAGGAGGATGCCGAGATCGTCGACGGCAAACTCGACGTCGGCGGAAATGGACGTACCTCCATCGCGTGGGCCATCACCGACAGCGAAATCGGCGAATACACCGGCCCGACCATCGCCAACAAAACTCTCGTCTCCTGGGTGATCATGCAAAAAATCGGACCCCGCGTCCGGGCCGGCTCCGTCATCACGCTCGACACCGTCAACGGCGACATCTTTGACGGCATCATTTATGGCGAACGCCAAATGGGACGCTGGATGAACGGCAGTTCCAATTTTCACCGCACACAGGATTTCAAGCCGGGCTACATCGAGAAAACCGTCAACGAACACATCATGCTCGCCATCACCTACAAACTGGTCAACGGGCAGCTCCGCGTTACCGGTTACCGCAACGGCGATGTAATCGGTGAATACATGACCGGCAATCCATTTCAATGGAGGGCCGGTAACGCCGAGGTCATGTTCGGTATCCGGCACGGGTCGTTGGCCGGTGGCCCCGGCGCGGTGGATGCCCTGATCGAGGAGGCCGCCGTGTTCAACGAGGCCCTACCGGCAACCAGCATCCGTGCCCTCTACCGCGAGGGGCCGGAAGGCGTCGAGTGGATTGTCGAACCGGAAATCCCGACACTCACGCTGAAGGTCGCCGGCGACGACGTAACGCTCGAGTTCACCGGCACCCTGCAACAGGCCGACTCCGCCATCGGGCCGTGGAAGGACACCGCAGAATCAAGCCCGCTCACTCTCAAGCGGAGCAATGCCGCCGGAGCCAAGTTTTACCGGGCAAAAAACTAACCCCTCCCGCTTGGCCAAGCGCAAAAGGTAGGGACGGCTGTCCCAGCCGTCAGTTGAAACTCTCAAACTGGTCGGTGTCGGCCATGATGTCGCTGAGCACGGAGAGGCCAGTGAAGACGGCGGAGTCGTCGAGCGGGAGCTTGCGCTGGCGCATGCTGTAGGCGCAGCCGAACAGGTTCAGCCCGTCAGCCTTGAGCTTAGCCAAGCGCGGATCAGACAGCCCCGGTACCGCGTCGTCGATACAGTAGAGATACACCTTGTCGCCCCTGGCCAACGCGGCCTCCGCCTGGCCAAGCGCTTGGCCGAAGCCCGGCGCGTCCGGCGCCACCGAAACCATCAAGCCAAGCTTTTGCGGCCTCTCACTCAAGGCGACTACTTCCCCTTGGCCAAGCGCTTCAGGAACCTGTCCACCGTCGGCTTGCCCTTCACGTAACCGAGCGATTTCAGGAATTCATGCATCCGCGTGACCGTCGCAAGAAACATCTTGTTGTCGTACCGGCCAAGATTGAAAAAACCGTGCGGCATGTCGTCATAGCCGTCCAGTTCCGACCGGAGACCGGCCTTGACCGACTGCTTCACGAACATCTCGGCGGTCAGGAATGGCACAGTCGTGTCTCCTCGGCCGTGGATTACCAACGAAGAAGGAAGGCCCTTACGAATATTGTGGTATGGCGACAACGTCGTAGGGTCTTCAACACCAAGCCGCTTTTTTAGTCTCTCCAAACGATCGCCACCAAAGGTCTTCAATCCCTTAGCCTCGGCCGTAATCAGTACCGGATTGTAAAGCACCATCGCGTTGGGGACGGAGCTGATCTTCATGTCTTCGCCCGGTTCGTCGTGCTTGGGCAGCGTGCCGGTGCTGGCGGCCACGTGTCCCCCGGCGGAACCACCGCCGGCTGCCACGCGGTTCGGATCGACGCCAAGCCGCTTGGCATTCTGGCGGATCCAGCGCACGGCCGATTTACCGTCGCGCACGCAGTGGAATGGCTTCGTGCCCTGCCGACTGGCCACCCGATAATCGGCCGCCATCGCAACCATGCCCTTCGAGGCGAGGTAGCGGCAGTGCTCTTGAAATTGTTTTGGTGTCCCGCCCGTCCAGCCGCCCCCGAAAAAGAAGACGATCGCCGGCCGATTGGCCCCGGCCTTGTGGCCCTTGGGCTCGTAAATGTAGATCTTCAACTTCACGTCGCCGATGGTCTTGTAAACCTCGGCACGCGAACCGGGCAGATCGAAGTCACTCTCGTACGGCCCCTTTTTCTCCTGCGCCAACAACGCCAGGGGCGCGAGCAACGCAGCTGTCAATGTGATGATGATTTTCATGGTCGGTTAAATGTCGAACTTGATGATTTGCCGGGCGACCTCGCCCTGATCGAGTGCGTCAAAGCCCTCGTTGACCTGATCGAGGTCGATGAAGCGGCTGTTCAAAATGTCCACCGGAAGCCGCCCCTCGCGGTACAATTGCAGGAAGCGAGGGATGTCACGCTTGGGCACGCAAGAGCCCATGTACGAGCCCATGAGTTGGCGCTCCTCGGCTACCACCGAAAGCGCGGAAATTCGCAGTTCACTGTCCGGGTTCGGCAGACCGACCGTCACCGTACGGCCGCCCTTGCGCGTGGCGGCGTATGCCTGCGCCAGTGCCTTCTCACTGCCGACCGCCTCGAACACGTCCACTGCGCCGCCCCCGGTCAGGTCGCGCAGAGCTGAAACCGGGTCGACCTCCGAGGCGTTGATCACGTGGGTCGCCCCCGCCTGCTTGGCCAGCTCTAGTTTGTTCTCCAGCGTGTCCACCGCAATGATCGGGTACGCGCCCGCCAGCTTCAGTCCCATCACGACGCTCAGCCCAACGCCGCCCACGCCAAACACAGCGGTCGAGGTGCCCGGCTGAACCCTGGCCGTGTTCACCACCGCACCGACGCCGGTCATGATCGCGCAGCCGAACAGCGTGGCCACATCAATCGGGTACGACTTGTCGATCTTCACCAGCGACTCCGGCACTGCCACGGTGTACTCCGAGTAGCCGGACACGCCCTGATGATGGTTCACCTCCGACCCGTCGCCCACGGTGAAGCGCCGGCCGCCGTGCAGCAGTTGACCGGTG
>CEWJ01006407.1_pt1 | contig 11050 bp, 9 predicted proteins | sample 350291 | NCBI WGS metagenome assembly CEWJ01 (sample SAMEA2622923, study PRJEB7988) | marine metagenome | isolation source: saline water (ENVO:00002010), including | reverse complement strand
CCTAAAGTGGTAGAGATGCAACAAGTAAAGCGAGTAAATTATGAAAAAGCAGTGAGCCCGGTGATAGCGACGATTTTGATGGTTGCAATCACCGTGGTGTTGTCAGGTGTTCTGTATGTTTGGGCGGCTAACCTAGCAGAAAGTAACACCGACGGCACGTTTGAAATGTATACGTTTAGTGCTGCTAGCGCTCCAGGAGAGATGACCTCAGAAACTAATGACAATTTGATTATTGTCACTATGGATCAAGGCGCTGATATCAATTGGGCAAAGGTAGGTGTCAAGCTTTCAATTGGCGGTGCAGCATCAGTATCTTGCGCAGGGCCTGGAGAAACAATAGGCGCTTGTATGGTTGTAGAATCTGAGCCTGCAGGCGGAGTTTGGGCAACTGGCGAGGCTGTTACCATCAAGGAAAATGGCGTTGATTTGTGCAACGGCGAGACATGCGAAGTTACTGTAAATATCATTAATGAGCGAGATGGAATAACTCTAGATGAATCCTCAACAGTAGCTGAGAGCACACCACTGCCACCAAATCCATGCTACTCAAAAGTTCTATACAACACTCAGACCCATCAAGTGATCACTAAGTCTACCCTAGACGAAGGTGGCCATGCTACATGGATGCTACTCAGTGAATCATCACCAAATTATGAACACCCAGCATATTACCATAAGCAATTACATCAAGTATTGGACTGCTCTGATGGTGCTTCCGTATCCGATGGAAACGGAGGAACTTGGATTCTAACTGAAATGTCAAGCGGTGGCGGTAGCCACGGCGGTGGCGGCTCTGGTGACGGCGGCTCCGGTGATGGTGGCTCTGGCGACGGTGGCGATGATCTTCCACCAGCAAACCCTGACTGTGACGATTCCTTCGTACTATACGGCGGTTCAGCCAATAACCATGCATCATACACACAGCAAGATGTAATTGATGGTAATGCAGGCAATTGGGTTTTACTCGACCCTAATGAATACCCAGATTACAACCACCCAGCATACTATGATTCCCACCCTGGCACTCATCAGGTTCTTGACTGCACAGATGGCGATTCTGTCGGCGACTGGATATTAACCGAACCACAAGGTGGCGGTGGCCACGGTGGCGGCTCTGGCGATGGTGGTAGCACATCAACAGCAAACCCAAGTTGTGATGATTCATACGTTCTGTACGCAGGGCACCCAACTCACACATCATACACCCAACAAGATGTTATTGACGGCAACGCCGATGATTGGATTTTACTAGACCCGCAAGATCCTAACAATGCAGACTACAATCACCCGGCGTACTATTCTCAATCCAATAATCACGGTGTGTTAGATTGCACTCAAGATGATTCAGTAAACGGCTGGACTCTGGTCGAGCCTTCACAAAAGTAGAATCATAACAGAGGTCCTCCAAACCCTGTAGACTTACATCTTCCTGGCGGAGTTGCGGTTCCATTTCACCCAGTCGGAACCGCAGCTCCGTCAGTATTAACCAATCAATGAGAATCTCAACACTATGCCAATGCCGTGTTGTGACTTCACTTGCCACGGTTTAGGTTAGCCTTTAGGGAAGGTCGTAGCTTTTCTGCGCCCTTACCCTTGTTGTGTAGACCACGGCCTCGCTTACCAGCAGAAGTCTTACCACGGTAGACACGACCCTTGTGAGCGTTGTTGCCGTTTGCGGAGCAGAAGACACCTAGTTGCTTATCGTTGATGATAGCAGGGTGGTGGGTGTCGATCATGATGACTTCGAAGTACTTGTGCTTACCATCTTGGCCAACCCAATAGGAGTTTAGTACCTCTAGGTTTGGGAAGTGACGAGCAACACGCTCTTCAGCGATTCTTTGAGTATTCTTGGCCATGGTGATTTTGGAGATACCAGCTTTTGATGGCTTTCTCTTCATGTGGATTTTACCCTTTCTCAGTCCACCTCGGCGAACACGAGTTCTGACTAGCACGACACCTTGCTTGGCTTTGTAACCCATTCTGCGGGCTGCATCTAAACGAGTAGGGCGGTCAATTTTGCAGTTAACCGGCTCTCTTCTCCACTGTGCCATGCGGGCTTGACGATACATGTGAGGCAAGGCATCCTTAGGTCTCTTCCAAGTTTCGCGAACGTGTTGATATAATCCTTGAGCCATGCTATCACCGCTTCTCAGCACTTGGCCGACAAAACTCCCCTTTATGAGTCTACCTTCGCGATACTGCGCGTAATTTTGAGGATATAACAAAATTTTCTTTAATCTCTTTGGTAAACAATCTAAAATCTAAATTGCCATGTAGACCACAATAGATTGGGCAACAAAATTATGTTTCTAAAAATAGTAAACATTCGCGCTATCTGCGCTTTTTCACACCAAAAAAAACGAACTTGATAAAGGTGTACGACCCGGAGTATATCCGGGGGGAAATGAGTGGATAATTTAGGTCAGCCTAATATCGACTTGAGTAAACTCATGTCTACCCATGCAGTCCGGCAGAGAGATGGCAGCACAGTGGATGCCAAGAAACTCATGATGAATGTCAGCATGATTTCGATGAAATTAAATTCCGATAATGTAGACTATGTTAGATATCTAACCACTGAAGGGCTGTCGAAAAAACAGCGATTACAATACCTTCAACAAGTACAAACAGAATTAGGCTCAGACCTCTTTGAACTTTCAACCTGTAACCGAGTGCTATACGTTGGTTTTGGGGTAAGTTGTGCTGATTTGGAAGCGAGCGTGTTGACAACCGTAGGCATGAAACAAGCATCATTCGAGCACCACAAGGGAATGGACGTTTGGCGCCACTTAGTCAAGGTATGCAGTGGACTCGACTCATTTATCATTGGCGAGTTACAAGTAATGTCCCAATTCCGAGGGTCAGTGGCTTGGCATCGGAAGCACGGGTTGGTCGGTGAGGGGAACGGTCATTTCTTCGACCACATAGTCGCAGCAAATCGCGTCCTTCGACGCAAATTGGGTTTCACACAAACCACAGAATCAATGCTCAACTTAGCGACCACTTCACTTGAAGAATTAATTGAGGAATCACCAGACAACACCTCAGCAATTCTCGGATTTGGCGAAATGGGTTGCAAAGCAGTTGAGACATTAATCGCCCTTGGCCAAACAGATATTACAGTTATTTCACGCTCACCCGATAAGGCACTGGCTAGAAACCCAGATATTGCTCGGAAAGTCAACCTGTTGTCTTTCGAGGAGTGGGATTCTAGCAACCACCAACCAAACATAATAATCTCTACTATTCGCAATATTGAGCCAATGTATAATGCAGCAAACCCGATTCCCTCTTCAGACGATGCGACAATCATGGACTTCTCTTGGCCTCCTTCAGTAGAACCAAACGCCATCTCGCACAACCAACGATTGATGGGTATGGAATACTGGATTAATGCTGCGCACAAGTACAGCAAGCAGGTCGATTACTCATCGATAATTGAGCGAAGCGATGAACTGCTATTCGATATTGAAAATAAATTCATGACCGCCTTAACCGATAGAACACAAGCCAAATTTAGGGCATTTGTGTATCAAACTTTGGAAGGGCTATCACAACAGTGGGAACAATCCGAACATGTTGACGAATCAGTCGCTGAGATGGGGGCATTTTCCAGGGAAATCGCTACGTGGATTTGCAATCAAGACGGCCCATTTGCAACCGCAGATCTAGATGAGATGGTATTGACTACCAGTAGACCGATAAATCCAATTCTTCTTAAGAGGGTGGCTAATGATGTAATTGAGACGATTACTCGTATCAATGAAAAGTCAACTCTTTCGGAGGTAACATCTTGACCCTTATCAAAATCGGGACTAGAACCTCTACTTTGGCAATGTGGCAAGCTGAACATGTTCAGCGAATGTTAGACTCTGCCGGATACACTAGTGAGTTGGTCGGTATAACCTCGATGGGCGATAAGTCCCTCGGTGGCGATTTGGCATCATCAGTTGGTCAATTTATTCATGCTGTAGACGCTAAACTAGTAACGGGGGAAATCGATATTGCAGTCCATTCTAGTAAAGATGTTCCAGTATCAATTGACGAAAGGATTAGCCATCTTGCATATCTTTCTCGCGGGTGCACCAATGACATAGTGATATTTCCAAAAACAGCGAGCTATCCAAGTTTGGGGGAGTTACTCTCTAACAGTTCAGAGACTCCGATTGCAGATGCATTGCGGGTAATCCCTAAATCAGGTACTGTTGGAACAGTATCTGGCCGCCGACAATCCTTCCTATTGAGCAAGCGCCCGGACATAATTCCCATTGCTGTACGAGGACAAGTCGAAACTAGACTCATGCGCCTACAGCAAGGGAGAGTGGACGCCATCATCCTCGCTGAGATTGGGCTGCAACGATTAAACCAGATTGGCGCTCTCGACACTGTGATTAACGAGTTTAGCGCCGTTAGGTTAAGCGATATTGACTGGCCGACAGCCCCAGGTCAAGGGGCCATCTCTGTGCATTGTCGAAGCGATGAGTTCGGCGACTTACAAGCACTGAGGCAATGTCTCAATAGTCCGAAAACCGAATCTGATGTAGTGCAAGAGCGCCAAATATTGACCGCAATTGGTGGCGGCTGTCTGTATCCTGCAGGGATTAAAGTAAGTGATGACTCTGCGATAATTCAAATTTCACCGGATAATTGGCGGGATGTATTTTGTCAAGGTTTAGAGTTTACGAGTCAGCGTTATGTTGGAAAAGTATCTGATTATGAACCAGTCCTACCAACGCAGAACCTTCGGCCAGTCGCTCTAGTTAGCTCAGGCCCGAAACTCATCTCAACCCTGAATTCGGATAGGCTGGCCAGAATCCTCCAGAATAATGACATAAGCGTGGTCAATAAACCGGTCTTAGAACTCGTGCCCAAACCCAATCAATGGCCAAAGAACTTTCTCGATGAGACTAAATCAAGAAGAGAGTGGCCGTATCTAGTTCTAACCTCGCCATTTGCTGCTAAGTGTGCAGTGTCTGTAGCGCAAAATAATCCAGAACTAAGCCGAATCCAATGGCTTGCAATCGGGGAAGGTACTGCTCGGGCTTGTTTCATGCGCGGAGTGACCGTTTCGATCTGTGCAAAAGCGAGGAATTCTGAAGAATTGATTGCTTATATTGACAAAATGATTAGCAGAGATAATCCATTGTTGATTCCCCGTTCAGATGTAGCATCTAATCACTTAGTTGAGTCGCTGACCCGTCTTGGTTTTGCAGTCAACAGCTGGGTTGGTTATGAAAACCGAGCCAAAAAAACCCCAATGATTGATGTCGAGGCGGATGATGTCTTGTTACTGTCTTCGCCTTCCTCAGCCAGGGCATGGGTCGAAAACTCATTACCCATACCTAAAAATATACTTTGCATGGGGAAGTCATCATTAGAGGCGATTGGTTCACTCGATTATTTTGAAGGCGCGCAGGTAGAAGTATTGCAGGGACCAACATCAGATTTTGTTGCTAAGTGGTGGAAACAGAACCGAGGTGATTAGGTGAACATAAGACCGAGAATTAATCGTTGGACGCCTGCTAGGCGTAATCTCAATTTCGCTTCTGACATAAAATCGTCTTTAGTACAACCACATTTTGTAGTGTCTGGCAGCGGCATAAACGAGCCTATAGCAAGCATGCCCGGCATTAACCGACAATCGGTCGATGTTTTGTGCGCAACAATCGCAGAAGACATGGCTTTAGGCATAACTTCTCACATGTTGTTTGCCGTGGTTGACAACCACCACAAAGACTCCACTGCATCGAAGGCCTCGGATGCTGATATGCCCTTACAACAAGCAATTGTTACATTAAAAGCACAATACGGCGGAGATATTGTCATCATGACCGATGTATGTATGTGCACGGCTACGGATCACGGCCATTGTGGTATAGTCCATAATGATGAAATTGATAACGATTTAACCATCCCTGAGTTATGCAAAATTGCTCTTTCCCATGCCGCCGCCGGAGCCGATTACGTTTCAGCATCTGACATGATGGATGGCCGAGTTAGAGCAATTCGCCATGCCCTTGAACAGGCAGGTCACACGAGTACTGGAATCCTATCCTACTCGGTAAAATACGCAAGTTCATTCTACGGACCATTCAGGGATGCAGCCTCATCATCTCCTAAATCAGGTGACCGGGGCAGTCACCAGATGGATATTCGGTCAGGCTATGCTGAAGCGATATTAGAGGCCGTAACCGACGAGGGTGAGGGCGCTGACATAATCATGGTAAAACCGGCAATGACGTATCTAGACGTTGTTCGACAGGTATCAGATGCGGTGGCAAGACCGGTTGCTGTATACAATGTAAGTGGCGAATATGCCATGGTAATGGCTTCAACATCTGACATAAATTCAAGAGCTGGACTTGTTAAAGAGATATTCCATTCCTTCAAAAGGGCCGGCGCCGACATAGTGGTAACCTACCATGCCCGCGAGGCGATGGTTCATGGTTGGCTAGATTGAGGTGAACACATGCAGCGAACTAAGTCCGATTCATTGCATAGCGAGGCTTTGCATCACTTAGTCGGAGGTGTTAACTCCCCGGTTAGAGCCTTCAAATCTGTGCATGGCAACCCAATTTACTTTGACAAAGCATCTGGTGCAATCGTTACAGATGTTGACGGTAATGAATATGTTGACTTCGTGCAATCTTGGGGGCCTCTGGTGCACGGCCACTCGCATCCTAAGATAATTGATTTAGTATATCAGAAAATGCAGAACGGGACCTCTTTTGGTGCCCCTCACATTGGCGAGATTGAGTTGGCGAAACGTGTCAAGCAACGGTTCCCATTTATGGATAAAGTACGCTTTGTATCTTCAGGTACTGAAGCAGTAATGAGTGCAGTAAGGCTCGCTAGAGGATACACAGGTCGTGATTTGCTTATCAAATTCGAAGGTTGTTATCACGGCCACGTCGACTCACTAATGGTGAATTCAGGCAGTGGATTAGCAACCTTCGGGATCGCTAGTAGCCCTGGCATCCCAAATGACACCGTTGCCACAACGCTCGTCGCTCCACTAGACGACGAGGACGCTGTCGAGTTTTTGTTTCAAGAACACGGCGATGAGGTTGCTGCAGTAATTATCGAACCCTTACCAGCGAATAATGGACTACTTGTCCAAAGGCACGAATATCTATCTAAGTTACGTTCTTTGTGCGACGCCCATGGAGCTTTATTGATTTTTGACGAGGTGATTAGTGGATTTCGATTCAAAGATGGCAGTTATGGCGATATGTCCGGCGTCACACCGGATATAACTGCACTTGGCAAAGTCATTGGCGGTGGGTTACCAGTCGGTGCCTATGGTGCTAGGTCAGAAATTATGGAGAGCCTTTCACCGCTCGGCCCAGTATATCAGGCCGGAACTCTATCCGGCAATCCCTTGGCCATGGCAGCTGGAATCATGACGCTTGATTTACTGGACGAGCCAGCATATGACAGACTTGAACAATTAGGTCAATTACTCCAAGATAATGTAGAGCCGGTGCTTGAAAAACATGGTTATCCAATGCGGTTAGTCAGACTCGGTAGCCTGTTTTGGTTTTCACCGGGCCCTAATAGCCCGCCGCCCAGAGCGGATATGATTCCAAGTAATGCCGGCAATTTATATTCGGATGTCCACAGAGGATTATTGGCGAGGGGATACATGTTGGCGCCGTCGGCATATGAGATTGGTTTTATTGCTACTGTCCATAATGAAGAACACATACTTGGTATGGTTCGCGCACTGGACGATGTTCTAACCGAATTGGAGGTTTAGCATTGAACGGCAAACAGCGGATTGTTTCAGCGCTAAACCTTGAGCCAGTCGACAGAACGCCCGTCTGGTTCATGCGTCAGGCAGGCCGACACCTGCCTGAATATCGCAAGATTGCTGCTGAACACTCTTTTTGGGAACGTTGTATGGAAGTCGACCTGTGCAAGGAGATAACCCTTCAACCACTCGAACGCTATCAACAAATAGACGCGGCGATTATCTTCAGTGACATCTTAACACCACTACCAAGTCTTGGTTACGATGTTGAATATGGCGGCGGAATTAGAATTAGTGAGTTCAGCCTTGATGACGTCGACGAATGGACTCGGTTCGATGCTAGGCAACACGCACCGTGGGCCGCAGATGGACTGCATGCCATCGGAGAAGAGATTGGCGATTCCCATGCAAGATTAGGATTCGTCGGCGCACCATGGACAATCTGTATGTACCTGCTGTCTGGAGGAACCGGGGACAAAGACTTTCATAATGCACGGGCTAAGATTTCTTCTAATCAAGATCAAGCACAGCACATGTTGCTGAAAATGGGGGAAATCGTTGGTGATTTACTTGCCGATCAAGTTATTCATGGTGGTGCAGACGGTGTTCAGTTATTCGATACCTGGGCCGGACTGTTATCTTTGGAATCTTATCGGAAGTATGCCATGCCGGCAACTGCTCGCACAATCGAAGTATTTCGAGAAAAAGTTGGCTCAGACATACCAATTATCCACTATGCAAAGGGCTCTGGCCATCTTCATCCTGCCATTAGAGAGCTGGATTTGAATGCAATTTCCTTAGACTGGCGCGACGATTTATGCTTTAATCGTGAACAATTTGGTGACAAACTTGCGTTTCAAGGCAATCTGGACCCGTCACTACTACATGGCTCAACAGAGATGGCTAAATCCGCAACTAGAGCAGTTCTCAGCGCCGCTGGTACTAAGCCCGGACACATCTTTAACCTCGGTCATGGCTTTGCTCCTTCTGCAAGGATTGAATGCGTTGAGACAGTTCTGCGAGAAATTGTTGGTGATTGACCATGCGTCAAAAAATGGCAGACATGGTCCACCGAATTCAAGATGAGATTTGCGAAGCATTGCGCCAAATCGACGAAGTCGATTATCGTCAAGATGAATGGATTCGCCCTGAAGGTGGCGGCGGTAGAAGCCGTGTATTTTCTGGTGGCAAGGTATTCGAAAAGGCCGGCGTCAATGTAAGTGTGGTGCACGGAACACTAAGCCCACAAGCAGCGAAAAGTATGGGTGGCGGGCATGAACTAATGGGCACCGATCTCGATTTTTTCGCGACCGGGATAAGTCTTGTACTTCACCCCCATAATCCGATGGCTCCAACAGTGCATGCAAATTATCGTTATTTTGAACGTGGTCAGGGAAAGAAGCCCGGCAGTTGGTGGTTTGGTGGTGGTGCAGATTTGACGCCTAGCTACTTATTTGAGGAAGACGCCGTGCACTTTCACCAAACCCACAAAACGGTTTGTGATAGACATGAGGTTGCTGATTTTGCCCGCTTCAAACAGTGGTGCGATGAATATTTCTTCATCAAACACCGTGGCGAGTGTAGAGGACTTGGCGGGATATTCTTTGATGACATCAATGACGCTAGCAGAGATGACTGTTTTGCCTTCGTCACCGATTGTGCTGAAGCCTTTCTAGCTTCATACTTACCGATACTAGAGCGAAGAAAAGACCTGCCATTTTCCGATGAGCAAAAACAATGGCAACAAATTCGCCGTGGCCGATATGTCGAATTTAATCTAGTCTATGATCGTGGAACCACTTTTGGACTGACAACCAATGGAAGGATTGAGAGTATTTTGATGTCATTACCATTAACCTCACGCTGGGAATACTGCCATGAGGTTGCTGATGGTAGTGAAGAGGGCCGATTGCTAGAGGTATTAAGGCAACCACGCGATTGGATTGAACCCTGAATGGAGGTGGTGCAATGTCTAGTCTCCAAAGTTGGATTGACCACGGCGAGGAGATGCGCCGGCCATTATTGGTGCACACTGAATTAGCAGATTCCTCCACCGTTGTTATCGTGGGTGGCGGGCTTTCAGGTATGTGCTGTGCTTATCGGATTGCGACCAAACGGCCAGATATCAAAGTCATTATTCTTGAACAATCAAATCGACTCGGCGGCGTGATAAGCACCTGGCAGGACGGCGAATGGATTTGCGATCTCGCAGTAAACGCAACCCGCCCACACCCGGCATTTTGGCGACTTGTCGATGATTTAGGCCTAGCCGATAAGTTCAATCCATCTAAGTCTCAAGCAAAGGCCCGCTGGGTTCTTTCTCAAGGTAGATATCATAGACTGTCATGGCGCAGTTTGTTTAAAATTGGGCCATTTAAGCTTTGGAAGTCACTTAAGCAAGCCAAGGCTGGTGGCCGGTCTGTGGCGCAGGTTATTCCGCATAAGCCGATTGCTGATGCACTTTGTCTTGGCATAGTTAACGATACAGCAGAGCATGTCGATGCAGATTTTCTGCTACCAAGCGTGACGGGTTTTGGTAATTCTCCACCGATAAAAAAGCGCAAATTAGCTAACCTAATTGCTGAGACTTATCCAATATTCACACCCAAAAAAGGCAGCATTGCGTCAATCGATGGCGGGATGATGGTGCTAATCCAGTCCCTTAGTGAAAAATTAATCCAGCTCGAAAACGTCGAGATTATGTTCAATCAATCAATAGACTCAGCCCAGAAAGCGGCGGAACGATTTGGCATAGGAATGGCATCAGTTATTTGGGCTGCACCTGGCGACCGAGAAGATTATTCAGCCTCGCAACTGTCTATTTTCGCAGTTGGATATCGTAATGAGCAAGTTGCTAATGTGGAGGTTGGATATGGCACATTGATCCCCGATGTGGAGTTACCAATAAGCGGCATATTACATGAAAGCGATTTACATTATTCTAAGCGCGCACCGGATGGCCACCGATTATTTCGTCTAATGGTTCCACATAGCCGCTGGGACGGCAAAGAACAGACAGTATTGTCCTGCGCTGAAGATTTGCTTGGTATTAATCCCGAGTTATTTGTAAAGATAGGAGAGCGCTCGATACCACATTATCGACCAGGTTATCTCAGCCGACTAGCAACGGTCGATAGACCGTATTCGCGAGTTGGATGGGCAGTAAGTGGCGTGTCAATAACTCATGTTGTCGACGAAGCAGAACGCGTTGCCGAATTATTTGTCAAATGAGTGATGCAGAACCTCTTTTGAAACAGATATTGATTTTCCATCTGAGGTTAGTTCCGGCATGGCTTC
>CEWJ01029881.1_pt1 | contig 11085 bp, 8 predicted proteins | sample 350291 | NCBI WGS metagenome assembly CEWJ01 (sample SAMEA2622923, study PRJEB7988) | marine metagenome | isolation source: saline water (ENVO:00002010), including | reverse complement strand
AAAAACATAAACGCTAACAAAATCGTTAGTTTCTCCCGTCAAACTGCCCCAGTTGCAGCTTGAGATAAAGGAGATGGGGTCATATCAGCCTTATAAACCAAATGATGCATGGAGCTTGGAAGAGCTCCACTCATTTAAAGATTAGGAATTAGTAATAGATCTTTTATTTGCCTGTAAATATTGCTGCAAACTCACGTAATATTAGTAATTTTTTGTAAATACTAGGTATTAATACTGAGAGATAATTAGAGGAATTACCTTAGTGTGTATGAAATAAATTTTTTAAATGAGTCCAAGCAAAAATATAAATGATTTACTAGTAAATCTTCAGCCAAAGGTCTTAAGATTTACAGGAGAAAAATTTCCATCAGAATTATGGAATTGCTCTATGTCAAAGGATGGAAAAAATAACGTCTCAGCAAAATAATAGAAAATAAAAAATTATTCAGTTAATTACTAACAAATGGATTTGAAGGTAATTTGATAGAAATTTCTTTTGATAAATTATCTAATCTATTGAACTCATCTTTAGTTAAATCCCACTTTAGTACATTGGCGACATCAATAACCTGGTCTTTATTTCGCAAACCAACTAATGGTATTGCGCCTTGATGACAACACCAATTGATAGCAACTTGTGCCTGAGATACAGATCTAGCATTTGCTATTTCTAGAAGTGCCTCTCTTAATTCTAATGTTGATTGATCATACAATTTAAAAATTAAATTTCGCAATAAAGATTTATTATGAACTTTAATTATTTTTGGATTTTTACATAACAACCCAAAACTTAAAGGACTATATGCAAGAAAATTAATTTTATTATTATCACAAATCTTTTTAATTTGTTTTTGTTTATCTAGATTGGGAGCTAATAAAGAAAATTGAACCTGCACGCTATAAACTTTTGTTTCCCTTTTTGCTAAAAAATTTATTATTTCTAATAATTTAATAGGTCCGATATTTGATAATCCAATTTTAAATTTAAAACCTTTTTCATTTAGGTCACAAAGATTTGCTAAAAGCTGTAATTCTTGTTTTGGATTATATCTTGATGTAGACCAATGCAATTGAACAATATCTAGATTATTATTTAGTCTTTTTAAACTATTCTTATAAGGTAGTGTAAATCCATTCCTACCTATTCTCCAAGGATAAGGAGCTAATTTAGTCGCGATTTGAATCTTATTTCTTTGAGTTTTTGAAGTTTGACTCAAGAAAATACCAAGTAATTCCTCACTTCGACCACTTAGTTTTCCCGTCCCATACGAATCAGCAGTATCTATTAATGAATAACCCCTTTTTAAAGCCTCTTTGTATGTCTCAAAAAGTTGGTTATCAGAGTCTGTCTGATACTTCCAAAATAATTTATTGCCCCAAGACCATGTACCTAGACCAAGTTTCTTAATCAATCTGTATTTTATGGGTACCTAATTATTAGTTTATAAAAATTCCAAAAAAGGGTTAATAATATTTCATATTTTTTAAATTTTTATCTACTTTTCACTTGACAATAAGGAAATATTACTCAAAGTAAGTGAAATATTATAGATACTTTGTTTATTACAGTCTGTGGTCAAAAAGGTGGAGTAGCAAAAACTTGCACAAGCATACATCTTGCAAGCATTTGGCACTCTCAAGGAAAAAAAGTTTGCGTTATTGATGCTGATAGGAATAGATCTGCGCTTGCTTATGGCATAAGGGGTAATCTGAATTTTCCAATTTTCCCAGTGAGTTCTGCAGCTAAAGCATCTCGAGATTCAGATATTGTAATCACTGACGGGCAAGCAAGTAGTGACGAAGAAGAATTAAAGCATTTAGCTTATGGTTCGGACTTAGTAATTATTCCAACGACTGCAAAAGCAAGATCTGTTGAATTAACAGTTGAATTAGCAAATTTATTAAGTAGCTTAAAAGTTAACCATGCCGCATTGATAGTAAAAGTTGACTTTAGGCAGCAAAAAGCTGCTTTCCAAGCGAAAGCTGCTCTTGAAAAATTTGGTTTACATGTTTTCGATGGATTTATACCTTTACTATCAGCATTTGATAAAGCGGAAGCATCTGGAAAATCTGTATTTGACGCAAAAGATGATTTAGGAAGATCAGATCCCCGCCGAATGACGGGCTGGTCTGCCTATTGTTCAATCGCATCTCAAATTTCATGCCTGATTTCGAAGCACTCATCAAACAACAACAAATCAAATCAAGCGTTCCAAATAAGCGCTTAAAAATTGTCCAACCTAGTAATAGTAAATTTAAAAACCAACAATCAAATATCTTAAATTACTTCTTGTTTTGTTTTGTTGGATTTATTATTGGTAGCTCTTTTATAATTTTTCTTTATCTAAACAATTTCCTCGAATTATACATAAATAAAATCAGCACCATTTTTTGAAAGTAATTACCATATAAAGCTTTCTATGTTCTGTATAAACTATTAATATCTATGTACTTTTTTGATAAATCGCAACCCCAAGCTTTCGCTTGAGCTTTTCCATTATTAAAATTTAGGGTAATTTTTACTGTATCGTTTAATAAATAAGACCCATTCATTTTTTCTTTCATATATTTAATAATTATTTCTTCAGAGTAAGTTTCTAAATTCCCTTTTTTAAGAATCTGAAAATCTCCAATAAATAAATCAATAGTTGCAAAATTAAATTCAATACCTGCATTTCCAGCTGCAGCTATAATTCTGCCCCAATTAGGGTCACAACCATGAACTGCAGTCTTAACAAGCGAAGAATTAACAATGGACTTTGCAATTTTTAAAGCATCTAATTTATCTTTAAGTCCGGTTACTAAAACTTCTAAAAGACAATTAGATCCTTCTCCATCTCTAGCTATAGATTTTGCAAGATTCTGGCAAACATAATTTATTCCCTCTTGGATAACAGGTAGATATCTATTACTAATTTGAGTCCCTGAATTAATTGCTAAAAAAGAATCATTAGTGCTAGTGTCTCCATCTACAGATATTGCATTAAAAGATAATTGTGAAGCTTCTTTTATCATTCGATCCCATAAATTTTTATCAATACCTACATCACATGTTAAGAAAGCCAACATAGTAGCCATATTTGGCTGAATCATTCCAGATCCTTTCGCGAATGCAGCTATTTTAATATTTCTACCACCAAGAGAAGTTTGAATAGCTATCCTTTTTGGTCGTAAATCAGTCGTTAATATAGCCTCCGAAGCACTTACAAAATTATTTTGATTTAAGGAATTAACCAAAATTGGAATATTATCAAGCATTTTATTCATTGGAATTGGCACACCAATCACTCCAGTTGAACAAATTAAAATCTGATCTTCATCTATATCTAATTCTTTAGAAAGTGCTTTTGTAGCGCGCAAAGAATCTCTCATGCCTATATCTCCATTACAAGCATTCGCTTGTCCTGAATTAATTAATATTGCTCTTATATTTCCAGATGCATTTTTTAACCTTCTTTTGCATATTTCGACACAAGAGGCTCTTACAACTGATTGTGTAAATAATCCACTACAAATACTATCTTCTGGCGCTACTATTAGAGCCAGGTCCTTTTTCTTTGAATCCTTTAAACCCGCTGAAATACCGGCATACATAAAACCGCTAGGTCTAAATTCATGGTAATTAAAATGTGACCAATTCAAACTTTAAATTATTTAAATCTTTAAATTAATAGTAACTAGTCTTTAATTTTTTAACACTCAACTTACTTACGAAAAAATGTTTATGACACAAGAATTAAATAAAAATCAAAGAAGAATTGGTCTTACAGGAGGCATTGCTAGTGGTAAAACGACAATAGCAAATTATATAAGACTTTCAAAAAATATCGATATATTAGATGCCGATCATTTTTCTAGAAAACTAATCCTTTCAGAGACCATGTCGTATAAAAAAATAATTTCTCAGTTTGGTAATTCAATAATTGATCCCGATTCTCCTTCAAAAGAAATTAATAGAAAAAAATTAAAAAAAATTATTTTTGAATATCCAGATAAAAGAATATGGATTGAAAGTCTACTACATCCATTAATTAGAAATTCAATGATTAGAGAGTGCAAAGAAATGGAACATAAAAAAGTTATACTATTGGTTATCCCATTACTATTTGAAGCGAAATTCAACGATTTATGTACTGAAATATGGATAGTAAAATGCTCTAAAGATGAACAAATAAAAAGACTTTTAGAGAGAGATAAAATCAGTCAAAAAGAGGCTGAGAAAATCATAAATATTCAATTGGATTTATCAAAAAAACAAAAAGAGGAATATATTTTCTTAGATAATGAAAATGAAAAAAAAATTTGGAAAAGACAAATAAATAAATTAATTTAACTTTTTAATTTTTGCATAATGAGCTTATTTGCCATTTTAGGATCAGCTTTACCTTTAGTTCTCTTCATTAGTTGCCCTACAAAGAAGCCTATTATTTTTGTTTTACCATTCTTATATGCTTGTACTTCCTCAGGATAATTCTTGATCAATTCATCAATGATAGGTTGTATAGTTCCTTCATCGCTTATCATACCGAGACCTCTATCCTCAACAATTTTTTTAGGTGAAAGATCACTATTTATTAAATCAGGCAAGATCTCTTTAGCTATTTTCCCACTTATTAAATTAGTAGAAATAAGCTTTATCATTTCAGCAAGATTTTCAGGACTAAGCTTTAAATCACTAAAGTTAATTTTATTTGACTTTAAATAGCCAAGGATATCACCAGTAATCCAATTTGAAGCGAGCTTGGCATCAGCACCACTTTTTACAGTTAATTCAAAAAATTCAGCCATATATATTTCATCAGTTAAGACTCTCGCATCATATACAGAAAGTCCAAATTGATTCACATATTTTCTTCTTTTAACACTAGGCAACTCAGGAAGTTCATCAAACCATCTTTGTTTTAAATCATTTGAAATTTCTATAGGTCCTAAATCAGGATCAGGAAAATATCTATAATCACTACTACCTTCTTTTAATCTCATACTCTTTGTGATTTGTTTGGATTCGTCCCATAATCTTGTTTCTTGAAAAATTTTTTCTCCTCTCTCATAAACTTCAATCTGCCTTTTAATCTCATACTCACAAGCCTTCTGAATAGCAGAAAATGAATTCATATTCTTAATCTCAACTTTTGTGCCAAAAGGAGACTCAGATCCTTGGCGAACTGAAATATTCACATCACATCTAAGAGAACCCTCCTGCATATTCCCATCCGAGACTCCAAGATAACGAACAGTTCTCCTAATCTCAGATGCATATTCTGATGCTTCTCGCCCAGTTCTAATATCTGGCTTGCTCACTATTTCAACTAAGGCTATCCCAGCACGATTATAGTCAACTAATGAATAACTAGATCCAGCTAATCGATCGCTACCGCCGTGGACAAGCTTACCAGCATCTTCCTCCATATGTAATCTTTCAATACCAATTCTCTTTAAATAAGTTTCTTTACCTTTTTCCGCCACTTCAACTTCTAGCCATCCCTCTTCAGCGAGTGGTTCATCAAATTGAGAAATTTGATAATTTTTTGGTAAATCAGGATAAAAATATTGTTTCCTATCAAATTTACAATGTTCGGCAACATTTAAATTTAAAGCTAAAGATGTCTTAACCGCATATTCAAGTACTTTTTCATTTAATACAGGAAGGGTACCTGGAAGGCCACAAACTATAGGATCAATATGTGTATTAGGATTATCACCAAATAAAGTTGAAGCTGATGAGAAAATTTTGCTTTTTGTATTTAGCTGAACATGCGTCTCTAAACCGATAACAGCTTCCCAAGATTCAGAATTTTTCATTAAATGATTGTTTCTTTATTAAATGATATGAGATATAAGGTATAAGAGTATCAAAACATATGTAATTCATAAAATAACTATATGAACGCAGATAAAAAAAAGTCAATACTAATTATTGGTGGAGGTCTAATAGGTTTATCTTGTGCCTATGAATTTGCTCGAAAAGGTTTTGAAGTTCAAGTTTTAAGCAAAAATAGATCAGAATCTGCGGGATTTGTTGCAGCAGGTATGTTGGCTGCTCATGCAGAAGGTCTTGAAAATGAGTTACTAGATTTCGGTAAATATAGTCAAAATTTAATTCCTGAATGGATTAAAAATATACAAAACGATAGCGGAATTGATTGTGGACTTAAAAAATGTGGAATTGTAGTACCTTTTAAAAATATAAAAGATTTAAAAAAATTTCCTACTTTTAAAAATGGGCAATACTTAAATAGAAATGATTTAGATCAGGAAATTAAGGGTCTTCATGAAAACTGGCGACATGGATTACTATTTTCACAAGATGGACAAATTGATAATAGAAGAAGACTAATGAGAGCATTAGAAAGAGCATGTTCTATCCATAAAGTGAAATTTCAAGAGGGAACTGAAATTAAAGAAATAATCTATGAAAAAAATATTTTTTCAGGAGTTCGTATCATAAACGCGACAGGAGATTCAAGTTCTATATTCTGTCAAAAGGGGCTTTTGTGTTGTGGGGCTTGGAGTAATAAAGTCTTTAGCAAAGTTCCTATCCACCCGGTAAAAGGACAAATGCTTTCTATTCAGGGACCAATTAATAAATTTAAAAGAATTATATTTGGACCACAGACTTATTTAGTGCCCAGAGAAGATGGATTAGTTATTGTGGGTGCAACTGTTGAAAAAGAAGCCAGATTTAATCAAGGTAATACACCAAAGGGTATAAAAGAACTACAATCAGGAATAAATTCACTTTATCCAGAAGCTAAAACTTGGCCGCATATGGAACATTGGTGGGGATTTAGACCGGCGACCAAAGATTTAAAACCCATTATTGGCAAATCTTTAATAAATAATCTTTTTATTGCTACTGGTCACTATAGGAATGGAGTACTCTTTTCTGCCGCGACAAGTAATCTAATTTACAAAATGATTAGCGGCGAACATCTCAATGACTTCGAAAAAGAATTTTTTGATAACTTCAAACTAGACAGATTTAATAAATAATAAACTTTTTATTCTACTTTCCATTCATTATCAGATGGATCCCATTCATTAAGTTCATTTTCGTTAAACCAAAGGTTAATTTCAAAATCAGCAGTATCTTTACTATCTGATCCATGTATTATATTCCTTCCAATATTGATAGCAAAATCTCCTCTAATAGTTCCCGGCTCAGAGTCTAATGGGTTTGTTGCTCCGATCAATTTCCTCGCGTTTAAAATTACACCAGAACCCTCCCAAACCATTGCAATTACTGGTCCACTAGAGATGAAATTCACTAAATCATTAAAAAACGGCCTATCTTTGTGAACACCATAATGTTTTTGCGCAAGCTCTTTTGATGGGATCAATTGCTTTAAACCGACAATTTTAAATCCTTTTTTTTCAAATTTACCAATAATTTCAGATATTAAACCTCTTTGTACACCATCTGGCTTAATAGCAATAAAAGTTCTTTCTTGAGTCATGTTTTAAAAATTTCTTATAGTATATTGGTCTTTAAAGTAGCATCTTGGCAAGTAATCATTAAAATATTAGAGAACTTCCTAGAAATAATAAAATTAATTCCATTAAAAAAATTGAATCTATCAGACACTAATGAATCAAAACAAGTTTGGTCTATCAAAGATAGCTCAGACTTATATGATATCGAAAAATGGGGAGATAAATATTTCTCAATTAATAAAGAAGGAAATATCTCAATATCAGCTAATGGGGATATCGACAACTCTATAGATCTTTTAACACTTGTTCAAGAGATTAAGAGTAGAGAAATAAATCCTCCATTAATATTAAGATTTAACGATATATTAAAAGACCGAATCGCGGAATTACATAATGCTTTTTCAAATTCTATAGAAAAATACAAATACAAAAATAAATATCAAGGTGTATTTCCTATTAAATGTAATCACCAAAAAAATTTCATTGAAAAGATTTTAGAATTTGGTGATGTATGGAATTTTGGTTTAGAAGTAGGAAGTAAGTCAGAATTATTGATAGGACTATCACTTCTAAACAATGAAAAGTCATTTTTAATTTGCAATGGTTATAAAGACCAAAATTATATTGAGATGGTAATACTTTCAAGGAAGTTAGGCAAAAAACCAATTTTAGTAATAGAACAAAGAGACGAAGTAAAAAGAATCATTGAATCTGTACAAAAATTAGGATCTAAGCCTATTCTTGGAATAAGATCAAAATTATCAAGTAAAAGTATTGGGAGATGGAGCGAATCTAGTGGTTATAATTCAAAATTCGGATTATCAGCTCCTGAAATAATTAATACTATCAATGAATTAAAACAAGCAAATTTACTTGATGAACTTAAACTATTACACTTTCATATTGGAAGTCAAATAAGCGACATCTCAGTTATCAAAGACGCATTACAAGAGGGAAGTCAGGTTTTTGTAGAGTTGTCTAAATTAGGAGCTCCAATGGAATATATGGATGTAGGTGGTGGTTTAGGTATTGACTACGACGGCAGCAAAACCTCCACCAACAATTCAACTAATTACTCACTTCAAAATTATGCTAACGATGTAATCGCGACAATTAAAGATACTTGCGAAATAAATAAAGTTAAACAACCTATCATCATTTCAGAAAGCGGGAGATCGATTACAAGTCATTGCTCGATTTTTATTTTTAATATTCTTGGCACTAGTAGTAAAAATTTATCTCTAAATCCAAATTTTAAAGAAGGCGAAAATAAATCCCTAATAATTTCCAATTTAATTGAAACTTTAAATCAGATTAAAAATATTAATAATAAAAATGATGATATTTCAAAAATAATAGAATTATGGAATGATGCAAAAAAATTCAAAGATGATTCATTAACATCATTCAGATTAGGATTCATGAGTTTACAAGATAGATCTATTGCTGAAGAAATAACCTGCGCATGCGCAAAATTAATAACAAAAAAAGTTGATATTGAAAGGACCAATCATACGGACTTACAAGATATAAAATCAATTCTTTCATCTACTTATTACGGTAATTTTTCAGTTTTTAAATCCACGCCAGACACTTGGGCCATTAATCAAGTTTTTCCTATAATCCCCATTCATAGGCATCTAGAAAAGCCATCTTTAAAAGCAAGTTTTGCCGACCTTACTTGTGATTCTGACGGGAAATTAAATAATTTTATTAATAATGGAGATATAAAACCATTGATCAATTTACATGATTTTTCTGAAAAAGATGATTATTTTATTGGTATATTTCTTTCAGGGTCTTATCAAGAAGCATTAGGAAATTTTCATAATTTATTTGGCAATACAAATATTATTCATATAGACATTAAAGAAAATAACGAATATAAGATAAGTAAAATGATTAAAGAGGATAGCAAATCAGAAATTCTAAAAGTTTTTGATTATAACCCTGATGATTTATTTGAAATGCTTAGGATAAATATTGAATTAGCGATCAACACAAAAAAAATATCTATTGATGAATCTCGTAAATTACTCTCGCAAATTGAAACTAGTCTAAGAAAAAGTACTTACTTATCTAATTAATCAATCAGTTTTTGAAGTAAATATTTTTTACCGTAATTTAGGGATTCATTAATATTTTTAATGTCTTTAGCTCCAGCTTGAGCAATATTTGATCTCCCACCACCACCACCTGCACAAATCTTTGACATTTCGTTAATTAATTTACCTGCATGCAATCCTAGAGAGACCAATTCAGAGCCAAAAGATATTACGAATAAAAGTTTTTCATGAGATTCATCTGGAATACTTACGAGAATTACGGCTGCTTTCTCTCCAAGTTTTGATAAAAGATCTGTGGCCGCAGATTGAAGCAACTCTCCATCCAATCCATCAATTTGTGAAATGATTATTTTATAAGAACCAATTTTTTCAACAGAGCCGAGTAAGGCTGAATATTTAAAATAAGCCAATTTTGATTTAATTTTTTTTATCTCTTTATTCTTAATACTCAGTTCATTTTGAAGTGAAACAACTCTATCGTGCAATTGCTTTGGATTAGTTTTCAAGAAATCAGTTAATTTATTAACTATTAAATTACGCTCACTAAAATAATCGAGGACAGATTGTCCTGACAATGCTTCTATTCTACGTATTCCAGAGGAGATTCCCAATTCACTAATAATTTTAAAGCAACCTAATTCAGAAGTTCTTTTAACGTGAGTACCACCACAAAGTTCCATAGAGATTCCAGGAACATCCACAACTCTAACAATATCTCCATATTTCTCACCAAACATCGCTAATGCTCCTGCATTCAAAGCATCTTGTTTTTTCATGATTTTAACTTCAATTGAATGATTTTCTAAAATCCATTGGTTAACTAAATTTTCTACTTTATTTAAAGTATCTGGCGAAACTGGATTAGCAGAATTAAAGTCAAATCTTAATTTATTAAACGCTACTAAAGAACCTCTCTGGCTAACACTTTTATCTACTAATAACTTTAAAGCTGACTGTAACAAGTGTGTAGCCGTATGATTAGATTCCGCCTTAGATCTTGTAAATCTATCGACCTTTGTTTCAACTGATTGATTTATTTGAATATTACCTTTCTGTATTATTCCATAATGTAAAAAAACATTCTTTTTCTTAATAACTTTATTAACTAGAACTCTAACTTCATCTGAGAGAATTAAACCCTCATCCCCTAATTGTCCACCTGACTCTGCATAAAAAGAAGTCTTATTTAAAACTATTTGAACCTTATCTCCTTTCGAAGCAGTAACTACCTTTTTCGAATCAACAAAAATACCTAAAACATATCCAGACGTAATCAAAGTATTGTATCCTTCAAAAATAGTTTTTTCGAATAAGTCTATTTCTCTTTCAATGGAACCTTTTAGTGTTAAATCTATACTTTGAGAAGAAGCTTTCGCTCTTTCCTTTTGTTTAGTCATCTCTTTAGTAAATCCGTTCAAATCAACCTCAATATTTTTTTCTTCCAAAATTTCCTTGGTTAATTCTAAAGGGAAACCATAGGTATCATATAATTCAAATGCTTTTGATCCTGAGACCAATTGAACACCAGATTCTATAAGTTGATTTAATAATTTCTCACCCCTATCTAAAGTCTCAAGAAATTTCA
>CEWJ01022968.1_pt1 | contig 11087 bp, 11 predicted proteins | sample 350291 | NCBI WGS metagenome assembly CEWJ01 (sample SAMEA2622923, study PRJEB7988) | marine metagenome | isolation source: saline water (ENVO:00002010), including | reverse complement strand
GCTCTTTGCTGAGCGCGCTGCCGTTTTCTCGAATCTCCGCGCTTCCCCCGCTTCCTAGCCAAACCATATCCCCCAGCCGATGCAATTGATGACAAGCATTGGATAACTATAACACTTCGGTGAAACCAAGGTAAAATATGGCCACACTATGACCAAATATGATGTCTCATAGCCCATATTGTCTGAACTCAACCAACCAATTATTAGTCGCTTTAACTAAGTCTTCGAGGCTGGATTCATTGCTCAATTTGTATTCTGCAGTTTCAATCAGTGTCTGTAATCCCCAACCTGCTTCTCTTGCTTCCCTTATCTGGAACTGTTCCCAGTCACCATCCTCTGACCTACCCCTTGCTTGTATTCGGTGAAATCGCACCTCTTTATCGGCGATGATTGCTATGCTTGAGAAATTCGGAGACCATCTTTGTTTGAATATTTCATACTCTGCTGTCCCACGCATGCCATCAATCAAAACTATGTCATGTTCTTTCATTAATTGAGTGACCTCATCGGCGAGTCTTACCGCTAAAACATCCTCACCAAAGTTAGCCCTCAGATCTGCTGCCACTTCGCCATAAATTGCTGGACTCTCGGTTAAGCGGCGCGATTTAACCTCTGCACGAATCATATCTCCCATCGATCGAACCGGTATTCCGCAGCGCGCAATAATCTTGGCAAATTCGCCTTTGCCCGAACCGGGCATTCCGCACACTGCTACCGCATGGCCCATGATGCATCCAGCAGTGAATGACACAATAAAGTAACTATTATTCATTATGAATGTTTTTCAACCCATAGTGCATTAATTACTAAATTCAGCGCTTCCCCAACGCCTATCCATTAGTTTCCACAACACCGCTGAAGCAAACAAAAGGAAACCGGATATCGCCAGCATGCCAACATAGCCTTGCCTGACCATGGTTTCATCATACATTCCAGCAGTCGCTGCTAGTCCGTCCTGCGAAGCTCGCTCCCACCAGTTGCCATATAGGGAAACATCGCCCTGAGTAAAGGATAACAAGAACAGGCCAAGTAAAGGCAATACGGTTCCGACCCAAAACCATACCATAATCGAGGCATCAAAAATGGCTTTGTTCGGCCGCAAGCCCATCAAAAAGGCAGTGAGTGCGACGATGTAAATTGAATTGGCAAACATTACCACTATACTAGTTGGCAGAGATGCCCACTCATCTAACCGCCATGCCATCAACACGATAAAGGCCAGCGATATCCATGAGGTTATCAAGAAGTATACCAAGACCTTAGCCCTAATCAGTTGGGGTACTCTAACTGGTAATCCGTTCATGAATTCTGGTGAATCGAGAATGGTTAACCAAGAATAAAAATTAAATCCAAAAAAGCCCAAAAATGGTGCATAGGATAGTAAATTGATCGGTATTGGCGCCTCTGCGAAGTCGATTAACCAAGCCATACCCAGCAGAACTGCAAGGGGTATTGTATAGGATACTACCATTTTCTTAATTGAGCCAGAACGAAATAGGTCAACAAATTCCTTCGCAACTATTAGTCTTATTTCACCGCTACCGAGAAATGACAATTTACGGTATGTAGGTTTGAAGAGGTCACCCTTTTCAACAACACTTACGTCAAAATCATCGACTATCAACAGAGACGATAGGTAGCCCAATAATAAAAATCCACCAAAACCAGCCGCCCCCAAAATTAGGTTTTTACTAGTTTGAATGTGTAGCCCAATCAGCACTAATTCTGCATCAAAAACACCGACACCAAGTATAACTCCAAACAAGATTACTGCTGGTGGGCCAAGAGTAGTAAATGGCCTACCTCTCATCCACAATGCTGATGCAAGAAACGATATTGCTAGTCCTTGAGCCAAAGTCGCAACCATGGCAAACCAAGTCCACGGCAAACTGGAATATTGAAGAGGAGTGGTAATGCCAAGAAAAGTATCTAGCGCTTTTCCCAGACCCATACCTAAAATGATTGGAGTTAGTATCAGTAACACGTAAAACACTAAATCTTTGACAAAATAAGCAAAATGTGCCATTGAGTTTGGCAACGGTTGCAGTGCTGGCGAGGCTAATAGGTGATTCTTAGTTGCCGTTCTTCTTACTAATGCATCCCTGCCCATAAATGCGAAAGTTCCCATTCCTAAACTAAACATAAGGAGTGGTAAATGAAGCGCAAATCTAAGTTCCTGCCATGTGAAACTATTAGCCTCAGTATCGCTAGTTTGGGCCGCTGAATCACCTACTAAAAATTGCAAGCCAATCGTTGATACCATGGTTACCAATGCGAGCAGTAATGGAAACAATACCATCTGTCTTGCTTTGGCGAATTCAATATTTTTGCGCAGTTCTTCTTTGAACATCACCAGGAAGGTTGCTTTGAATGACGACAGACCGCGCAATGGAGTGAGAAGTTTCTGACCACCTGTGTAGGTCCCCAGCGTCAAGAACGCAGTTGAATCATCTCGCTCATCCCACTCTCGTGATGAAATGTGGGCGCCCGACATGCCTACTCCTCCTCACCCTGGGCTTGGTCAAATATTCGTTCAACATCTTCAATTGATTTTCCTACAAGACGAATAAATACATCCTCTAGAGTTTCGTTGGGATTCTCTTTTAGCCCCCTCACAGTTCCAGCAGCTAGTACTTTGCCATCATTGATTATGGCCATTCTATTACACATTCGCTCAGCCATTTCCAGCACGTGAGAACAAAGAAAAATTGTGCCTCCAGACCTAACATGGTCAAGTAGCCATTGGCGACATTTCCTCTGATAAATGGGGTCTAGATTAGCAAATGGTTCATCAAGGAATAGCAATTTTGGTTTGTGGATAAAAGCCGAGGCTAGCATAACTTTCTGCCGTTGGCCCTTGGACAAATCTTTGCACATTGTATTCCTCTTATCTTCCAAACCAAACCAATCTAGCCAATATTCGACCTCGGCTTCGCTATTATCAATGTCGCGTAGTTTGGCGACAAACTGCAAAAATTCGACCGGCGTGAGATATGATGGGGGTGATTCTGACTCTGGGACAATGCCTATGTTGGCTTTCACTTTTTGCGGTGATTTTGTTGCATTTATTCCCAGAACTTCGATTTTCCCTTTACTAGGTTTTAGCTGCCCTGTTAAGAGTTTAATAAATGTGGATTTGCCTGCGCCATTTGGACCAAACACTCCAAAAAACTCTCCTGAATGAACCTCGACGTTTAGTGGATGTAAGGCGATAAAATCGCCATACTTCTTAGCCATGTCAATGGCTTTAACCAATGGAATTTGCTCACCCATGATGTTGCCTATCTCTTCTATTCTTTGTATTATTGGATTAATCCATAATAGGATAAATCATGAAGTGGTTCGCAGTGGACGAATCATGAACGAACCCAAACTCGATGTTTTGACAGTGGAAAAAATACCGGTAACTGATGAATCAATAAAAGGATATATTGCATTGGCTACTATTAACCGACCGAACAAACTCAATGCCCTCAACAAAGAAGTTATGGATTGTCTGAAAGAGTTCTGCGCCTTGGTTGAATCTGACGATGAGATTAGATGTGTGGTAATTACTGGGGCAAAACCGCTACCTGCTGAAGAAGGTAAACGGCAAAAGCCAAACGCCTTTGTTGCCGGAGCAGACATCTCAGAATTTGTTGACATGGATAGTTCAGCAGCCAAAATCAAATTCACCGATAACGCAGTTGAGGCAATATGGTCACTGAGCAAACCAACTATTGCCATGATTGATGGCTTTGCCTTGGGTGGAGGATGCGAAGTTGCCTGCTCATGCGATATTAGAATCGCATCGGAAAGAACAAAATTCGGCACGCCAGAAATAAATCTTGGACTAATACCGGGATACGGGGCGACTCAACGCCTTGCAAAACTACTCGGTTATGGTAAAACCCTAGAGATGATCATGACCGGAGAAATGATTGATTCTGCTGAAGCGCACCGTATAGGATTAGTAAATCACGTTTGTAATCACCAAGAATTGGAAGAATTTACCATGTCAATGGCAAACAAAATCGCAAGCAAATCTGTCTATACATTAACTGTTGCAAAGCGGACGATTAAAGCCGCATTAAACAGCACTCTCAATGAGGGTATTGCAATTGAAGCACGGGAATTTGCTGCACTATTCGATAGCCAGGATAAACAAATCGGTGTTGACGCGTTTATGCAAAGAAAAACTGCTGAATGGCAAGACAAGTAACAATAATTTGCAATCAGTCTTCATCCATTTGTTCTTTGATTGCTGCTAATGCGTCGCTGGCACTCGGTAGTGGAGGTAGCGGCAAGTTACCATCAGGCAGCGGCGGCAGTGGCATACCATCTAAACCGGGTAAATCAGGCAATTGTGGCTTTTTCTCGACCTCTTCAAAGCCGGAATCAAGCGGGGTTCTTAGTTTGAGTATTGTTGCTTCATCGAGTCTGATAAATGTCGCACCGTATACATGCCCTGCCTCAGGTTTTTCCGGCTCGTCGACTACAATCTGCCCATGCTGAGGATTTTGCAATAATCCCACAATATCCTCTCCTTCATTGTGTTGCTCCCACATTCTAACGGTCGACGCTCTAATCTCTGCGAGCTGATTCCGTCGCCGTTTTTCGATTCTTTCTCTGATTTCTTGATGTTTTACCCGGCGGTTGGATACCGTCATTTCTATGTCAGCGTCCTCGACTGATTCCGGGCTGACTTCGACCACATATTCGTCTGCAGTGTGAATATTTTCAACTGTAACTGAAACTTCGACTAACTCATCATCACTAGCATCATCAGCATCATCAGCACTGTCTTGCTGATTTGCCGCTTGTATTTTCGCCAACTTTCGCTCTCTCAACGAAACTCCGTCTAAGTTGCTTGTCGCTGTCACTGGTTCGGGAATATCAGATGGCTCATCAGATTCAACGGTAGTCTCAGCAATCTCTTCGGTAACGATTGCTGCAGACGCTTGGGGCTTTTTCTTGCCCGTCGGTTTTACGCCCCTTCCGCCCAATACTACCCAACCAAAGGCAGAAAAAAATGTAACTCCGATTAGTGTCCATTTGCCATTATCGGATAGACTTGATGCTGAGGTCAAGTAAAACACACCGGCACAAACAGCAACCAATGCACACATTGACCGTATAAATCCCATGTCCCTCGCCTTAATCCAGTTGGTTCTAATTTATGATGCTGATGGCAATTGGCTGAACAAGTTCTCCAATGCTCGCCTTCTATGACTAAATTTCTGCTTCACCGAGAAATCCACTGCGCCAAAAGTCTTTCCGTGAGTGCTGTGACTACCATAAATCCCCGGTGATAATGGGGTTAATTCGTCATCTAAATCGTATGGGACAAAAATCGGATCGAAGCCAAAACCATTGCCATCCACTGGCTCATCAGCGATATGACCTGGACAAACACCCTCGCCGATTATTACTTCACCTGCTCGCCATAAGGCCGCAACTGCCATGAAGCTTGCAGACCTGAGATTTGCACTAGATACAGGGTCTGCGGTTTTGAGATGATTCAATAATCTGATAATTCCAAGATTTCCGATTGTCGAATGAACGTATGAAGAATATACCCCGGGAAAGCCATCAAGCGCTGAGATAAAGAGCCCAGCATCCTCGACTAGTATCATGTCTCGCTCAGTAAATTCCTGCGGAAGATGATTGAGTGCTTGGGTAATCTTTGACATAGCAACAACCTCAAGATTTGACGCTTGTGGTTCAAATAATTGGTCATCATTAACCACAAGTTGTTTGACAATATAACCTAATTTGGATAAGTGACTTTCTGCTTCGTTAAGTTTACCTTCGTTCCCTGTCAGAAACCATACTATCGGGTTCATGGTTATCGGTAATGCTGGATGTTATCATGTCTATTGCCAAAATGCATCGAAAAGCGAGATTTCTCAAAATGATTTAACAGCAATAACTAGCCGCAATAATTCATGATTCAGCAAGCAATTTTGGTTGGAATTGGTGGTGCCATTGGTGCAGTCTTACGCTACTGCATCAATCACCTCATAGAATCGAGTACTTTTCCAACCGCCACCTTAACTGTGAACATTGCAGGTTCATTTGCCTTAGGTGTGTTGTCAATCGTAGCCGCTAACAGTGGTTTTTCAGATGATGTCATGTTGTTTTTTGCTACAGGGCTACTTGGTGCATTTACGACAATGTCCAGTTTCTCGCTTGAAACAATAAACCTTGCTAAGGATGGTAATCACTGGATTGCTATTGCATATTCCGGTTTAACGTTCATCCTGTGTATTTCAGCGGCGTTAATTGGTTGGAGCATCGGTGATAAAGTCCTTAATTAGGTGATATCGGATTAATTTATTTACTCCAACCACTTTGCCAAGAATGATAGGGGATTAATGAATAAAATTTAGTGCGCCCTAAAGGATGATACAATGACTGAACTTATAGAAAAAATGAACGCAGCCCTAGGTTGGGAGTTAAGAGCCATCAATATGTATGCCCACTATGCAGCAAATATCACTGGCATTCACAGATTACAACTGTCACCAATGTTTAACACTGAAATGACCGAATCGATAGAACACGCTGACATTGTCCGCAAAGGCATTGTGCAGCTAGGCGGAATCCCCGTCACTGAGCGAAACCCATTGGCAATAATTCATACTAATGATTACATGGAGATGCTAAATTATTCACTAGAAACCGAAATCAGAGCGGCTGAGGTTTATGCTGAACTACTACCGTTAATCGAACAGACGGATGATTTGTATGATTCAATGGAGCAAATCTATCTTTCTGAATTAAAGAGTATTGAGGAGATGCGTTTACTGGTTGGTTAAATCAACCGTGATATCTTACTCTGGACCTGACATCGTCGAGCCGCTTTAACACATCACTGGCGGCTGGAGGCCTTCCCCCCGACAATTCTGCTATTGGTCCACTGTCAACATCACAATTGAGGTAGCCCTCTAGAAAAATGTCGATTGCATTGGTAACATTTGGGTGGGAGGCGCCCAAAATTTCATCCATGACGTGTAAATCAATACCAAATCTTTCAACTTCATACTCAACAGCAGACAATCCAAAATCTATCAAAAAAGCATTGTGATCTTCGTCAATCAGAATATTGTTGGTCGACAGGTCGCCGTGAGTTACAGCCATTCTGTGAAGTAATCTTACTGCTGCACCTGAATTGCGCAATGCCAAATCCACTTCATGTTTGGTTTTACTATCATCACGGAGCAATTCAATTAGTGGTCGGCCTTTCATTCGCTCCATAACGATACGCCCGTTCTCTAAATCGACATCCCAGACGGCTGGTACTGGCAAACCAGCATCTTTGACCCGAATTAGAATTCTAGCTTCACTAAGCAATCTTCTGTAGCCAAGTCGCTTTTCCAAATCAGGATGCCGCCAAGCTCGCGCCCGTCTTAGTTTCCTCACCGCTGGTTTACCCATCCACGACCCAGACCAAACCTCCGCTTCGGCACCTAAGTGCAGTCTTGTCTCTGGCAAGAAGGCCATATTTCGCCCTCTATGCCCTCATTTATTTATCATACGGAATAACAATGTTTTGAAAAGGGGAAACGATTGGGTTGCTTGAAGCATATGACTATTTCTCTGCCAATGTGTTCCATTGATTTCATGGATACCTCTATTTCGCCAGAGGAGCAAGCAATCGCTGAACGCATTACTGAACTGAAAAAAATACTTGGCTCAGAATTAATGGTACTTGGGCACCATTACCAGCGAGACAGTATTGTTATGCATGCCGATTTCATCGGTGATTCTTTCATGCTAAGCCAAAAAGCGGCTGATTCAGATGCCAAATACATCGTATTTTGTGGAGTCCACTTCATGGCCGAATCCGCCGACATACTCACTGATGATGACCAACATGTAATCCTCCCAAATCTACGTGCTGGTTGCTCGATGGCAGACATGGCTACATTGCCAGATGTTGAAAGCGCATGGGCGGACATTCTGGCTGAAACTGGCCTCCATGACCCAGTTGACAAAACCGCACCAGGTGATATACCAACCGACGGAAAATCATACCTAATCCCTGTGACATACATGAACAGCAGTGCCGACTTGAAGGATTTCGTCGGGCGCCACGGGGGCATTGTTTGCACCTCATCAAATGCAACCGGAATTCTAAACTGGGCATTCGACCGGGCGGGTCCAGAAGGTGCAGTGTTATTCTTCCCCGATCAACACCTTGGTCGTAATACAGGACTCTCAATGGGCATCGATGAAAGTAAAATGCCAACATGGGTTCCGAAAATTGGCTCTGATAAGGAACTAACAGGTGCAAGAATTATTCTGTGGCACGGGTTTTGTTCTGTTCACAAGCGATTTACCGTAGAGCAAGTCGACGATTTCAGAAGAAAATATCCCGAGGGACATGTGATAGTTCATCCAGAATGTCCCAAAGAAACCGTCGAAGTCAGCGATGCAAATGGTTCAACGCAATTTATCAAGAATTATGTTGAAGCTTTACCTAGTGGTAGCAAAATAGCCATCGGTACCGAGATAAACATGGTCGCGAGACTTGCTGATTCACACCCTGATAAGCACATTGAATGCTTGGACGATAAAATCTGCCCGTGCTCAACAATGTATATGATACACCCTGCTTATCTTATGGATGTATTGGAAAAAATCGTCGAAGGCGAGGTACCGAATCAGATTGTTGTGTCCAAAGATGTCCAAGAAGGTTCTTTATTGGCACTTGAGCGTATGCTAAGTATCAAGAAATAATCTCTCTAGGTTTTGGTTAAACCAAGTTTTGCTTCCGTCTGCTTCTGATTTATGTAAATAAACACGATAACAATACCGATAATCGAAGCAATTTGTAATATCATATTTGAGTAGGATTTTAATTCAGGAATCCAAGAATGCACCTTAATTAACACACCATTTTCTGACTCTTCTAAGTAGATTAAATGCTCTTCAAGCACTATCGGCCCCCATTGGTCAATTTCATCAGCGGTTAAGACTTGAGTAAAATTATTCGATAACTGCATGTATAGGATTTCTCCGTCGTAATATTCCTCAATGGGATTGGTTGGGTTGAGATGATCTTTCATTACCCAAGCAACCACTCCATCTCTGATAGAAGGATCGTATGAAGAGTATTTTCCGTCACCAAGAAGTCTCTGCTCACCGGTCGCCCTATCAATCAAAACAATCCGATCTAAACTCGAAACATTTACGCTTACCAACAGGTAATCTCGGTCAAAAACGACATCAACAATTGTTGAATTGGCAATATCTGCAGGCGCATTCCAATCTTGCAGAACCTGCTCATCTTCTTCGGTGGCGGAGGCATTGACAGGGTAAGTCAAAGACCCAGACAATTCTAAGTTACTCATGTAGACCTTATCAGCTGCACCTTCGATCAAAAAGGCAAAGTCATTTCCTTCACATTTAACATAGGATATATCACTGTTAGCAATGCCTAAGTCAATTATCATTCCATCGAGCCTTTGAGCTGTTAATTCACCTGCTGACAAAGTCATTAAGACGTAGTCATTGCCTGATTTACATAATTCAACTTGCATTACATTTTCAACCACTTTCTGAAAATATATCTCATTAGGTCTAGCGATATCAACAACGTACAGAACAGTGCTGTTAGCCATCATCAATTTATCTCCATACAGTTCATATTGCGATTCGGTAGTCAGGTTTGGTTGTGTCACTTCAATACCATCACCGCTTAAGTCTGACAAATCATATAGTTTCAATATTCGACCATCTTCCGAGGTGTTATCGATAGTCGCTAACCAGCCATCGGCACCAGATGCTCCTTCAGGTGCCTCAACCCCTTTTGCGGAGAGGGACTGATGTGTCAAATCCCAAGTTATTACCGATGCAACTATTATCATTACTATGATTGCCATTATCCCAGTTTCCCTAGAGGTCGGTTTGGCAAATTGCTTTGCAGTTTGTGATATCTTATTAGTTATCATATTGTAGGCTTTCTTAGGGTTGGTTAGCACAGTTACTAAGCGTGAATTGATGGTTCTTTCATCCAAAATACTCCAGACTGGTTTCGAGGTTTTATCGGCAAGATTTACTGCAACATAGGCGACAATCATGCCACCGGCAATATCGAGTATCCAATGTATCCCGAGATAGATGATTGTAAACCCAGTAAGTATCACGTAAGCAAAGACAATCTTGCGGTATAAGGCCCATCTTTCATCTTGGTCAAAGCGCTTGATACATAACCAGACCGCATATGGTATCCCAATATGAAGTGAAGGCATGCAGTTAGTAAACGGGTCAATCCTTCTAAACCAATCAGAGATTTCCGGAGTCAAAGAGTAAGCTAACGGCTCCATCTCCGGGAGATAAGCACCTGTCACTCTAACATTGAAAAACAAATAAAATGGTACCGCTAAGATATACACCCAAGCTATCGTCAGAGTCACCCTGTCAGCCATCCATCGATCATCGAAGTAAGCGAAATAGAATACTGAAACATAGCAAATAAACATAAATCCTGCAACATAAAAGTGTGTTAGAGTTACTGTGAGCCACTGTGCCTCAAAGAAATTCTGAACATGCAAAACAAGGTCTCCTTCAATAGCATAGATCCAAGGAGTCATGTCAAGCCCAGTGCTAGCCATCAGAATGCGATCGATTTCATCGAGACCATCCTTAGCATTGTAAATTAAAAACAAAATCAAGATGTGTATCCAGTAACGCCGGAAAAAGTCAACAAATGTGCTCAGCCTAAGTTCCATCCATTTGGGTTTAAACACTGGCAAGAGAATGACACCTAGGGCAAGTGCGCTAATCATCCAAGTGAGATAGACCCCTTGCATAACCCGTTCTCTCCAAAATGGCGTCAAGATGATATTACATCAAACCCTCGCCTTGGTTACAAGAAAATATCCGTTTAATCCTACCATGCACCATGCACATATGGTTTGCCACCGTCAGGGTCTTGGTTATTCGCTAATGCCCAAATCCGTTCAAAACGATAGATGCCGCTGGAGCAACCATGAGTCCAATCAAAGGCCAAGGCATATTTCCCAATCGTTCGAACTTTCGGTTTCTCTGCAGCCATTGATTCTATCTGTCGGCGTAGCGATTTACTCGATTCATCTTCA